>Ga0182004_10002383_pt1 | contig 14565 bp, 11 predicted proteins | sample Sormic07211540_1_FD_120479 | JGI IMG/M metagenome (GOLD analysis project Ga0182004, IMG submission 120479) | Endophyte microbial communities from Sorghum bicolor roots, Mead, Nebraska, USA - 072115-40_1 MetaG | ecosystem: Host-associated > Plants > Roots > Unclassified | place: USA: Nebraska...
GCGCTCCTAGGTATCGAACGCGGCTCCTTTTGGTTTGACCACGATGAAGCCTGTGCGGCGTGTGCGTTGAAGCCTCGTCGTTGTTGATACAATCAATCGTGGCCGTAGGATTGTGATGAAGCCCTGTGAGGTGTGGGTTTTAGCCATTGATTTTAATAGAAGTGATTTCTTGTGTACAATTTTCTAGGTGCAATATGGTTGGACTCTCTCAGTAGGGGACACAACCTTGGGTGGATATAGTATTGTTTTGATTGGTCCATTATAGTAGAGATAAATGCAGCATAGTAGAACAACCATGATATAACAACTAAGTTAGCGAGAATAGGGACTAAGTTAGCGAGAATAGGGAGACTTACAATGCTCCGGGGCTTGCCTTTCTCAAATATGCTAGGCCTGTGGTCCGGGCACTCCTGCAGCTCTCCTTCCGGCTCTGGTCCTCCTAGAAGTTCCTGGTCCTGGGTCTCCTCCTGCTACTCGGGTCCCACCTCGTTCTCCTGCGAGCCTGTATGATGCATGTGTGCTCATGAGTGGAGTGCGACATGCCCGGGGTGCAATGCTTATGCAAGTGGATAACAGATGACCATGACATGGTGCATAGATGACCTAGGTGATTATTTCTTCAAGGTAGTCAACATCATCCAAGGACTTGCAAACAAAATAAGCATCTATTGCATTCTCTTCTATAAGTTATTTTCATGGTTAACTAGCAAGCTATCATGATGCTTCAAAGATACACCAAACACCCTTTAATCCATTTATCTCATGCACAACAGGGTATAATTTATTTAATTATTATTGGGCCTACAACAGTAACATATACTTCTGGTCATCAATAAATCCCACAAAAATTACAGTAGGTCACTGATCAATCATGAAGTCTACCACAAATTTTTCATAATATTTGGGCACTTAGTTTGGCCTACAAAAATTACAAGATTACTCAATATAATTAAGTATAAATACCCTACTGTTGACCAAGTGTCAAACAACAGATTCATATTTTTATAAATTACTTACTATCATAAGAAACACCCACAAAAATTTCCAGATTAATTGCATGATCCAATTATTTATTAAAAATCATAAACCACTGCCATGCAAGCAATTAAATCATCATAAATTACTTTATTCAGTAAATATTGTGTGACATATTTTTCCGAGAAACTAAACATCCATGCACAGCTAACAAAACAAGTTTCATATTTTCTGAGTCATATTCTACTTACTATGCATTTTCTAAATATTAGCAAAAACATAGATTAAATATATTTGTACAGAAAAGTTGTTCAAACCTGACATGCAATTACATCAATCTGTAGATCTAGATTTATGGAACACACCAAAACTTATTTCATCATTTTTAGAGCTATAAATCTCAAGATACGAATTTTACAAGGTTAAAAACATTTCTGAGAAATCATTTTCTGAATTTCTTTTCAAATCCACCCCAGAACCCAGCTAGGTGCACCCGGTGCAGTGCACCCGCGGTCGCTGACGAGCGGGACCCGCCTGCCAGCCGGGCCCGCTGGCCAGAGCGCCGAGAGGGGAAAGGTCCCCGTCGACGGCTTGCCGCCGATGAGGCCTCCCGGCCGAAACCAAGGGTACCAACGCGTTCGTCTCCCCCTTGCGACTCGATTCCACCCCACCACTCGCCCTAAGACCAAGCACAGCGAGCTGGCCACCGGCAATGGCGGACCAGCGGCGCTGCCGCGCGGTGCCGGTCACCACACGCCGGTAGAGCGTGCTAGAGCGACCTCTCGCGACTTAGGGAGTCACATCGACCATGGTGCGCGCGTTAGCGAAGCAAGGGAAGGCCGAGAAAGGGAGAGCCAGGGACACCGACGCCGCGGAGAGCTCTAGCGAGGCCGCACACTCTCCGGCGAGCGACTCGGCCCCCTGGGAAGGCTCACCTGCGCGAAGAAAGCACGTCCGAGCACGCGGAAGCCAATGCGGAGCTCGGAGAGGTGGAAGGAGACGCTGGGAGGCGGAGAGGCGTCGGGAACAAGGCGGAGGGAGCTCGGAGAGCTCCTATGGCGGGCGGCGGTGCGGTGCTCGCGGAGCGGAGGCGAGAGAGTGAAAGATAAAGCGGGAGGGCGCGCACGGGGTGGAGGCGAGAATGGCGAGCGCGCTGGTGCTGTCTACAGGCGGAGGGGGAGGTCGTGGCGTCGGCGAGCGCACATGCCGACCACGCGGCGTCGCTAGCCTGACAAGGTCGGCCGCGCGCGGCGCGGCGTTGTTCGTGCGCGGGGAGGGAGGTGGACGCGGGCGTGGGGAGGCCGGGCCGGCTTCGCTGGCTGGGCCGGTTGGTTGGCGCCGGGCCGCCAGTGAACAGCCCCCTCTCCCATTTTTTTTAAATTATTTTCCCAAAGAGCTTAAATGACATTTTTGAAGCTTTTGCAAACTTTTTCAGGTGTTGAAGTAAAAAGAAGAAATGTTCCCCACAAAATCCTCTACAACTTTGCTTTAAGATGCAAAAATCACAAATCAAAACTAGTTCTGGGTTTTTAAATAAATTCTTTTTTGGGATTTTTGTATAAAATCCATTTCTCAATTTCTATAGCTCCAAAATTTTCACCAAATTACTCTTAATTCTCCTAAAACATATCTCAACCTATTTTGGTCATCACAAGAATTTTGGAAGCAAACATACTATTTTTATCATATTTATCTCACATGAATTAAGCACATAAAATCACACTTGAAATACTACTATGCTCATGTGATGCTATGCTTATGCTATGCTTGATGAGAATGCTTATGACAGGGTTTATGAGACTAAGTGCATGCTTAACACCTAGGGTGTTACACGCACCCGCACTTTTGCCCCTACCCTGGAAGCCTCCAAGGCTCAAGATGTTATATTGATGTTGCGGTGGTTCCAGACAATCAGAACATAAACACTAACAATGCAGGCCTATGCATTTTTATTCTCAATTTTCAGGTTCAGCCACTTCAAACCATCTATGTCAAGGCGCAACTGCACAATTGTCACACTGTACTCATGGGCGAAGCAGCAGCCCTCGCCCTTGGAGCGACTATTGTCAAAGCCCTTCGAATACAATCCTGCACCTTTCTTCCAGATTCTCAGCAGCTGGTGCACTCCCTTCATCAGGAGCAACAATAGAACCCGCCCTAGTGGAGAATCAAACCTTTTACGCAGGTTTACTCCAACACCGCAGCCAGTTTTCAGGCCCAGCTCTTCAAGATTAACAAAAGACAAAACACAACAACAGACACTTTGGCTAAACAGGCCCAAAATTCCACGCTCACAACACAAAATTGTAATTGTATTAGGCCTCTTTGTAGACCCATTTGTTCTTTGTTTCACGCTCTACTTCAAGTAGACATCAACTCTGTCTCCATTATAGTTGCTTTTTTGCTACGGGTAATAAATTTTCTTGCATGTTGTCAAAAAAAAGAACTTTTGATAATTTTTTTCTTCCATTGTAATGCACAAGTTTATGAATACATGTGATAGTTTTTTCTCTCATTACAACACATGGGCATGTTTTACTAGTCATATAATAAACACAGAAAATAGAAAAATTTTGCCTTGTTCCAAAAAGAACTTTACTAGTGACATATGGGACACTTAAATTAGTTTACTGTATATTCTTTACTAGTGACATATGGGACACTTAAATTAGTTTACTGTATATTCTATTATTTTAACTAAAATTAGAATTGCACACAGCTGATTTGTACTAGTAGAAGTTAAAATAGTACAAAATAAATTCTATTAGCAAAGTATATTATTTAGGCCTTGTTTAGTTCCCAAAAAATTTCAAAATTTCTCATCACATCGAATCTTGCGGCACATGTATGGTGTATTGAATATATATGAAAACAAAAAACTAATTGTACAGTTCATCTGTAAATCGCGAGACGAATCTTTTAAGCTTAGTTACTCTATGATTGGACAATGTTTGTCAAATAAAACCGAAAGTGCTACAATGTCAAAAACCAAAAATATTTGCGAACTAAACAATGCCTTAATTGGTGGAAAGGAATGGTAGAAACCAGTTCTAGCGTCTCTACACGAATTACAATTGCAACGGAAATCCACAAATCCAGTGCTCGAAAGTCAAATCCATGCTAGGGATTGCTGGAGTAGGGATCTCACCTGCTGTTGCGGGCTGAGTCTGAGTGGGGAGCGCCGGGGCCTGGGGTGGCCGACGCTTCGAATTCCCGGATCCAAAGTCCAAAATTTCAGCACCGCCGCCGGCGCTTGTTGGCGGGAGAATAGCGCGGGCACGCGCGCGTGGTCGGGATACTGCTCCTCCCAATCCCAGATACTTCTTTTATAAATATGCAAAGCATCACACACCTACGGCCTACCCCTGGTGTCACCCATCTCCACCATGGCACCAACCATCCCCTTCTCCCTTTCCCCACGCGGCAACTGCGCGGCCGCCGCCATCAGCATCTCCTCCTCTGAATCCGATCCTTCGTTTACCAACACCCTCATCGTCCTGTCCTCGGCGACCTACTCCACCAGCTCCGTCGTCATCGTTCGTGACTCATCCGCCAGCCGAGGCGGCGACGAGGCCAGGCGCGGGCAGAGGAGCGCGCTGCCGCACCGGCGTCCGCCCTCGCTGGCGCCCTCCGCCCTGCCCGTCCGTTCGTCAACCGTCGTCACCGCAGCTTCATCCGCCAACGGAAGCGGACATGCAGCCACGACGGCGGCGGCGCCGCACCAGTGCCCGTCGCCGTGCTCTGTCTTCTCCGTCCGCGCACCAGGCGGCGTCGTCCCAACCCCTCCCTCCAGCGGCGGCCGCGGCGGCGACGACGATGACGAGGCTACCAGCCGGCTCAAGAGGAAGGCGCAGTACCGAAAGTGGCGAGTCGAAGATGAGCTCAAGATCCTCTCCACCCTAGCCAAGCTCCGCAAGGACAACTTGGGCGTGCCCCCCCAGGCCTCGGTGCTTCTCAAGAAGATCTGCGAGGATGGCGGGCTCCTTCGCCGTGGCGTGGATGCCACGGAGCTTTCCGATAAGGTGTTCAAGCTGAAGAAAAAGTTCATGAAGGCCGCTGCCAAGGTTGCTGCCAGCAACGGCAGGCACCTTCGCAAATACCGCAACCGGGTGCTCTACAAGACATCCATGGAGGCGTGGCCGGATCTGCTGCCTGTCGACGCCGCGGCTGCTGTTCAGGGCCTCTGATCATCGTCTGATGGACATCACGTTCACGACAGGAGGTTGAGCTCTTTTTGTGCACTGCTGCCTCTACTTCAAATCAAATCTATGAGCACCATCACCATTAGGTGTGGTGTGACCTACTATACATATAACATATGCACGACCAATCTAGCTAGAAATTGGCTAGTGCTCATGCTGCTGTATTGTATCTAGTCTTCCTGATGTGGAATTAAGTAGCAACCGTGTCTATATGATCTACTAGTGTCTTTTAGGTATGAACAATCATGTCTACTATCCTGTAGTGTGCTTTGTGCTTTTGTGTTGGATATAAGTATCTAGTCTCTGATGCATCAATTATCAAGTATGAAGTTATATGAACCCACAATCATCTTGGTTATCAGGAATGATATTCTGTCTCTGGTTTATCTTCTGTTACTCAATGCACTTGTTGTGTTACTGTTGATCCCTGTGTCACAAGTTTGAATGACCTCTCCTAAGGGGAACCGAATCTTGCAATATGCCTTGATGCAATGCTGTCGCAGTGCCTCCAGAAACACCACCGCTATTTTTCTCATATACTGCTATCTGTGTATGGCTGTGGCCCACTGGCCTTGGCTTTGGATTGGTGAATTCTATGGTTGGTTTGCTTGAACAGACAGACAGAAATCAAACACTGAATGCTATGTTTGGATTAGTGACGACTGATATGCTAAATCAGACAGGCAGATTGGATAGGTGAATGCTATGGTTGGATTAGGGAGTATCCATCCGCTAAACAGAGATGTGTTCTTGTGTTTTGTTTTTTAACTGATTTTCTATACCTACAGAAACAGATATTTGTAGTACGGTACTTGTCTCAATATTGGGCTAGATTTGGTGTTGTGGAGGGATTTTCTAGTTGAGCCTTCTTTCGTTTTTGCGCATGCTCTTGTCATTCTCAATTCTTGTCATGATTAATTGTTTATTATAGGATGTTGTTGACTTTTGAGGAACAAACTATGGTTTGACTGCATATGCTAGTTCAGGTCTTCCTTGTCTTGCTCTTCCCTCCATCTCTGTAGATTGTCCAGTACCATTTATTTTCCTTTCCGTCTTTCAGATATTCGTGTTGTTCAAAGCTTCAAGCTATGCCATGCTTATGTCTGTTGGTCTGTTGCTGCACGTTTCCATCGTCAGGAACTATCCTTCCCCAATAGTATTTTCTAAACAATAGGCAAATTCTGTAGTTTGGTTGATATTGCGTCATTTATGAATTGTCAATTATTGGCAACCTCAAGGGTCAGTGTTTGTTATGTCTTCAGCGAGCTGGTATAGTTCCATTCAGTTCATTTTCTTTGGCACACTGAGTTTGTTTTTTTCCCTGAAAATTGAATGGCCTGCAAAATCTTAAGGTATCTCAAATAGATGATCTTTGCTGATCCAAAAGCTCAACTAACATAAAGGCATCTGAATGTTGCAGTCATGAGATTAGGTGTTATATATCTAGGTTAACTATTTCTTTTTCTGAAAACTGAATGGGAAATTGTGCAAGTTCTATGTGGTCTGTGCATCTTTGCCTATTTGAAAATGGCTGCTTGTGTTCAGCAACTAAAAATGCCAAAGTGTATGTATGAATGTGTTCCAGAACTGGCTGAAGTGTTTTTCATGTTGTTGTGGTGAACATGTTTCTGTGACCTGCGAGTGCCTTTTTCTGTGAACTTAATTTTAACTTGTGTATACTATGAGCTGGTATGAACTCGAACATGCTTGATCCATTTTCTATCAAATAGGAACACAATGGTGCAGCAGTTCAATTTCAGTTTCTTTTCGCGGTTATACTCTGTGATCTTTGTGTTGGGGTCAATGCGTTCCAATTTCTACAAGTAGTTAATTGCTCATCGTCAGTCATTTGTGACATGCCAATGAAAATTTTGTGATCTGCCATTTTATTTTGATCAAATTGTACAACACTGCGGACTTACAGAGATGATGCAATAATTGTAGTTCCCAGTGGAACACAGTTTGTGGAACATTGCCTATTGATAGATAGAGTCATAGAGATGTGACGAAGCAATATTTTTTGACATTTGATCTGTAGTTTTACCAGAAAAATCGTTCTTGGTGTATTGCCCATTGATAGATAGAGTCATAGAGTCCTTTTTAGTGTATTGTATTTCACTTCGTTCTTGGTCAAACTTAGTAGCCTGAAATCAGAAATTGTATCCAATAGCAACTGTAGGCTCAACTCTTAGACATACTCCTATATAATCCATTTGAATCAGTCCAACATAGCAGTTGTGCTTTCCTTCTCTCCTGTCACTGTAACTAATAGAAACAGAGAAAGTGAGTTATTTAGCCCCATACCCACAAATTGCGCAACTAGATGAAACAAGACCAATTTTTCCCTAGTACCTTTGATAAATTCCAAGCCAACATGTTTTCGTCCATCTTTTCTGCTAGCATGGCTACTTCTTCTGCATCCATTGACTGCATGTGTATGGCAAACGAATCAAGGGTTAGCTACATTCAGTTTCAGTTATATTTTGAGCTTCCTTCAATCTGGATGCTGACATCTCTGAACTGATCTGCTACATCTAGACTTAGAGAGAAAAGTCCATTGTTCAACGTTCAATGGCACTTATTTGTCTTTGAAAAAAATAAATATACACTAATCCTTGCTATACCATGTTATGATCGGCAAAACCTATTGCAGACGCAGCCGTGGCTAATAAGCCAATTATTTATTAATTTTGGGATTTACTTTATATTATTATCTATTAGCTTGAGGGGTTATTTAGCAAAATAGAATTAGCAATATATATACTCTGTAATCAGAATTATTGAGATTAAGCAGAACAATTATATTGTTCCGGCTTCGCTTGGGAGCTGGGAGTCCTAAACCCTAGTCGCCAGCCCTGTTCTTCCCCACATCCACACAACCGCACCTCGCCGCCGTTCCTCCTTCAAGCCACGACCAGCAATCAACCTCCGTTCACGCGTAGGCATAATCCCGGCGCATAACAATCCGGTATTAGAGATGTCAGGTTCCCAATGATCCTTTGCTGCCATGGTGTCTTCTTCGGCATCCGCTGCGATGACGCTGGAACAGTTGACCGCGGTGATCCTCGAGCTCCAGTCTTTTATTGCCGAGATCCAATCATATCTAGCCGCCTTGCTGTAACAGCAGCAGCAGCCGGTGTCACAGGTTTTCTTGCACAGGATGCTTGGTTATGGGACGGCGTCGTTTTCGTTCCATGGCATGCATCCATCTGCCTCGGCTCCCGTCCAACAGCCATGGATGCCGCCCCCTCTATCGATTTCGTCTTATGCTCTAGCATCGACGATGGGGCTGGTGCACACGATGCCAAGCACCCTGGCGGCCACGACGACGATCACTCCAGCACCCTCCACCGGCGCTGTTGTCCTTCCCGGTGTACAAACCATCCAGCACTCATTCACTGATGGGATCTTCTATAGGGGTGCCAGCTACCAGCAGGTCCGAGATGAGAATGAGATGCCACAGCAGACCGAGCAGGCGATGGCGACGGAGCTGACGAGGAAGATGCTTCGCTGCCACGTGTCGGCAGCAGTGTGGCTGCAAGCTGCTGCGTGTGGCCTATTTGCAGCTCCACTGTGTGGAGGACTACGATCTCATCCGCTGCGTCAGGGATTTTCAAAATGCGGTTGCGTCCACGGGCAGCGTGCATGTTGTTTTCCCCGTGGGTGGTGGACTCAGAGTCGACAGTTGGAAGCCCTATGCTCTTCTATGTGCCGTGTAGACTAGCAGCCATCCAGCGGAGAGAAGGCATGGTGTCATAGGTGGGAGCGCACTGCCTAGCGCCGCCAGATTCCACCACCGACCACTGCGAGGGTGCCTTCGATGGTCACTGTTGCGACCACTTCTTAGAGGCCATACACAAGCACATCTTTCATTCAAATGGTCTCTATGGGATCCAGGTGGATGGTGTCCACCTTATGTGTAAGGGTTAAAATTAAAGAGTCCCAATCCATTTCTAGTTGAGAATAATAAAACAAGTCGAGATGTAAAAGGCTTATTTTTAGGTGTTAAGTTTGTGACGTGTGGAGTCATTGTTAGTGCCGACGTTAAGTTGCAGCTCGAGGACGAGCTGCATGTCCAGGTGGAGTGTAGTGTTAGAAGAGTCAAGGGCCTATTGGGCCTTAGCCCATTATGCTTAATTAGTCGCTTGCTTAGGGGTTAAGTAAACTTCTCTATATAATAAGAGGAGATGTATCAATCTAAAATCAAGCAAGAGATTAGAAGAAAATCTCTTTTCTCTTACCAGCCGTGGGCAGAGCCCCGCGGCTGGCGTTCCTAGTTCCCAAAACCCTAGCCTCCTCTCTCGCTCCCACAGCCGCCTCCCTGTGAACAGTATCCGCGGGTATTGTTCACGCCTTCAGCCGGCGTTCCCTCAATCCCAATCAATCTCCCTCAATCCCAGCAGCCACATAACAATCAGTGTTAGAAGAGTCAAGGGCCTATTGGGCCTTAGCCCATTAGGCTTAATTAGTCTCTTGCTTAGGGGTTAAGTAAACCTCTCTATATAATAAGAGGAGATGTATCAATCTAAAATCAAGCAAGAATTTAGAAGGAAATCCCTTCTCTCTTGCCAGCCGTGGGCAGAGCCCCGCGGCTGCCGTTCCTAGTGCCCAAAACCCTAGCTTCCTCTCTCGCTCTCACAGCCGCCTCCCTATGAACAGTACCCACGGGTATTGTTCACGCCTTCAGACGCCGCTCCCTCAATCCCAATCAATCTCCCTCAATCCCAGCAGCCACATAACAATCAGTGTTATAAGAGTCAAGGGCCTATTGGGCCTTAGCCCATTAGAGTTAATTAGTCACTTGCTTAGGTGTTAAGTAAACCTCTCTATATAATGAGAGGAGATGTATCAATCTAAAATCAAGCAAGAGATTAGAAGGAAATCCCTTCTCTCTTGTCAGCCGTGGGCAGAGCCCCGCGGTTGGCATTCATAGCGCGCAAAACCCTAGCCTCCTCTCTCGCTCTCACAACCGCCTCCCTATGAACAGTACCCATGGGTACTGTTCACGCCTTCAGCCGCCGCTCCCTCAATCCCAGTAGCCACCCACCTCCACAACGGCGCCATCGGCCGCCACCTCCACGCCGACCCCATCACAGCCGATCCTCCCCTCAAGCACGCAGCCGACCCTTTTGGGCTCGGCAGCGAGTGCGTCCCCCTCTGCCCACGGCGTCATGTCGAACGTGGAGCTAACAGCGGATGTCCTCGACCTCGGCAAGATGATGGCCGGGATTCACTTGTTCTTTCTTAGACCGCAGCCGAACCTGCCACCACCGCCCTCAATGCAGTTACAGCACATGGGCCTCGTCTTCACCGCCCCGCACGCTCATGGCCTCTTCCTCAAGCGGTCGAAATGCTCAACGGGGTGTCCTCCATCACCTACCTCGGCCACATCATCTCCGCTGGGTCACCATGAACGGCGACAAGGTGGCCGCCGTCACCTCCTGGTCGATATCGCTCTCCTCGTGAGGTGTACGTGGCTTCCTGGGGCACGTCGGCTACTATAGAAAGTTCATTTGTGACTTCGCCTCCATCACAACGCCGCTCACATGTCTCCTTCGGAAGGAGGTGTTCATTTGGTCAGTGGAGGCGGACGAGGCCTTTGCTGCTCTCAAACGACGCTGTCATCAGCTCCGGTCCTACAGATGTCGTACTTCGAGTGGCCCTTCTTCGTCGACTGTGACACGTCGGGCGCGGGCTTTGGCACCGTTCTCCACAAGGGGGCTGGACCCTTGGCCTTCTTCAGTCAGCCTTTGACTACCCCCATGTCAAGCTGGCGACATACGAGTGCGAACTGATTGGGCTGGTGCAAGCCGTTCGACGTTGGCACCCATACTTGTGGGGGCACCGCTTTCTCCGCACCGACCACTATAGCCTAAAGTTCCTCCTGGACCAGTGGCTCTCCACGGTGCCCCCAACAATAGTGGATTAGCAAGCTATTCAGGTTCGACTTCACCGTGGAGTTTCGCCTAGGGCAGCTCAACTCCGCCGTCAATGCGCTGTCCCGCCTTGACGAGGGCAGGCCAACGCTGTGCCCCATGTCTGGGCCATCTTTGACCTCCTCGCTGACATTCGACGTGCCACGACGATCGATCTGGCCGCCCAGGACCTCACCGCGTCGTGGGCCACCAGTGATGACCTCCTCCACGGCAAGCGTATCTTTGTGCCGGATGTGGGAGACCTGCGCCACCAAGTGGTGGCATTGGCACACACGATAGGCCATGAGGGGGTTTTGAAAACCCTTGTGCTCCTCTGTGGTGACTTCTACATGCCCGGCGACCGTCAGCTTGTGCAGGACTTCGTCTGTTCCTATGGTGTCTGTTAGCGGAACAAGACGCCCACCACATAGCTGGCTGGTGTCCTCCAGCCCCTCGATGTGTCGTCACAAATGTGGTCTGACATCGCCACAGACTTCATTGAAGGGCTTCCTAAGGTGCACGACAAGTTTGTGTTCTTGATGGTGGTGGACCGCTTTTTGAAGTACGCTCACTTAATCCCCCTCAGCCACCCCTACACTGCCACCTCGGTTGTCTGCGCCTTCTTTGAGGGGGTTGTATGAGTACACAGCTTCCCCACCTCCATCGTCAGTGACCGTGACCCTGTCTTCACCAGCAACCTCTTGTGTGACCTTTTTCGGCTTGCAGTGTCAAGCTTCGCTTGAGTACAGCATTTCACCCCAGACTGATGACCAATCTGAGGTGGTCAACAAGGTGACTGCCATGTACTTGCGGTGCGCGACTTGTGGCCACCCGCACACATGGGTGGACTAGTTGTCGTGGGCGGAATACTGCTACAACACCTCCTTCCACACCTCGCTGCGGGCAACACCATTCGAGGTCGTCTATGGGCGTGCCCGCCTCCTATTCTACCGCTCTAGGAGGGGGCGGCCTAGACTGAGGCGGTCGATGCTATGTTGCATGATCGAGATGCGTTCCTGGTGGAGGTTCGCGAGTGCCTTCTCTAAGCGCAGCAGTACGCCAAGCGCTACGCCGGACCGTTCCAGATCATCGAGCACGTTGGGCCGGTTGCTTACCGCTTGCAACTACCGCCTGAGGTGCGCCTGCATTGCTTCTTCCATGTGGGACTACTGAAACCATACCATGGCGATCTTCTCGCCGCCCCAGCGGCCTTGCCTCCTATCTAGGATGGGCGTCTACTGCATTCTCCAGAGCGCGTTTTGCGTGCACAGCTGAGTCATGGCGACTGGAGGCTACTTGTCAAGTGGCAGGGCCTCACCGATGAAGAAGCGGCTTGGGAGTCCCTCTAGACCTTCAAGGATCACTACCCCGATGTCTAGCTCGAGGATGATGAAAGCCCAAGTTTGGTTTTGGTAATTAATGACACCTAGTTGCTAATGCTTTGTGCTTAAGTGAATTAAGATAGGCATAGCAACACATGTGATGAAGGAGCAAGGTGGCAAGGATAGGTGGCCACATGACTACCAAGAGATAAAGCATGATGTGGAGATCATGACGATAGACAAGAAAGAAAGTGAACAAGGCAAAGGTATAAACATAGGGTTTTGCTTTTTGCCGGTCCAAGTTGAGTAGAGAAGTGATTGACTGGGTTTAGGATAGATGGAAATCATGGTCATCTCTCGAATCAAGTGCTACTAGGTCCATATCTTGAGCATATACATTAAGATCTAGCAAAGTGCTAACTTGAATCGTTGATAAAATTGTTTGTGAAAAGCTAGCACACAAGCACAAGTGTTATTACACTCTTGTGTTGGCACTTGGAAGCAAGGGTCTGAGTTAAAAAAAATATGATGAAGTTCAGCTGCAAAATCTACCTTTGGAGGTTTTCTGTGAGGCACTGGACTCAGGAACAGTAACCTCTTGGAGTTCGGTGTAAACAGTTCGGTGAGAACGCAGTCGCAGAGAGTTTCTAAGTTTGCGTCCGGTGCTACACCGGACGCGTCCGATGTGACATCGGACGCGTCCGAGTTGAGCGTCCAGTGCGAGCTCAGTTTTAGGGCTCTCTGTGTTTTAGTCTGGTGTACACCGGACGCCTCCGGTGTGACACCGGTCGCATCTGAGTTCACCATCCGGTGCTGTGTCACTTTGCGAAGCTCTCTGAGTTTTCATCCGGTCCCTCCCGAGACCGTCCGGTGTGTTCTAAGTTAAGAGGCTATTGTCGTGTCTTGGTTGGCGGCAATGGTTAGTTTTCAAAACGGTCGAGAGCACCGGACGCTGTCCAGGTTCATACCGGACACGTCCGGAGTGAACTAGGATGCGTCCGGTGTGGTCGACTGCAGCCCATTGAAAGTGGCCAACGGCTAGTTCTTTCAGGGGGCTTATAAATAGTTGGTGGCTGGCTTTGGGGGTGGGCACTTGCACATTTGAATACTTGAGACATACTTTGAGCTAGAGAACACTCCCTCCACTCATATCCTTGCTTGATTGCTAATCCTAGTGAGATTGAGTGAGATTCAAGTTCATTGCTTTGAGAGTTGCATCTAGTGGCACTTGATTCTTGAGTTTGCTGTTGATTTTTTTGTTACTCTTAGGTGTTTCCCGACGCCCTAGACGGCTTGGAGCAGCGGTGGTGTTGAGCTCGTGATTGGAGATTGTTTCGAGCCTCACCAAGTGATTTGTGAGGGGTTCTTGAGCCTTGCCCACGGGAGATCGCAATTAGCTACTCTAGTGAATTGCTCGTGGCTTGGAGGATCCCCATCTTGTGAGTGGATGAGCAGCACCCGCTGAGGGTTTAGCTTTGAATTGCCAATTAGCTTGTGATCCATCAAGTGGGTGTATCGCCACAACGAGGACTAGCTTGCCGAGAAGCAAGTGAACCTCGGTAAAAATCTTGTGTCATCTCTTGCTGAGGATTATCTATTGTGATTGTGATTGTGAGTGATTGGTTGGATATATCTCTACTCTACAACGTTGGTATAACAATCACTCTCCACTCCCTTACTTGTATACCTTGCTAGTTGTTTAGCTTGTTTAGTATAGTCTTCTTATTTAGGAGTGTAGCTAGCCTTCTCTTGATGTTGTGTTTTAGTGTTTAGCCTTGTACTAGTTTGTTTAGGTGGCTTGCATAGCTTAGTCGAGCTAGTGCTAGAATTGCTTCGCCATTTGTTTTACTAACTCTCTTGCTTAGTGAATTTTGTAGAAATTTTAAATAGGCTATTCACCCCCTCTAGCCATTTGGACCTTTCAAGTGGTATCGGAGCCGAGGCACCGTTTATTTTAGGCTTAACAATCTACGATGAAGAAATGGCTCTTAGTTTGCATATCAACAACACCAAGAAGACACCTTTCTTTGACGGCACCAATTATGCATATTGGAAGGTCAAAATGACCGCACATCTTAAGTCAATCAATAGGGAGGTTTGGAAAGTGACCGAAACAAAGTTTGAGGTTGCAAATGAGAATGCACCAACACC
>Ga0182004_10002384_pt1 | contig 14564 bp, 17 predicted proteins | sample Sormic07211540_1_FD_120479 | JGI IMG/M metagenome (GOLD analysis project Ga0182004, IMG submission 120479) | Endophyte microbial communities from Sorghum bicolor roots, Mead, Nebraska, USA - 072115-40_1 MetaG | ecosystem: Host-associated > Plants > Roots > Unclassified | place: USA: Nebraska...
ATCTCCAATTGTTTATAGAGGATGGAACTACTTGCTCCTATGTACAAGCCCCTATTTGCTATTCAAGGAGGAAGCTGCTAAATGACTTGGCCCACTATTTAAACACACCGATACTTGTGCATACAAACTTTTATATATGAGTACTCCATTTGCATAAACTAATAATTCAAAATCATTGTGCCTTTTTTTTAAATCACAGCATAGATACAGACAGTCATATACATATAAACGCACGCTCATTCCTATAAACCTAAACACATACACTGTACTCCTATGAACACCACAAAAATCGAGCCAATATATCTTGAGATTGGCAAAATTATCATTATTGATGAGCACGTCATACACCATAGAAAGATATGTTATTAAATCCTAAAGTAAATAAAAAAATACAGAATACTCAGGTCACGTTGATGACTTGCACCTAAAACTCACTAAAGCCTGGAGTAGTGCCACAATCGCAGCCTAAAGCCTAGAGTAGTGCCACGGTCGCAGCCTAAAGCCTGGAGTGCCGCCACCGAAGCCTGCAGCATCGCCACGCTCAGCCACGTTGAAGTCTATAGGGGTGTGTTTGGTTTTCTGGCTAATTTTTAGCTTGGCTAGAATCCTAGCCTGGACAGCTCTAGCCTGCTCCCACCAAGTCAATCCTTGTTGTTTGTTTGTCTACAATGTCTAAGCCTAGCTAGCCTTCAAGTGTGTTTGACTGACTGATTTGTTTTGATACAATCACCTTTTCTTCCAACGAGTAAGGTTACCCTTCGAAGAATTTTGTTGAACAAGTCATAGGCATACTCGCTGAGCACCGCACTGATCTCCTCTGCCGCTAATCTGAATGCATTACTTTGAGCAGCCCTAAGCCTTGGTTTTGCACATACCCCAACAACCAAGACCTTCTAATCTCATTTGCTAAGCAAGAACAAATCCTCGCACCCCTTTCCTTCAACACATCTATCAGAAAAGAAGCAGAACTTGGTACGAGCAGAACCCTTCCTCAAAATCTCCCTCTGAATCTCAATTGCATCTTAGAAAAGAAGCAGAACTTGATAAGCAGATCACCTAGCTAGCTTCCTTGCCTCAAAATCGTTCACTCAATTTCAATTACAAATTGCATCCATCTCAACCTTGGACCTGTACCTATGCACCCTCAAGAGGCTCCGGTAGTAGAACTTGATGAGGCCATACTCAGCAGCAAGCGGTCAAACTCGTCCCACATCTTGCACTTGACCTCCATGCTAATGTACTTGACCATCTGCTACGGTCGTGCTTCCTCCAGTGGAGCAGAGAGAGCAGAGGAGGCCGGTGCAGTGGGAGAAAGCTAAGAACCTCGCTGATCGCGCTCGTGCAGCCTTGTCAGTGGAGACGGCCACACCCGCCCCAGACTTTGCAGGCCACGATCGCAAGGGCCCTTGCCGTCCGCACCTGCCCGCTTGAGTTCGTCGGACTGAGCACCATGGAGGCTTGTCATGGAGACGGCAGCACCCGCCCAGGACCTCGTCGGTCGCGTCCACCTGTTTGAGTTTACCAGATCAAGTGTCATTGGGATCACAGGCCATGAGAACTCCGCTTCGTGCTCGCCGCCATCCATGTCGATTCTGGTCGCTAGAGGGCAGTTGAAGCGGCGCGAGGTGGAAGAGGCGAGCTGACGCGAGTGGGGAGGACCGCCGAAGACGGTGCGGGGAGGATCGCCTGACTTGGGAGGAGCAGAGGTGAGCGAAGGAGCACCGGAGGGAGGCAAGAGCAAGACCGGAGGTGAAGCGAACGCTAATCTGCGCCTGGCTAAGCCTGGCTCTAGAAAAACGACCGACACCCTGGTTCTTTCTTGGCCAGGCTAAGGGTGTACGGTTGGCTCCTCGGAGCCAGGCCCCATCCCATTTACAGGTAACTAAACAAGTCCATCTTGGCTACAGAAAACCAGGTCAGGAGTTGGCCACCCAACCAAACACACCCTAGAGCGCCGCCTCACCTGGCCGAGCTTGGAGTGCCACCCCGCCTCTGTACCCGTCCCACGTGGGTTGCCCCTGTTCCCTCAATGACTCCAAATCAAACCGACTAAAAATAGGTGGAAAAAGTTTAATTTTCTTCCCTCAACTTTTATGAAAGTCTGTCTTTTATTTAAAGCTTTAAAATCAGACAAACCATATCTCTCAACTTTTAAAACCGTGCGTTCTATCTCTCTACCCCGATTATAAGCGGGTTTAAAGATAGTTTTGTTTTATTTATTTATTTATTTATTTATTTAGACTAAATCTTTATAAAGTCATAGTAAATCATAGAAAAATCATAAAATAAAAGATCCATGTGAGTAGATTTACATAATGAACATATAATATAATATGTTTTAGTATAATTATTTTGTTGTAGATTTTGATCTGTTCTTTTTCTATAATTATTTTGAATATTTTATAACTGCAGTTTCTATAGTCCAACTGTGGTAAAATATTTTTGTTGGCTAAATTATTATATGATTGAGATGTAATTAAAATTTTATACTTAATGGATCATTTATAACTTAGTTATATAATTATTTAGGGTTTATATTGGTTAAATCTAAATAAATTTATAACTAAGTTAGACATTATCCAATAATTATGAAATTCTTACCACAATAGAAGCATACAATAATTAAGCCATCATAAAAAATTTACCACAATTAAATCGTAGAAACTGTAGTTATGAATTATTCGAATTAATTACAGAAAAGAATAAATCAAAATCTACAGTAAAAACTTATACTAAAGCATACTTCACTGTGTATACTCATGTGGAGTTTAACAAAATTAGATTTTCTATTTTTTGATTTTTTGTGATTTGCTATAATTTTTCAAAGACTCTAATGAAATAAATAAAAAGAAAAAAAAGACAAAATGACCTTTAATTGCTTATAACCGGCCAAGAAGGTAAAATGTATGGTTTCAAAAATTGAGAGAGGTGTTTACCCAATTTTAAAGTTTATAGAGAAAAAACAGATTTTGACAAAAATTGAGAGAGGAAAAATGGACTATTTGCAAAATAGGTCAATGCCATCCCTGTCTCACCTGATCCCTACATCCAACGCTACGTTTAGTGGACGCGGCCCGCGGCCCACAGACGCGCCCGCGATTCCGCCAACCCGCCAACTTGCGAAAGAAAGAAGGAGCACCAAAATTTGAACGAAAACTTTGGAGGGAAAGCTCCCGCCAAGATAAATACCATTCCCCCCAAATCCTCTTCTTTCGTCCTCTAGAATCTAGACCCGAGATCAGATCAGAAATCTTCGAAGCCGCAAAGGAAGACAAGAGTCGTCGAGAGATCCGGAGCGAGGTGGAGAGATCGAGATGGCGGACGTGGGGAGCCTCGAGAGGATGGGCCGGGAGCTCAAGTGCCCCATCTGGTAACGCCGCCGCGCTGCTCTGCCCGCTTCCCCCTTTTCTTTCTTTCTTGGATTGGATTCCTCTTCTTTTGTTCGTGTATCTAACAGTTCGTGATATTTTGATGAGACTTGCGATTTGCTGCTGTATTAGCTTAAATATTTCTTGGTTTCGGCAGTTTGAGCCTGTTCACTTCGGCGGTGTCCATCACCTGCAATCACATCTTCTGCAAGTGAGTCCCATCCCTCGTTCCTCCCCGGTGGATCTAGTTGCGGCCGATAAGCTTATTCAATTTGGTCTCATATGTCTCTTGTTGCAGCGCCTGCCTGACGGAGTCGATGAAATCTGCCTCCTGCTGCCCCGTATGCAAGGTCCCGTTCCACCGGAGAGGTTAGTTCGTTAGTAGTCATTTTTTGGCATATCTGAATTTGCACACCTTTAATTTTTTTAGAGATTAACATGCTTAAATTAACTGAAGAAATTCCAAATCCCCACAATGAAATCTGCACCATAATGACCTGTCAGTCTCCATTTGGTGTATGTCATTTCCGATAAAATCCAGCATTATCTAATTTTGATGGAAGTTGAAATGCTTGTGTAAAAACCACTAAATATCATGGTGTTTTACTGGCAGAAATACGGCCAGCCCCTCACATGGACAATTTGGTGTCTGTTTTCAAAAGCATGGAAGCTGCAGCAGGCACTAGTATTGTGTCAACACAGCTGACTCCTGCACCCAAAGTTGCAGGTAACTAGAAATATTTAGTTTCTCTTTCTGTTTCGTGGCACATGAGCAAGATTTAGTTACACTGGCTGTTCTGCATCTTTGTCTTTGTACCACATATGTTGAGTCTATTTGAGCATAGTTACTGTTTAAGTTCTTTTCCAATCGAATTTCAGAGAAAATGAATGATAGTATTAGACTTACTGTCTTACTTTTACTTGAAATGGATCAGAGTGTGGTGGGAACAGTGCTGGGAAGCCTAAAAGGTCAAATAAAAAGAAGCCAGCATCCAGGAATAAAAAGAATACACCCAAAGCTACTAAAACTTCTGCATCTTGCTCTACTGCAAAACCTTCAATCTCCAAGAACAAAAGAATACACGTTACACCATTCCCTGAATCTGAGACACCAATAAGGCCCAAGAAGGTTATGAAGTCTGATGAGCAAAAAAGTAAGCAGAATGGTGATGTTAATGAAGAGGATAAAGATAAAACCCTGAATTCTGATATACCAGAAAGCCCTTCATTGTCACCTTTTTTCTGGCTGAGGGAAGAAGAGGAAAATGAAGGTGGCACTGCTGAAACTTTGAGTGAACCACCATCATTGGACACACCCTTGCGTCACAATGCGCCTACCTTTAGTGATATCAAAGATTCTGATGACGAAAGGTCTAATGATATGACTCCTAATGTAAGTTACTCAGAACATGTTTTCCTTTTATTCCCCCGTTTTTTTTTTTGGTTTCCTGGTTCAACTGTTGTGCTTACCATTTGGTTACATGTGTTGCAGAGCAAAGCTGAGGTTTCAGAAATATTCGACAGTGAAATCTTTGAATGGAGCCAAAGACCTTGCTCCCCTGAGCTGCGTTCTACCCCACTGAAAAGTCAGGTATTTTGGTTAACTGAGACAGAGGCTTTATATTTCCAGTTCTCCAATCTTTACAATCTGAATATATACATGTATTTGACTCAGCTGTTTTGTTTGTTCAGGGTAAATTGAAGAATATTCTAGATCAAATCACAGAGGTGGATGATGATGAAGATATGAATCTTGGTGGTTCATTTGATAAGTTAGACCTTGAAAGTAATGTAGCTCAGCCTCTCAATGCCGAGGAAGTTAAGAAGAAAAAGTTAGCAAGACCTAGGAAAAGAAAGAATTCAAAACTGCCCAGTTGTGGCAAACTATGTACAAGAGGATCTGATGCTGAGCACCAAGTTGCAAATATCCCAGAAAGTATTGTTGCAAAGCCATGGCAAAAGGACAATAGTAAAAAAGAGAGAAATACTTCAAATGGAGGAAACATGGTCTCTGGCAGCAACACTAGAGCTGTCTTCTCTAGTGATAAATCTATGAATACATTTTCCCCTCAAGCAGGTGGTTTGGGCAATGAAGTACCTGAGAACCAGCTTTCAGAAAGGATCCCCAAAAAGGGTACAAACAGTCGAAGAAAACTTGAAATAGCAGGGGATAGTGCAGTGAAGACTGCAGAGAATAAATCTGAACAAAGAGGGAAGCGGATAAGAAGAATCTCTGATGGTGCTGTAGCTGAAAAGATAAGAATTCTTTCAGAGGCTGAAAATGAAATAGAATTGTTTCAGCTTCACAGCCTCACAAAAGGCTGCACCCAACATAAACCCTTGGACGGTAGAAGTAAAAAAAACATTGTATCAAACATTAGTCCAAATACACCAAGCATTTTACCTGGGAGGGACCAATTTAACATTGGTCCAAATACACCAAGCATTTTACCTGGGAGGTGCCCATTAAATGAGGCCATACGCACAGTTCCTTCAGTAAGGAATGTCTCTGTTAAGAATGGTAGTGCGAAATCTATTGAACAACAAGATTACTCAGGAACTATCAGATCATGCACTGCACGCAATGCTGTCCTGAAGAAATGTGAGGGTAAAGCTTCTAAGCTTTCCTGTGCTTTCTGCCAGTCTGATGAGATCACAGAGGTATGCGCAATTGCACACACACAGACAAGTTGGTTTGCAAAAAGTCTTTGCCTTAAAGTTACACATCCTTCCTTTAACTAATGGAATAAAATAACCAAATTTTCCTTTTTGTTCTGAAGGGATCTGGAGAGATGGTTCACTACCATAATGGAAAGCAAGTACCTGCAGCATTTGATGGAGGGGCCAGTGTAGTACATTGCCACAAAAACTGTCTGGAGTGGTATGCTGCACCTTTCTAATAGAATTTTATATTGGAAGAAACTTTAATTTTCAGTATCCCTAGCTAATTCATGCATATGATTTTTCTTCCACCACAGGGCTCCTGATGTCTACTTTGAAGATGACTCTGTCTTTAACCTTACAAATGAGCTTGCTAGAAGTAAAAGAATCAAATGTGCTTGCTGTGGAATTAAAGGTGCTGCGCTTGGATGCTTTGAGACGAGTTGTCGAAAAAGCTTCCATTTCACCTGTGCTAAATTAATCCCAGAATGTAGATGGGATAATGTAAGTTCATATCATGTTGCACTAGTGTTTTCAACTAGCTTCTTGATGTTTTGCGTCCAGCACTGTCACCTTATTTCTGACTTTTCTCTTTTCTTTTGCTGACAGGAAAACTTTGTGATGCTATGCCCTTTGCACCAATCTTCAAAGTTGCCAAGAGAAACTTCTGGGTTGAAAAAGAAGTCGCATAGGAAACTAGCACCAAAAGGGTATTTTTCTAGTGTTTACGGCATGTTAGTTTAAAAATCTAAGGTTGATGAAGATATGGATATTTACTGTAACATAACCGTTTTACAGGCCATCTCAAGTAAACACTAGTCAATGTCATGGTAATAAATGGACATGGCCATCTGGATCACCAGAGAAATGGGTTCTCTGCTGTTCAGCCCTTTCTGCTGCAGAAAAGGTGTTTTCTAGTTCCTTAGTTTCCTGATAGTCTTTATTATACTTGTTTCATGTGCATTTCGACTGAAATAAAATGGACAAATCCTTCAGGGTATTGTATCAGAATTTGGAAAACTAGCTGGTGTGCCTATCTCAACAAGTTGGAGTCCTAATGTTACCCATGTTATTGCATCAACCGACATGTCTGGTGCTTGCAAGCGCACACTGAAGTTTCTGATGGCAATCCTGAATGGCAAATGGGTTATCTCCATTGACTGTAAGTCTATTTTATTACCTGCTGGAATGATCACTAATTCATTACATCTGTGCAGAACAGTTTGCACTTGACAAATTGCTGCTTTGTTGCTAAACACTGACTTTATTTCACAGGGGTTAAAACATGCATGGAACTTATGGAACCAGTTGATGAACTGAAATTTGAAGTTTCCACTGATGTACATGGGACTGCTGAGGGTCCCAGATTAGGTAGACAAAGAGTTATCAACAAGGTAAGAGTATTTGCCATTGTTATGTACTCCATCTAGTCGTCTCATTTTCTACATTGTCACTGTCTACAATATTAGTATAATGCTATGTTAAGGACATTGTTAGCATGAGCATGAATATTTGCAGGGATAGTTTATAGTAATAACATTTTTTCCTTATTCTGCAGCAACCTAAATTATTCGACGGCTTTCAGTTCTATCTCCATGGAGATTACTCCAAGTCCTACAGGGGCTACCTGCAAGACCTTGTGGTTGCAGCCGGTGGAACTGTCCTGCAGAGGAAGCCTGTGTCAAGAAATCAGCAGAAGTTGCTTGACGACAGCTCCTTCATCCTCATCGTCTACAGCATTGAGAACCAAGACAAGGCAAAACCAGGATCAAGGGCTGGCATCAATACTAATCATAGTCAAGTTGATGCTCAAGCTCTGGCCTGTGCCTCTGGTGGCAAAGTTGTGAGCAGCGCATGGATTATTGACTCCATAGCAGCTTGCAAGGTTCAACCCTTTAAGGGAGCCTTCCATGCTGCCCTACATGTGTGCTTGCATGCACGGTAGATTGAGTAATGGATAGAAAATAGTCTATGTATTAGAAAGATATTTTATCTTGATGAAAACGCCAGATTTCATCAATACCATAGTTAACCATCTGTTTTAATTTAAAAAAGCAGTGCCACACTGTCTCACTTCGTATCAGGTTGTTATACATGTTGACCGCAACTGAATTCAAAAGACATGCTTCTGCAGCTAATTATATACGGGAATTTGTATGGAGCTCATGCAACACATCTACGAAGCAGCAAGCCCCCTGTCACTAGATGAAAATTGTAATTCCAACCAAGTGGAGAATTATACAAGTCATGAATAAGTGCAACACATGAGTGGTACTAAAATTATGATAAGTTACACTGCAGCTGCCAATCAAAGCTTGTGAATGTCATGCAGCTAGCTGGCTAGTAATATACCCCCATGTAGCAGACTTGGCCAAAGTACAGCCGATGTCAAGCTGAAATTTGCATCCTTAGGCCTTGTTTAGTTCGCGAAAAATTTTGGATTTCGCTACTGTAGCACTTTCGGCTTTATTTGATAATTATTATTTATTATAGACTAACTAGGCTTAAAAGATTCGTCTCGCAAATTACAGATAAACTGTGCAATTAGTTATCTTTTTTTTTATCTATATTCAATGCTTCATGCATGTGTCGCAAGATTCGATGTGACAGGAAATCTTGAAAAAATTTGAGAACTAAACAAGGCCTTAGTTCACCCCAAAAGCCAAAAACTTTTCAAGATTCCCCGTCACATCAAATCCTGCGGCACATGCATGGAGTATTAAATATAGATAAAAACAAAAACTAATTGCACAGTTTGTCTGTAAATCACAAGATGTATCTTTTGAGTCTAATTACTCCATGATTGGACAATGTTTGTCAAATAAAAACGAAAGTACTACAATGTCAAAACCTCAAAAATTTTGGGAACTAAACAAGGCCTTAATATGTCACGGTATTGAGCTCCATCGGCAAGTGTCATCACTAAGGCCTTGTTTAGTTCCCAAAATTTGCTAATTTTTTCAAGATTCCCCATCACATCGAATCTTTGAGCACATGCATGAAGCATTAAATATAAATATAAATATAAATAATAACTAATTGCACAGTTTACCTATAATTTGCGAGACGAATCTTTTGATCTAAGTTAGTCCATGATTGGACAACAATTGTCAAATACAAACGAAAGTGTTACAGTAGCCAAACCCAAATTTTTTCCCCAACTAAACAAGGCCTAAAAACTCAATCAATGCCCAAAAATCCCATCACTGTGTCTATCAAAACTGTCATCATTTCTTGTTCAGAAGTATGAGTACTGGAGCAATTGGCCTATTGAGCATTTGAAGTTTGCAGGTCGCCCAGGTGTCCACAGGAAGGCTTGATGCAAATGATTCAACAACATCGAGTTCATCCCTATGGATCAGAAAGAAGAAAATTAATAAGCCCACGGCCCACTTTTAAGTGATATTTGGCCATAATTCAGTGTTCTGTTAAACAACAAGCCTGTGCTGGCAAGTCAGATCATGCAGAACAAACAGCAAATAGTTCTATTTATTTATTTATATTATAAAAGAAATGCATTCCTTGTCCAGAATCTAGAGTTGTTAGTACACAAATGTTTTGGTGACAAATAAACGAACAATATTAAAGCACATGGGTACAATGTTTGCAATTGTTGTTTACCTTCCACCTGGATGCCCAATGTAGACAAGAACACTTATGAGTCCCCCAGAACTGAGAAGTTTGCTGGCAGCTTGCAATGCTAGCTCAGTTGTCCTAGGCACTGTGATTACAGTTTTATCTCCTCCTGGAAGGTATCCCAAGTTGAAAGCAACAAGCCTAGAACGAATGTGTCACAGTGAATCAGCAAGTCTAGGATTGTTACTACTTGAATTGACATTTCCACTTTTCCAGAAATTGTTTTGTTGAATTATAGTATTCTAAATGAGCTGAAATTTTCAAATAGCAATGAACTTAGGAAGGCCTTGATCACCTGACAGGAGCATCTTTGGGAACAATTTCTTCCATTCTACTATGACATATAGGAAATAGTTTTACTAGTCCTCGCTGCCACATAAAACAAAGATGGTCACAACTCACAAATACAAAAATATCAAATATTTAGTGAGAAGACAAGTATCCTCTGTCTCTAAATACTAAGGCCAAATCTGAAAGTCTTCTTGTTATTTTAATCATTTTTTTTTGTTTCCTTCTTCAGGGGAAATTAGGTACAGACTTCATAGTTCAAATCCCCACCTGATGGTCATCATCCACGGACATTTTCAGAAAAGAGGAAGTACTCTCTATTGCGGAATCTTGAATGTCCATCCCATAAACACGTCCTTGCGCTGTTTCATCAGCCACCATCTTAAGCAGAGCGAGCGTGTCATTGCCATTCCCGCATGTGGCATCAACCACCGTATCCCCTTTTTGAACAATATTTCTCCACACCCTAACCATAAACACACACACAAAATTAGCTATCGCCCATCAGAGAAACATGGAGATAGTTCCTCTTACACATCTCACTTGAGTTACTGTATCTACATGCAACTGAACGATTTACCTGCAGCTCAGTAAACATAGGGCTAAAAATGTTCTAGGTGTCTATTTACCTAGCTTCAGAAGAATTCCATGCTACTAATTTCAGCGTTGGAAGATAAGTTTACAGGATACACATTTTAACACTTAAATCAACAATGGGGATTAGTACCTACGCGTGGGCTACCTCGGTGGCCTTCCTCTTACCGGCGACGAAGCCCACCACCGCCTCCTCCACCCCTGCGACGGAAACGCACTCCACAACTTCAGCAAATTCGCCGACCAACGCCGACGTGAAGAAAAAACAGAAAAAAAAAGAACCCCAACCAAGTTCAGGTGGCTGCGCCGTGCCGACGCCCGCGGCGCCGAGCTGTGCAACGGAGGCGCGAACGGAGATGTACCTCCTGGTCCCGCAAAGGGGCGGCGCATCGCAGCTGGATCCTCGCCTGAGGAGAGGGGTTAGGGATTGGGAGCGGAGGAGAAGGTGAAGGCGCAGCGACAGTGGAGGGTGCAGCAGCGGCGGCAGCGGCATCGCTGCGGGCAGCTGCGAGTCCGCGACGGCGACGGATTGGCAACGTCCTCTGCGATTGGAAATTGGCAACGCTCGCTGGATCAGAAATCAACGGACCAGTTTGTCTACGAGCTGCGAGGCCGGAGGGGGGGAAAAGGAGAAAAAAAAAATTGGGCGAAACTCAGAGGTGCTCGTATTCATCTGCGAGGATGACAAGTCGTGACGACCCATGTGTCACTGAGCATTTCATCATCGGTTCGGCCAAATAGATTTGGGGTGAGAGAGGCTCGAACTCTCGACCTCAGGATCACTCAAATAGCTATGAGACCTACGCGCTAGCCAACTGCGCCACCACCCCGTTGTGATACCTGTACAGATAAAGCTCTATAAGGCAGTGCACAAACAAGGAAACAACAATGAGTAGGATAAAGGCGAGTTTTTTTCCCTTTTGCTTTGTAATGAGCGGTTTCGACTAGTGCAAGTATAATAATGTTACACAAAATAAATGTATAAGTTATCACATCAAATATGTGCTGAGATGAAGAGAAGAGAGGAGTAGAAAAACAAGTACTTCCTCCAACCCAAATTATAAGACATTCTAAGAATCTTAAAGAGTCAAAAAATTTTAAATTTGACCAAAATTATAGAAAAAATTATAAAGATTTGTAACATCATAAATTTTTAACTATGAAAATATAATTAATGAAGAACCTAATAATAATTAGTTAATATCATAAATATTATTATTTTATCATATAAATTTGGCCAAACTTAAAATACTTTCACTTTCCAAGATTCTTAGAATTTCTTATAATTTAGGATGGAGGGAGTAGGTTGCAAACTTCAGCCATGACATGGGCTCCAAGATATTTTGTGAGAAAAATGAGATGGACCCTGCATTAATGGTGTAGCATGTATCAAGATGTAACTATTATATGAATGGACTGTAGCATATAACCATACAAATTTTGTAGGAAAACTAGCATTAAGTTGTTCCTCTGGAAACTTTTTATCTCTCTCTTTTGAAAGTATTGCATTTTTCTTTGTTGCATAAAAAACCATAACAGAAACTTTCCTGCATTTTAGTTCCCATAGGATTGTAACTTCCATGCAACGACAATCATGTGCATGAAAGAAGGGTCAAGAGTTCACACATCAGTAAATGGAAGATACCTGCCTACCTGGATATGAGGTACATGGACCAAAATAAGTTGGAAGAAACTTTCCTGCGTTTATAATGTTACCTCTAAATGGAACAGTGGTAAACTTTGCATCCATTTGAAAAAAATGAGACGAAATCACAAAGTTAAATAAACAAGGCAAATCACAATTAGACTTTAAAACAAGGGTGAGAACACATGAGCTCTAGTTAGAGAAACAGCCTCAGTTAATTTCTTAGTACATCAAAGAGCCAGAAGTTGCATCTTTTTTTTTTCCCTCCTGAATAATCATCTCCACTCCATTTACCGTGCTTCTCATATATAATAAATAACTATCTACATCTACACCATGCAAGCCAAACAAAGTATCAAAGCTAGCTGACATGCACTATACTAAATGCTAATCTTCACAACGCTAGTAACAGCAACTTCTTTGGCCAAATCCCATGGATTGTACCAAGCCATTTCTATTCCGGCAAGACCTCGCCATGGAGCTCAGGAACGCCGTCTCAACCTCCTCCGAGGCTCCTCTCCTGAGCAAACACATCACATATTCCATCACTGCCGCGTCGCAGGGCAGGGTGATCCTCTTGCCGTCGACTCCGCCGGTGAACCCAAATTCCTCCTGGGACATCCGAAGGAGCTCTCCGAAGATGGCCGTGCCAAGGTACGCCAGCGGGACCTCGAACCGCCTGCCGTCAGCTGAGTACACGACGCAATGGCCCTTGCTGGCCATCGACACCGTTGATGTGCAGCAGGATCCTTCGGTTTCTTCATCCGACATCGACGGTGGCGTGAGCCTTTTCCTCGCGAGGGCTGCCATTCTTTGCCACTTCTTCGCCATCTGGACTACTCTCTTGGCACTGATCATGGTCATGGCTGTTTCCATTGGAAGTTGAAGGCTCGTTTCAAGTGATGTTCAGCAAGGTATGGTGTGATGCTAAGCTTGCAGCTTGCTAATGGAATGGTGAAAAAAATGCTGGCGCTAAGATGATGAATTTATAGGTCGGGACTTCTCTAAATCATTGAGCTGGCAAGAGACAAGGTCATAAGCTCAGAACATGCAGTGCTGCAAGGAAAAAACGCATACTTTATAAGACTAAGGCATCAAAATGTGCTGCCATACCGACATGTTGTGTGCGTGTGGAGTGGTGACCAAGAAGCATGCGGCACGCCATATGACATGAGGACCACATGTAATTTGGGGCCAATGTGTCAGGACCTGTCTGATTGCGTAATGCATCTATTACTTTTCTTGCCAGTTTGTATGTCCTGTTGTGTTGAGCATCTGAATTGGATCAGCATCTAGATTGACATCTGTTAGGATCTGACAGTTGTTCATGCCCATAACACAGTTTAGACTACCAGATTAAATGTGTTCAGCTTCAGCGGTTCAAAAAAAATCTGATTGACAGCTTCACATAACTTCAATTGGCTGTCCACTAGATTACCAACATCTCATGTGAATAAAATTTCGTCGCTGCTTCCTCAAAGCACTAAGCCATGCTCCCCAAACCTTAGAGGCTTACTAGAAAGAAAAGCTTCTTTTTCGAAAGATTACCCCTGTCTTTGTTTATGCTTCGGATTGGAACAACTAATTCGCCCATGCCTGCGAATCAGTCGACATTTACAATTTTACGAACGGAAGCTCTTATTTTCGCAGGAGCAGCTATGGTATCAAATTGTCAACTTGCTATCAATACACACTATTGGTCTTCAATTCAGGCAACTTGCTCCTGTGTAGCCAGAGTGTTACTCTCAAAATTATTTGCACTTTAGGAGCATATCTTGACTGAAACATTCAGTCCATGGTCCCTTGTCTGTATATTCAGTGGGAAGTACAATACCTGGTTTAACTTCTGAAACTCCTGATGAATAGACCCAGCATGGTCTCTACGTTAAGCAGCAAAACACTGGGCAGTACCTTGATGTATCAACTATGTCTACGATGCTCAAGGTGAGGCCATCTAGGAGAAGGTATCAGAGACATGCTACTCCAGTTGTTTGCAGTAGCAGCCAGTGGTGCTGCATTACACGACAGCTAAACCACTCAATATCTGATTGCGCTGATTGCACTGACTGCTAGCCAAACTAGTCTGTCCCTCTCACTTCACCTTGATTCCAATTAACATGGGGTCCTCGTGTTACTTGCATGCTAAACCGCTCAGCATGGATGCCTAGATGGTGCCCAATCCAAGCAATGAAAGTGCACCACGATTGGCTCTAGGCTCCAGCACATGCCAAACACTTGGTCCCATACCGCCATCAAAATCTGATCCAAAGCATACGCACATGGCATGTTCATAGTCTAGTCCCTTGCCAATCATCCCAGCTGACTGGGTTCCCAGCTCTTCCCTTCATATATATATTCATGGTCTAGTATCC
>Ga0182004_10002385_pt1 | contig 14564 bp, 14 predicted proteins | sample Sormic07211540_1_FD_120479 | JGI IMG/M metagenome (GOLD analysis project Ga0182004, IMG submission 120479) | Endophyte microbial communities from Sorghum bicolor roots, Mead, Nebraska, USA - 072115-40_1 MetaG | ecosystem: Host-associated > Plants > Roots > Unclassified | place: USA: Nebraska...
CTATTATGCGCCTAGTGAGTGATCAAGGTCATATACATAGGTGCATAGCATTGATGATACGTCGTCCTAAAATAACTATCGTTCTTACTTTCTGAAAAATAACTTTGATTAAATATATATTACAATATTAATATTTATGTTATATAATTAATATCATTGAAAAGATCGAATAAATTTATTTATTAGAAATATAAATATTACACGTATTTTTCTATAAATCAAATCGAACTTACAATATAAAAACAAAAAACGACACTTAATTTAATTTACAACAGAGGGAGTACATGAGAATGACCTGGCCAAGGACGGAGATGCGTGGCGCGTTGGGCACACCACGTGGCCTGTCCGTACCATGCATTATTTTGCGACGAAAGCAGGCAACGACGAAGATATGAGCTGATCGATCCTCAGTCATGCGTCGTGGTCGTGGTGCTCCTGATCCTCACGAAGAAAATCGTGATGAGGTCCGAGCGGCCACCGGTTGGGCCTTTACAAAAAGGCGGATTGAGGGGCCGATCCATACGGATAGAGATAGAGATTTGGGTTAGAGGATGGAAGCTGCCCGAATCGACAATCAGAGGTTGCGATTGCTATTCAGATCTCGTTTACACTTAAAGTTCAAAAAAAATTAAAATTATTTATTACATCTAATCTTACGAGCATTAAATATAAATAATAATTAATTAATTAATTATATAATTTATCTAATAAATAAATCTTTTAAGTCTAATTCGTTTATAGTTGAATAATAATTGTTAAATATAAACAAAAATACTACCATCTCTTAAAAAAACCCTAAGGAGCTGAACAAGGCCTCACTCATCCATTTGACCGAATGATGGGCAACCCGTCAGGGTCTCGATCGTCGCCACTCGCCTGGCACGACCTGGTAATTCCATAGCGTATATGATATGGCTCGCATCGCATGCTGAACCGCTTCCATGGCAAGGCAAAGCTACCTAGCCTATCCGATCCAATGATCCATCCGCCGTCGACGCTTCCAGAGCCAAAGATAATGCTGGGCTGCCTCTTTTTTTTTTAAAAAAAAATGACAACAAATTGCATTGCAAATCAGAGATGTGAGAGTTAATTTAGTAGTGTCTCCTGTCCATTCCATGTGTGTTTCCATTGCTATCTGCTGATACCAACTCGTCTCGATCATCAGTTGCGTGCCCAGCTGCTGCACCGGCCGTATCCACCCATCCGATCCATGGCCGATAGATGCTGCTTTCCATGTACCCGCATTCCACGCGAGATTGATTACCCGCGCGCGGTCGGTAGGCCCAAGTGAAATATGAGATGAGCACGCAAAGGTGATTCATCCATATTTACGTTTTCATTCATTTGTCTGATAAGATATGGTAGTAAATATTGCTCGTTGATTTGTTATAAGAGAAAAATTCTTTTGAACGATAAAATGTTGTCCATAGAGTATGCATATGGAAGAGTCATCATGTGTATGTAAAATATACATGCGGCACTAACCAATACTGTAGACATAGCGAATAGACGTATAAAGCGCTGTTAACATCACGGGGAATAATTAGGTCTGAATGAAAACGATGCACACATCTACGATACAACGAATGCATTATTCATGTAGCATTCAGATCACCACGCAGGCACGCACTCACTCCCTCCCTCTCGTTTTCAGTCACAAACTCATACCCCACCAAGTATAATTGGGAGTACAGAGTACAGACTACTACTACTTGTTCCCTTCCCTGTCTAAAAGATGATGGTCATGTGTTGCACTGTGTACGCGCAGTAAGATGTGTCAATGTCTGCATTTGTTCCTGGAAATAAAATAGCTCATCGCTCTCTCAAACATCCAAGCTCAATAAAACACCGGGCCACCGAATTTCATTCTCTCAAAATTATATATTTCACTCTCATCATACACTGGTTAATGAACAATTGAACATGCACATGCATAACGCAGGTACTTCGTGGTGGCGAACGCGATGGTATGCCTGTTCTCGGCGGCGGCGCTGGCGGCGTGCCGGAGCCGGGCCGCCATGGTGCCCGTCATGGTGGGCGACCTGCTGGCGCTGGCGCTGCTCTACTCGGCCGTGGGCGCCGCCGCCGAGTTCGGCATCCTGGGCGAGCGCGGCAACTCGCACGTGCGCTGGGCTAAAGTCTGCAACGTCTACGGCCGCTTCTGCGACCGCGCCATGGCCGCCGTCATCGTCTCACTCATCGGCGCCTTCGCCAACCTCGTCCTCCTCATGCTCAACATCCTCACCATCCATAAGAGCTCATCCTACTACTAGCTAGCTACTAGTATAGAGAAGAGGGGCAGGCAGATCTAGAAGAGAAAACCATATAGTGTAATTAAGCTACTAATAGCTGTCGCTGGGAATTAAAGATAGACAGACTATGCTTGCTTGCATCGGATGCCAATTATATTGGATTGGAGACAGGTAATGGACACACTTACTTTCAGTAATTAATTTCTATCTAGCCATCAGAATTACTACATACAGTACTGTACTAGTAATTAACAAGTATAGCTAACAGGTTGTCCTATACTCAAATAACATGATCTGGTGAAGTCGTGACGAGGTATATTGCGATGTTTTTGTTCCTTTCCCTTTATCAGAAGTCATTTGATTCTCAATCTATCGCTACTGAGAGTGATCGAAAATCAATTTCCATCCATTATTCTTGTCATGTTCTCGATAAAAAGTACTCCCTCCGTTCCTAAATACTGCTATTTCTAGCAGATTTCAGACAGATTAGTGTGGCAAACAAAAGACTATTCTACCCTTAATTAATTTGGCTTCCACCATTTAATCATGCACGTTAAACCATGGTTCTATAGTTCCAACGAGCTACATTTAATACCAACTAAACAGACTCAACCAATTATCATGCGCCAAAGTACTATTCCCTAAAAGAAATTAAATGGGCTCGTGGATCATGAAAGTTCCGAGGAGAATTAAATGGGCTGGTGGACTGAGTATGCTAGTAGAAATAGCAGTATTTGTGGACAAAATTTTCTCCTAGAAATAGCAGTATTTAGGGACGGACGGAGTAGTACTTCCATTCAAAATGAATGCAATTCTATGTTTTGACTGACTACATTTGTACAAAATATTAATTTTACTACTACAAATAAATATGATATAAACATATATATAATAAATGTTGTATGATTAATCTAATATAATAATACTTATTTGATATCATAAATGTTAGTATTTTTATTAATTTAATCAATTTTAAAATTATTAAAAAGAGTTGTATATTCCTAGAAAGATGAAGGGGGTATATGTTAGATTATTTCATGTTTAGAATTGATATCATGGCAAATTGCATAAAGATCCACATATGCATGCGTCATGGTAAACGGATATCATGGCAACTTGCATAAGAAAATCTAACGAAATTGAAAGGCCACAACGATGAATACACAAAGAAACAACAAAAATGTAAATTTAAAGAATATGGTACAAGAAAATGGGAGGGTAGCAGCAATAAAGTTTAAAGATACACTGTATAGGTAGATAATACTACCTCCATTTCGAAAAGAATACAATTTCATATTTTAATTGACTAAGTTTGTAAAAAATATTACTAACATTTACCACTCCAAATAGATATACTATAAGAATATATAGAATATATACTTTATGATTAATCTAACATAATATTCATTATCATAAATGTCAGTATTTTAATAGATTTATTAATCAACTTACAACTATTTGATCTATTGAAAAGTGATAATTATATTCTTAGGACGAAGGAAATATATGTTTGAACTCAAGGGCCGAAACCAGAATTGATATCATGGCAAAATGCATAAGGAAATCTGCATCTACATGCATCACAGTAACGGATATCATGACAGATTGCAAAACGAAAAGGCTTGGATGATAAATACATGAAGAAAATAACAAAAAAAATGTAAATTTAAAGAATATGGTGAAGGAAAATGGGAGCCAGCAAAAATAAATTTTAAAGAATATGGTAGAGGAAGATATGAGGCAAATTTTAAAGAATATGGTAGAGGAAGATAAGAGGTTAGTGAAAAAAAAGTTTGGAAACAAATATGTTTAAAGAATATGGTAGAGGAAGATAGGAGGCCAGGGGAAAAAACTAAAAAATAAATATGTTTAGATAATATGGTAGAGGAAGATAGGAGGCCAGGGAAAAAATTTAAAAACAAATAGAAAATTAAAAAAATATGTTGAGAGTGGGATTTGAACCCACGCCCTTTCGGACCAGAACCTTAATCTGGCGCCTTAGACCAACTCGGCCATCTCAACATTTGGAGTCACATGCATCACATGTTTCTTCTTGACAGTAGCTCTCTTTATCACTACATCACCATGTAAAACACACATCCAATGATGTGTATTACTCCATCGTGCCTCCATATCTTCACTCTAAACTGATCAAGAACAAGTTCCTCATTTTTCTGTATTCTACTAAGTCTGTGCAGCTGACAATTCAGGCACAAAATTTGGGCATCAATCCTAGGTATTTCGTACAGTCGATTTTCATGGTTGGGCAATCACTGATCTGCCTCGTATCATGGTTATCAAGACATTTCAGAAAGTGAACTCAGCCTTTACATTATTCCAAACTCCGTATTTACCTGAAAAACATAGCCATCACACAGGATCATGGTCGCAAGGAAATCCTAACTCGAGAGGTGACCATTTCTTCATCAAGGTAGTAGAGAGCGTCGATGAGGTGCATCCTAAGAGAGGCAGGCCCCTTGGCTGACTCCATCCCAATCTCTCCCGCCAGACCAAAGATGGAAAGAGCGCATGCTGCTGCAACTATGGCATCCGAAGGTTCCATGGAGACAAATGCAGCAATAAGAGCAGTCACAGCGCACCCTGTTGCGGTGATCTTCTGCATCATCGGCACACCGTTGCTCACGCTGACAACCTGCTTCCCATCAGTGATGAAATCAACAGCTCCGGATACCACAACTACAGTGCTGCTGGACAATGCCAATGCTTTTGCAGCTTCAATAGCATCCACAGAGCCATGTGAACTGTCCACACCCTGCAATTTGATCAGAAGTTGATTCCAGTGGCAACAAGATGGGAATGGAATACATACTATTACTGGTGTACTTGTGTTTCTAATCTGCACAGTACAGAGAGAAGGGGCCTAGATATTCCTGGAGTCCTAACAAGGTATAATCTGGCATGAATCAAGATAAAATCATACTGAAACTAGCCATAACACTCAGGAGACTAACAAGTACACATGCTTGTCATGGGCCATGGAGAACTGTGAAGAGTAAAGGGAAATGGAAATAATCACACAATAGAAATGTAGCAGAGCTGCAGAGGAGAAAAGGTTTATGCAGTGATTTACATTTTAAATTTTCAGAACATGGTGACAACATTAGAGTATAATTTCTTGTTTTCCGTTTTTTTCAGTTAACTAATGGGTATTTTAGTCCTAATACTCCTAGGCTGTGTCAATTATAAACCAATTAAACAGTTCCTCCATCTAGTTCAGTTAGGATTTTTATTACTTGCTTGGATTTGAGTTAGGAGCAAGTGAATCATATCAGTCAGTAGAAAAATGCAGTAGCAAAGGTGTATACAGGTTTGAACTTTAAAAGTTGCGGCTTGTGAGGACGCGAGATTTCCATTTTATTGACCTCAATTCAATTAAATCACTGTTTTTCATAGTTCACCTAGGCAGTGCGATCCACAATAAATCCATATAATCTCGTTAGTCTTTCTCTTATCCTTGATCGAATCGGAATTACTGAAGAACAGAAGAACACCGGGGAGAGGGTAAAGTACCTTGAAATTGGAAGAGGAGGCGGCGGCTGAGCGGGAGGCGAGCGCGAGAATCTCAGAGGCGTTCCCCCTGACGACTGCTGGGCAGAGCGAGAGGAGCTCGAGGCAGGCTTCCATCCGGAACCCGGAGGCGGCGGCGGCGACGGGGTCGAGCACCCACGGGCGGCCGGCGCAGGCGGCGGCGCGCATGGAAGGGAGCCAGTCCTCGGATAGCGTACCTACGTTGATGTACACGGCGGCGCAGCGCGGGGTGAAGTCGGGCACCTCGCGGAGCGAGTGGACCATGGCCGGCGAGGCGCCCGAGGCGAGCAGCACGTTGGCGGCGATGTCCATGGACACGAGGTTGGTGATGCACTGCACTAGCGGCGCCCGTGCGCGGACAGCGGAGAGGAGGGACCATGCACGCTGGCCCCACCACGCCTGATCCCTCTCCTCCTTCGCGCCAACGTCCATGGCAGCGGCCGGCGGCGGTAAGGGGACTCTGCTTTCGCCTCTCGGGAGGGTAAAGGACGGACACGCGTTGGAATCCGGGAGACGAATGAGCTGAACGGGCGCTGCAGTTTATTTGGAGCTGCACCTAACACGTTCCATAATCGGGAATTCCCATAATCGCAATCAGTGCCGGTGGTAAGAGCATCTCTCCGAGGCGCTGTTTCGTCCACCAACTAAATTTTAGCTAGCTAAAATTATTTTGGCTACTCTTAAGTGACTAATAGAACTAAACTATTTTAGCCTCTTTTAGTCAATGTGTTTGAAACTTTAGCTACTAAAGTGACTAAAATTTAGCTAGCTAAAATTTAGTTGGTGGAACAAACAGGGCCCGAGTGTCATGTATCTCTTCCCCGTCCATGTATTTGGGGAAAAAATTAGAGAAAAATTCCTCATATTCCTTCTCCATCTTTTATAAATTGGCAAATTGATCGCATACAGTGTATAAAAATGTGCAAAGTCGGGCACATCTCCATCCCGTCGCGTGCATCTCCTTCCCGCACGTCGTCACGTCATCTCCCAGCCCACCACAGCACCAGCTGCGACAGCCGCCCAAGCCCACCACCGTGTCTAAAGATGGCAACGGTACCCGGAAACCTGATAGGTTTTTACGCATGGGTTTGGATCAATTTCTCTACTCATGGGTTTATTAATGGATAAAAAGCTAGACCCAGCGGGTTTATAGGCATGGGTCTGGAAATGTAGTATCCAAACCCGTAAACCCATAGGTTTTGTAAACCCGGTCCATGATAGCAAAGTAGTTTATATCTACCCACCTAATCTATATATCACACGCACTTTGTATAAATAAATTTTAGATAATAAGGTATGGAAACAATTTTAAGTTAGTATTAGAAAAGGTAGAGAAAAGAATAAAACACAAGTATCCATACATGACATATTTGCTTGAGATGGTGTTGTCTATCTGGGTCTTAACAAAAAAAACGAGCTTACATGTGTTTGTTTTTAGTTATTACTCACAATATGATGATTTTAGTTTCATATCGCCAACTAGAGGAGAGAGTGGTGGAATCTATATACTATTTACTAATACCTAGGCAAGTAGTTAAAATCTATAATATTTTTTCTTCTTAGATTAGAAAGACAAAAAAGGTTCTAATAAATATCTATGAAATAAGTTTAAATTTTATTGATATCATGGGCGACCCGTGGGTACCCCGTGACCCGAATGGGCATGGGTTTGGGCATAAAACTAAACCAGCGATGGGTCATGGGTTTTTTAACGGGCAGATTTTATTTTCGTGGGCATGAGTTTGGGATGGCAAAACCCAGCGGTTTGTACCCGTTGCCATCTCTAACCGTGTCTCAGTTCTCATCACGTGTGTGGCTCTACTATTAAATGGCTAACCGCGTCTATCCTGCCACCAAGCCAAACTTGCCACCAGTCATGGCGCGCGACCAACGGCACCCGCACCGGCAACGCCCCTCCGACGTCGTTCCCGGCGCCCAAGTCGCAAATGTACCAGTGCCCAATCTACCGTCTCCGAGCTCCCACGAAGCGTCATCACAGTCATTTCTGTTCATTGAAGGATCGAGATGGCAGACTAAAAAGAATAAATAGTTTTATCTAAAATTTATCGTATCAGCTAATCAAAATAAATACGGAAATGAAATTAAAATTATCAGTCTAGCCAAGACTATGAGGTGTTTAGGACTGCTTCACAAACTCTGCTCCACAAACTCCACCGTAGAGCAGCTCCATAAAAAATTGGAGTTTGTGAAGTACCTCTTTAAGTGTTTTCACAAATCCACCCTTTTTCCTCGAATTGAGTTCGTGGAGCTGAAACTATTTGGCTAAAAAACGTGAAGTGAAGCTGAAAAACGTGGAGCAGAGCAGTCCCAAACACCCCCTATATCTTTATCTAAGTTTTCTAGCACCTTATAAAAGATCCTAAACAAGCAAGCAGGGTGCTACCTCAAGAGCTCACCTACCCAATTCTTACAAGACAAGATAGAGAGAATTAAGCGATATAGAGAGAACTCTTTTTTCAGTCTTCTTCTAACCTATGGTAAGTGTGTAGATATCATTCTAAGGGGAGTAACTAGATAAAAGAGACTCCCTAGAGAGTGTTTAAGAGCAACTTCAGCAAGGCCCCTACTCAAGCCCCAATAGCTAAATATGGGTGCCCAGGCTAAAAACATTACTCCAGCAGGGCCCCTACTCTAGACCCCATATTTGGTTGGGCATCCATATTTCTCCCCCAAACCCCATTCCTCTTGGTCCAACAGGACAGCCCCCATCCTCCATCGCGTGTCCTAGCCCCAGCGCATGCTCCCTCTCTCTCTTTCCTTGCATGTGCATGACACCCTACGGTAACCGGCTCGATGCTCTAATTGTGTCCCTATCCAAAAGAAGAAGAAAGAGGAAGAAGAAAAATACAATGACGAGTGGGTCCCTTTTGTAATTCTCTCTGGAATAGGTTTGGGGGCCCAACTTTGGGTGCTACTGTTGGAGTTGAAGCAAAAAAGTTGAGCCCCAAGAAGTAGGGGGAGCACCTAAATTAAAAGTAGAGGCCTAGTTTTGGGGGCTACTGCTGGAGTTGCTCCCTAGTACTATATACCCTACCTTACCTCTTGACAGGACGTGGATTACTGAGACCTAAGAGGATTGTCACTTCCTCCAAAAGGCTACCACAAATTCGGCCAAATATGTACGAGTATTCCTAACCCAAGCACCAGGCTTACGCTACGAACAATTACTCTATTCCCTATGCAAAGCGAATAAAGTAAACTCGTAAACTAAAGAACAATAACTTACTAGTATCAGAAGTTCAATTGCCGAATGATTCGAGAACCAAGCCTCACGTTCGGAGACTTAATCCCGAAGATACGAAAAAGAAGGCACCAATAGGCCGGGCTTCCTCAACTCCTATATTCACCCTATACTCTCTCAGTCTCTCTTACTGCTATCACCCTAAAGAGACAGATCCATTCGAGGGACCCCTCTCTGTCTAACTCTCTCTGGAAAATATGAATTAGGGTTTCAGAGTTACATCTCAGGGGGGTAGAGTCTTTATTTATAGCCCCTAGGAATCACCAGCCCTTGGATCAAGCCGACTTAAACGTGCACTTAAGATTAATCCTCAAAGTCGGTGGAGGCAGGATCCACGAGAACGAACGTGATTGGTCTCTGCCCCCGGGTGGCCGCCCCTGTTAGGGTGGGACGCTCGTTCGTGCCCTCTGACAGATGGGTCCCACCTTTCAGGTGGTGGCTCCCGGAGTCTTCTAGAGTCTTCCTGAGTTGACGTTTCGGTCTTCTCTCTATGTAAATCTGCATGTGGAGCCTTTTGTTATTATTTTGGTAACCTCCTGTAGAAATAGACAATCACCAAAACTCGTGGAATTAACCCTATATCTATTGAGTGCTTGCAAATAGGTCCTTTTTCATATTATGTTGACGGTTAAAATTAGGAGTTATCTACCATCAACAAACTCTCCGCACTTATCTTTTACTCGTCCTCGAGGAAAAAGGATAGATAGACTATTTTAATCATAACCTCAAACCAAGACATTACCAGATTTATTCCAAGTCATACCTGTACTACGGGATTCAAAGTGTCTACCATAAAACTTTGAGAGGTTGAGGATGGAGGAGTACAAAATAGAGTTCTCTTTTCCTTTAGCCCTGTCACTTGGAGTTTTATAATATTTTTGCAAATAAAAACTTAGCTTACCCTTCTCCATCATGTAGCACACTCGAATCACTCATTATATGTGGTATTGTGGAACTCACCAAAGTAAATAGATACATCCTACTCTATATAGGCTTATATGGAGTTAAAGGTAATTCAAAGAAATAGCATACCTACCTTGCATATCTTGCTTAGTCAAAACTCAGATCCATGGAGGGGAATAGCATACTCTTAGATCAAGAAGTGCATGTGTGTGGAATATATAGTGGCTAATCCTAATTCTACATTGCTCTTTTGGAAAATGTCTTCTTTCTCTAATAGCACTGATGGTCGTTGCACAGGATGGTATAGGCTATCTTTTATTCTTCTTTCTTTCTAGGACACTTGTCCTTTTTCTCTTTTTTTCTCTCTTTTTTCAATACTTTTATTTTGCATAGCCTCATACCTCCTTCTGTAACCAGAAAATATTGAGAAAGACTTTTTAAAGAACTTAGAGCAATTATTCCTACTAAGACTCTTTTTGTGTTTTCTCCCAGTGTAGGAGTAAAACATTTTTAGTGGATGAAAAAGCATATTTGTGCGCATTCCCAGTGTAGGAATGGCAGATATATGTGGGTGTATGTGATCTTGATCTTAGGAGCATGATAATCCTCTCAACATAGGTCAATAAGGTTTAACAAAACTCAATACAAAGCAAGTAGCCTATGAGCTAGTTTATATCTATCATGCATGGCTCTAGTAGGACATCAATTCTTGGTACAGAGGAGAAGTATAGCTAATCATTTTAAGATTTGAAAAGTATAATTCTACAAATGACTAGACATCAGAAATCAAGTTCTCATATTCATACTATCTCTCTTTCCACAACAAATTAAGTAATATGGGGTCCCTATATTAAAGTTCCCAACAACAATAGGAATTTCTAGGAATTATGATGGTATAAGTCTATCTTGTGGTCATGAATAAAACATCTTTTAATTATTTCTTCATAGGGTGATTTAACTAAAGATATTTTATTCTGAATCGAAACAGTAGCAATAATAACAATTTATAACTTAGAGAAATCATACCTGCCCGTGGTTCGAAGCGGAGACCAAGGGGTTTCTCCCCCTGGGCGGGTGCCCAAGCAAGTTAGGGGCGGCCAGCCTTGGCTAGTGGCCCTTTGGGGTCAACTTCATTGAGCGTGGTCTTCGTGTCACGTCTTCTCCATTTTTGTTAACTTTTCATGGGAACTCATTCGTTTCGATCGTCGAGTGTCTCTCCCCACACTAGTTTCCTATTATCCTTCATTCACAACATGGTGGCGACAAAAGAGAGACAATAGAGAGACAAGATATATAATAATATTTAATTCATCTTCACACATGGCTTATTATTACAGCAGCAAACTTTGAAAAATAAACACACTGAGAATGAAACTAAACACTCGCACTATCGGATGCTAAGATAATTGGATCCTACTTCTTAGAGTTCTCTAAAGCCTCCACCCTCTCCTTAAGTGCAGTGGAATCATGCTCTAGCCTCACCATTCTATTATTGCCATAAGTGATGCTTCTATTTTGGACACGTTGTCAGGCTTCTAGAGAGGCTATAATGGTGTGCTGCTCAGCTAGCTCCTTCTCCAAGTCGGCCATTTTCTTGCGGCGCTTCTGCGTAGTCCCAGCTGCGGCCATGGCGGACTTCGGAGCTTCCTTTGGGGGGATGAACTTGACCTTCGATGGATGAGCGTGAACCACCTTAAAGTAGGTATGTTCACTAGTGGTGTATGTGGCGCAGATGACCTCGCCCTTCTTATTGGTCTTCACTCCCAATAGCTTCTCATTGCGCTTAGGTGGTAGGAGGTTGGTCCCTGCCGGTAGAGCAATGATGGGGCCCTTTGATGGAGCTCCTTTCAAGAGGAGAGGCTTGGTGCGAATGGGCTGAGCAAAATAAGATTGTCCATAGCAGCATGGTTGCGGTGCTATGATGGCTAGCGGGACAGGCTCCTCTATGGGAACGATAGCCTTGCTTTCAGGCTCCTCCCTAGGGATAGTGTTTAGATCAATCCCAAAGGGGATCATTCTCCTCTCTAAATTCTTTTTAGCCATTGCTGAGTAAAAATGTGTTGCTAGCTCCTAAGCAAGAATGGAGAAGAGCTATGATGAGATGAGATGAGACCAGGGGCATGGGTTTCTTATATAGGGGTCTGGAAAAGTATTTTTGGAAGTGAAATGATGAAGGATGGGAAGAAAATTGAAAGATTCACTTTTTATGAATAAGGAAGATCTCAAGATGTAAATGGAGCAAGGCAGTGGCGAATGGCGTTGGGGGAGGGGCGGGCGCCCCTAGGGTTTTGGGCGGCCGTTGGACCCTCGAGCCTTCTCTGCCTCGACTTTTTCGTATACTTTATTAATTATATTCTTATTCAGAAAAAGTTGATTTTCTCTGGTAATTCAAAAAAAGGTTGGGCCTAAATATTTTAATTGAGAAAGAAAGTAATTATGTCTACTTCCTCTAATTCATTGTTGGGCTCTAAAAATAATTTAAGGAGTTGACCATTTATCTTGAATAACGTACCTTCGTTGTTGCGAAGCATGATGGCTCCATGCGACGATGAGCTCACTACCTCGAACGGTCCTTCCCATTTGCTTCAAAGTTTTCCATACCCAAAGAGCTTCACCCTAGAATTAAAAAGTAATACCTTATCGCCTAGGGTGAACTCCTTCTTGATCCTTTTGTCATGCCATCTTTTTACTCTCTCTTTATAAATCTTGGCATTGTGATATGCTTTTTCTCTCCACTCTTCTAGATCAGAGAGTTGCATCTTCCTCTTGTCTCTAGCTACTTCCAAGTCCATGTTCCATCTTTTGATAGCCCAGTGAGCTTTGAATTCTAGCTCTACTAGTAAGTGACATGTTTTTCCATAGACAAGTTGATAGGGTGACATCCCAATAGGTGTCTTGTATGTTGTCCGGTATGCCCAGAGTTCATCATGAAGCTTGTCCTTCCAAGCTGTCCCCATCTCATTTACTGTCTTCTATAGAATATTCTTAATTTGCTTGTTTGATGTCTCTACCTGACGACTTGTATGAGGATGGTAAGGAGTAGCAACATATCCCATGCTTCGACAAGTATTGCTCAAAGCACTTGTCGATGAAGTGAGAACCTCTGTCACTTATTACTATCCTTAGAACTCCAAATCTAGGAAATATGTTTTCTTCAGAAGTCTTCTTTGAATGCATACTGTCAGCATTCGTGCATGGCATGGCTTCAACCCATTTGGAGACATAATCCACTGCCACCAGGATATACTCATACTTCTTGGATGGCAAAAATGGCCCCATGTAATCAATCCCCCAGACATCAAAGAGCTATATCTGGAGATTACAGATGAGTGGCATGGCATCCCTTGAATTGATATTACCATGTCTTTGACACGGGCCACATCTCCGAATAAATTCTCATGTGTCTTTATACATTGTTGGCCAGAAGAATCCACACTTTCATATCTTGGCGTGTGTTCGGAACGCCCCATAATGACCTCCATATGGTAATGAATGACATCTTTCAATGATTTTGATTCTTTCTTCAGCTGGCACACACGTTCTGAGTAAGCCATCAGAGCATATTCAGAAGTGGTATGATTCATCCCATATGTGAGAGCGGCTCTCCTAGATTAGTTTCCTTTTGTTGCCTCCTGGTGGTACATAACCTGCAACCATAAAATTAACAATATCTACATACCAGGGGTCAGATCTGTTGATTCTATAGAGCATGTCGTCCTAGAGTGAGTCGTCAAAGGGTAGTTCCTGTGGATTCTCAAATTGCATTCTAGACAAATGATCAGCAACTGAATTTCCTACTACCTTTTTTTCTTTTATTTTTAAGTCAAATTCTTGGAGTAATAAAATCCATCTTATCAAATAGGGTTTAACATCTTTCTTAGTGAGCAAGTAATTTAAAGTAGCATGATCAGAATAAATAATTACTTTAGCTCCCACTAAGTAAGATCTAAACTTATAAATAGCAAAAACAACAGCTAGGAGCTCTTTTTCAGTAGTAGCTATTGACACTTGCTAACACCACGTGAATACTAGGTTGTCATCCCCAGCATGGCACTAGAGTGTACTATGGAATTTATACGCACACAGATAAATCCACAAGCGCACGGATACCGTTGTAGCTTTTACCCAGTTAAAGGTTTTATCGTATCCACAGGGAAACGGGAGAGCTGATCTACGCTCTAACTTAACCTAGATAGATAGATAGGTGTAAATAGGAAAGATGGTAGAATTAAATAAGAATAATATTAAAGGTAAGATAACAATGGGTGATAATATGGGAATAGAGAGTAGAGCAATCTAGTATATGGGCGATGGTAGGAGAATAGAGAGGATAACTATGGTTTCTCTACCTCAAAGGGATATGTCTATGTCTGGGACGAACCACGTGACAAGAATACACCACAAAGGATGCTTATCCATAGGCCGGTAAACCCTACCAGTCCTGCTAACGGGAGGTGGACTACAGGGGACCAACATAACTGTCACCTACGCGGCCTACCACACGATCCGGCTAACAGGGGATATCCACAAGTAATCTAGGTCTAAGCACCACGCTTACACCTATACTACAACTCTCACCTATAGCGTCCTATAGATTA
>Ga0182004_10002386_pt1 | contig 14563 bp, 17 predicted proteins | sample Sormic07211540_1_FD_120479 | JGI IMG/M metagenome (GOLD analysis project Ga0182004, IMG submission 120479) | Endophyte microbial communities from Sorghum bicolor roots, Mead, Nebraska, USA - 072115-40_1 MetaG | ecosystem: Host-associated > Plants > Roots > Unclassified | place: USA: Nebraska...
AGTGCAGTAAAATTGTATGTTTTTGTAGACTAGACGAATCAGTAGTGCTCTACTACTCTCCATTTCCGTGGGTCAGGTGGGCAGTGAACTCAACTCAATTCATTCACGGCACCATGTGGCGATGGCCTCCTACGTCCGGTCCACCACACTCCGATCAGTCCCAAGTCCCAGCTGTCCGCGCCTTCGACCCCGCACGGCCGCACACCATGACACCAATATGGAGCGGAGGGGAGGACCATCGGCTCGTCTCGCCAAAAGGAAGGACAAGGCGCAAGCGCAACAACACCATGAAATCGTCTCTACTCTCGGCGTGGTTGTGCAGTCGTCCAGCACATGCTTGCTGCCGCAGTGCCGCGTGATATCGGCGGCTCGGGTGCCCTTCCCACGCCGTCCAACCGTGCTCGCCTACCCTACCAATCGGCCTTTTTAAAAGATAACCACACGAGCCAAGCGCGCGTGTTCGCCGCCTCACCCGGTCGGCTCCAATCATGTACCCCAATGCTGCTCCCAAGCGACAGAATTGATCACCTTCCAGGACCAAGAGCTGATATATCCTTATAAAGTGATAAGAATTGGGGATCTAGAATCATCAGCACACTGCTGAGAATGCAAACATGTGGAAATAAAAATTCCGAGTGAAAACATTCTCATGCAACATCTATGCGCCAGATTGACTCTCGAGAGCAAGAGAAAAGCGAAACTGTAGATATGATCATAAGCAGACACAGCACAGCAAGAAAAATGAGCAGAGCCCGTGCTTCTCACATATATGAAGCCAACTTGAAAGAGTACCAACCGACATTTCTGAATTCCAGTGTTGCAGCAACATTTTAAAATATTTGGAACTGAAAAATCAATTCGTCATGTTACTGAAGTTCGCCACTACACTGGAACCACAATCTATACTGCAAAGTTAAGAGAGTACTAGAGGTCTAGAGCAACTTGTCCTTGGTTCTGTTTTCCAATCTCTTCTCTCACAACCGGAGCACAAAAGCTAGCACACCAATCTCATTTTCTCCTATCCTTCGCCCTCTTCAGTGTTTGCTTGCCCTTGTTCTTCCACTTTTGGTTGCCTCCTGGTGTACGGATCTCCTGAATTTCACGTACCTTGCGCATCCTGCATTTCATTGGAGATCAATGCCACAATCAATTTCAGATGAAAAAATAAAAGAAAAAGAATGCACTAGCTATGGAAAATTCTATTAGTTTATTCTGTTCAGTTTGGGGTTATTCGAATTATCAAAGATGGGGAAAAGGGCTAAGGTAACATGCTCTGGACTTTAAATGGAATAAGGAAATTGAATCTTGAAACTAGGATACCATTCTGAATTTTTGTGCAATGGAGCCTTGTCTCAGAGTCCAATCAACATAATAATTACAGGGCTCTGATGTGTATATCTAAAATGGGTTTCACAGGTTACAACTATCCCTACATACAATGTTTCCAGTTAATGATAGATAACTACATTTCGTGAATTACCAGGGATCCGAAAGGCCATATGCAATTAATACAGAAAAACTTGCAAAAACAAGTCACTGTCCATTAATGTACATGCAAAACAGCAAAAGTATGATAAGCATACCTGTAGCTCTTAAGAGATTGATCTGATAACAGCTCGTCAACCAATGTTGCCTTGCGTTCCCTATTTTTCAGCCTACTTGAGTAGAACTCAGATGCAGGCTCAACAACCGTACCGACCTAAAGCCAACATTGAAATATTCAGTACACATCAGCTACAAAAGAGATAGATAAAGCTTCCAACAGATTAGGACGATAAAAAAATTTGCTGAATAAGTCTGCTTGATGGTAATTAGGCTACTCACTTGGAAGTACTTGGGAAGGGCCTTGGACTTCCCTGCCCGCTTGAAGTGCCTTTTTGGGTCAATTACATGCCTCAGCTGCAAAAACAGATGGCAAACATATTATGACATGAGCATCCCAAAGGACAAACGAGAATCACTAAACACACAATACCAATTGAGTTGAGACAGGCACATCCAACTCTCTGCATTACAATTAACATGGTATCTTTAATCTCAAGTAAAACAATTCTGATCCTTTTTTTGTAAAAAGTAAAATAGCTTCAATCAGATGGTAACACCATCAGATTGTTGCAGTAAACTGCTCTCTATGTTCGCTCTACTACATGCTTATTATCCAATGGCAGTTGCTTTATCATACGTTGGTCCCCAAATTCTTGACAGCATATATCCGTTATATAACAGGCTACAACGGCATCCAAATGCTAGTAAGGTTACTGAATCAGAAGTAACAACCACACCTGCAAAATCTCGAGATCCTTCTTCAACTCAGGAGTGATGGTCGGCGCTGGCATGTCAAACCTGAGAAATGCAGCAACAACGCATAAGCGCACGCACATAAGCCCTACCATGCGCCAGCAATCAATCAAGAGAGCTAGGTTGGATTCCAAAGTAAACTCACCAGCCCTTGCCGGTGGTGTCCTTGACGTTCTTCTTGGCCAGCTTATTCAGCTGCCTAGGGTCCCTCGGGGGCACGAACAGCCCGTCCACGAGCTCGCTCGAGGGCTTCCAGAGCGACCCCTGCGCGGTGCTCGGATTCGGCGCGTGGTCGCTCTTGCTGCTGCCGCTGGTCGTTGCAAAGGAAGGAAGCTTGGGCGCCCATGACAGGCCGATCGGCGCCGCCGTCTCCGACATCGTTGGCCTAGGTCTGCGACCTCAGAAAACCTATCACGTCTCCCGCCCAGGTGTTGGATTAATCCTCCGAGGCGGCAGGGTTGGAGGTGGGAAGGGAAAGAGAAGGAGCAGCACGGCCGCGCGGCGCGGCGGCTGTGGGACGGTGGGAGGAGAGAGAGAGAGGAGAGGAGAGGAGCACTAGGGCAGCAGGTTTAGCAGGCTCGGGCATTCTGGGCCGTCATTCAGAGGTTTCCACGGAATTTCACAGGCCTTAATGGGCTAACTCTATTTCCTTTTCTATTAGGCCCATCGCTATTTTTTTTTTTGCATGATCCCGAGTCCCGCCCGTCGCCGTCGTGGGCACACGCCGACGGACTCCGTCACCACGGCTTCGCCAATCAGAGTTCAAGAGCACAAAGACGGCAGCCTCCATGTCACGAATTCTTCCTGTGTGGACTGTGGAGGGAGGGACGCAACGTTCGCTCTAGTCCGCGCCTCGCCATCGCTGGCTGCTCGGCTGCTCGCGAGGACGACGAAGCAACCGCCACCACCGTCCGATTCCTACGGCTACGGTTCGGAAACGGAAACGCACGCGACAACCCGACCAAGACCAGGAGTCCCAGACCGGAAACGAAACAAACTTCCGATAAAACAGGAGCTCCCGAGCACCCCAACTCCCTTCCTCCGATCGATGCGCGCGGATCGCATCGAATCATACCGGACCTAACCGCGCGCCGCGTAGGCGCGTGCGTACGTCGTCGTCGCGAGGCCGAAGAAATTTAAGCCACGCTCGGCGCCGGCGGGATCTCTTAATTGTCGAGGCAATGGGGGCGCTGCCGGTGGGCCTGCCGCCAATGCCGCCGCAGCTGGGGACTCTGCGATCGACGCTGGACCACCGCGGCGGGGCGCGGGAGCCGCTGCTCGCGTTCGACTGGGGCGTCCCCGACGGTGAGCACGCGGCGTGGGGTGTGGAGGACGGTTCCGCGAGGGGCGTCGTGGGGCGCCTGCGGCGGGTGGCCCAGGCGGTGCGCGCGCTCGCCGTGGAGATGTGGGCGTTCGCGCGCAAGGACCCGCGGAAGCCCGTGTTCGCGGCGAAGGTGGCCGTGGCGCTCGCGCTCATCACGCTGCTCGTCTTCCTCCGCGAGCCCAGCGATATCGCCAGCCATTCTGTGTGGGCCATACTCACCGTCGTCGTCGTCTTCGAGTTCAGCATCGGTACGTTGCTGCACCCTTGCATCGTATGTTTCTTCTCTCTCTTTTTTTTCAAAACGTTAGTCGTCGCCGTCAATTTGAAATCTCGGTGAGGAGCCATATCAAATTCCCTCCATGAAGGTCTTTCAAAAAAAATTCCCTCCATGAGGAAAGCGATAGAAATGTCTTTTTATTCATATTCTGGCCGATGAAATATGAGATGTTTGCTAACCTATGCAGCTATGCTTGATAGAATTAGATGCTGCTAGGACATATTTTGTTTGCACCCTTCCTTACCAGATGCTAACAAACTGAACAACCCTCACATGAACGATGTCATATTTTATTTATTTATTTTTACCAGGCCTGCTCATGGATCATCATACATATTCAATCTCTAACTAGGTTTTTAAACGTTAAACAGGTGCAACTTTGAGCAAAGGATTCAACAGAGGATTGGGTACTCTTATTGCAGGGGGGCTTGCTCTAGCTGTCGCCGAGTTAGCAGCACAAATGGGAAAATATGACATGGTGGTACTCATCATAAGCACTTTTGTAGTTGGTGAGTACTGGAAATTGCTGAAATCATTCAATGTATAATAATATTATGATATTATACCACATCTAACAATATTCTGATTTTCTGATTACCAGCATTCTGTGCCACCTTGACGAAGCTGCACCCGAAGATGAAACCATATGAGTATGGATTTCGTGTGTTCTTGCTGACTTTCTGCTATGTCACGGTCTCTGGGTACAACACGGGAGAATTCACCGCTACGGCTATAAGTAGATTTCTGTTGATCGCTCTTGGTGCTGCTGTCAGTCTCGGCATCAACATAGGCATACACCCAATCTGGGCAGGAGAGGATCTGCACACGTTGGTGGCCAAAAATTTTGCTGGTGTTGCAAAATCTTTAGAAGGTACGATCATCTAAGAAATGGATGACTAAAAGAGTATGTGGTTCTGGCTCCATAATTTGTTCTAGTATATATTACTAATACATCAAATTCAATTATGTTCTCCATTATAGGATGTGTTGATGGATATCTGACCTGCATGGAGTATGAAAGGATTCCTTCCAAGATACTCACATACGAAGCATCTGATGATGATCCTGTCTATAGCGGGTACAGGGCAGCTGTTGAGGCATCAACACAGGAGGAAGCCTTGGTCAGTTATTTCTCCAAATCCATAATCTACGACTTTTTTTTTGTTTTTTTTAACAAGTGTGATGTCCTGTGTTTGCAGTTAGGATGTGCTATATGGGAGCCGCCGCATGGACCTTATAAGATGATGAAATATCCATGGAAGAGCTACACCAAAGTTGGTGGTGCGTTGAGGCATTGCTCATTCTCTGTCATGGCATTGCATGGGTGCATACTTTCAGAGATTCAGGTTTGTGCATCTCATTCTCATCCAGCAATAGATGACCCACTGAACACACGTACTTCCTTGCTAAGTTTCTCTTCCAAATTTCAGGCACCACCGGAGAGCAGAAAGGTTTTCTGCGCAGAGCTTCATAGAGTGGGCCATGAAGGTGCTAAAGTGCTGCGCGAACTTGGGCAGAGAGTCAAGACGATGACGAAACTGAGCTCTCGAAACATTCTTTCAGAAGTGCACTTTGCAGCTGAAGAGCTGCAAAAGAAGATTGATGAGAATTCTTACCTTCTCGTCAATACAGAAAGATGGGAAGTCATTCCGAGGCATGCCAGAACTGCACAAACTCATGATGGTGCCAATGATGCTGCTGACAAGGATGAATCACCCGAGAACACCACTGTCGATTCACTGCACATATCAAACAGCTTCGCTTCAAACCCGTTTCTGAGCAGATATTCTTCAAATCCGTTCCTCGGCAGATATGATTCAGGATCAATGATGGTCGGTTCATTGAAGGCGCAATCATCATGGCCTGTTCGACAATCTTTTCATCCAAGCTTTCCATTTGAAAGTGGGGAATCAAGAACTTATGAGAGCGCAAGTGCCTTGTCGCTGGCCACATTCGCATCGCTCCTCATTGAGTTTGTTGCCCGGCTCCAGAATCTTGTTGATGCATTTGAGGAGTTGAGCGACAAAGCTAACTTCAAGGACCCTGTGGAGGAACCTTCGACAATCAGCAGGGAGCCTCCTGGGGTTTTAGCTAGAATACATGACTTTTTTCGGTTGAAGTGACACAGATGATTAAAAAAGAAAAAAAAAAACCCTGGTCAAATATGTACAGTAGTCAACTTAGGTCGAAAATGTTCATAATGTAACTAATTTACAAAAACTCCATGTAGAGGAGACAGTGTATATTATACATAATACTACAAGTGTACAACACAGTATACACATTACAGACGAGTACAACACAGAGTGGGGGATTTCTGACAGTTCCCATGGAACGATATACCGTACACAAGGGCAGGTTCTACTTAATAGCAAATTCTAGAATACCAGTGGCATTCACTATTTAAGCTTTACACATGTATTATTGCTAGCGATGCTTGTCAGAGGAAGAAGGGGAAGCCCTTTTGTGATTGTGGTTTGGTGCAGTCTGAATTTGTCCATCCAATCTGCCTCCGTTGATTGTCATACACAACTAACTTGCCGCGCAGAGAAACATCTACAGAAAACAGAAATGTATCGGTTGAAGTTTGGCAAAATCAACTTTTTTTCGCTATATTGCAGGGTTTATTCACTGTGTAACAATAAAATCCAAATGTGCAAATGAAGAAGGATTGAAGGTCATTTATACCTCCCACTATGATAGTTGACCCATGATTAATCTCCGTTCCATTGAGAAGCCCAAGACAGACGTTTCCTTTATCCTGGAAAAAATTCACCAAGAAAAAGAACATATACATAAATGTCAGCATATGACTCAGGTTAGAAATGTTGACGTTATGATAGAAGAATTAACAGTAATCTTGGAAGTGAATGAAGAAACTCACACTAATAATCAAGTAATCCTCAGGAGAAATAGTGAATGTTTTAGACATGAAAAGCCATTTCTTCCCAAAGTGAAGGTTCAAGGGCTTGAAGAACTGCTTGACATCTTCCAGATACCTGGCAAAAAAAAGTAATGTTAAGGACAGGTAGTCCATGTCTATCTAGTAGCATAGTTGCCTGATGAACTCGCTCTCTAAAGAGACAGTACTAATAGTTCCATTATTATTTTACCTCACAGGGAAATCAGCTTTCCAGCATAAAGGTAATGTCCGATCTGAGCTGTCTTGGACAAAGCCCGGAGACGCATATTTGATCTGTGAACAAAAGAAAGTTAGTACGACGATTGTGAAATCCCTATGAACAAGCGTTAGCAATACTCACTGCTGCAACAAGGTTTTCATATATTTCATCTGGGAGGTACGTATAGGAGCTTCCACTGTCAAAAATTACTTGAACAGTGTTTCCTGCCTGCTCACGCATCCGGAGTTGCTGATCTCCATATTTTACATGGTGGGCTTCTGTGTGATATAAGTTACTGGAAATTTGGAGAAACAAAAAGAGAAAAGGTCATGACTAATGACAGAAAATGGGATAAACTTTTCTATGAATCTTTTTGGATAGTTGCGACAAAAGACAAGGCAATTCAGCCAAAAATATATGATAAAAAAGGGAGATGGCAATACATGCAATTACATTTTCAAAGAAACATGATAATACTTACTCTGGACCACTTCGAATAGAAGTCCATGTTATTCCCCATCTAGGTACATAATCATCTCCCAGAAACATATATCCTCCACCACCTTGCTCTCTCGTGATACAATGGCCAAAAATGTTGGAAATAATCCCGTGACTAGCCAGCTGACTGGGAAGGCTTATCGCTGCGTTGCTAAGTCCAAGGATCCCATCGGTCTTTGCTGGTGAGGACAAAAGCTGGCCTTGCTGATCATATGCACACCTAGACCATAGACAGCATAGGTTAAATGATCTGACATCATACTTTTCTAATACATCATACATATAAAAGAGATCTGCTTCTGAAAGGTTTGGACATACCCAAAGACAAAATCTAGTTTTTCCCTTCCACCATTGGTTGCAATCAGATGCATATCATCCCTTGCAAGGACACCCATAGAGGAGCTTTGGTCTGCATATTCAATTTCATAGTCACACTGCTTGCAGGTTTCACAGTAGTTCTGGTTGCCTTGCAGTTCTTGGCATAACAAATCTCTAGGAGGGACAATCTTTTCTTTTGTTGGCTTATATAGAGGATGCGGTCCCTGAAATTATGTCGTCACACATGTTCATCAGAGAGCAGTACAATGAAAGAGCAACAATTAGGCTAATAGCAAATGAGTAAAACTAAGATAACCATATTGTTTCTTATTAACGAGAAACTTAAAATAGAGAATGGAAATCCTAGAGTCGCTTAGGAAAAGGTTGCCATTCTAAGTAGAATGGAAATGCTGGTATTTGATTGCATACCTTTGCGCAATTTGTACATGGTGCATCACACTGGATCCACGTCAAGTCGCTCCCAGTATCGACGTCAAGAAAGTATGGTCTTGGAGGGTTGCCAACAAAGATAGATGTATAGTACTGGCTGCAGTTTTAATAAGATGGAATTAGCTTCAATGAACAAGAATGAAATGTTACATATATCATCCCTTACATTGTCCACAGGAACAAAAAAATGAAGAAAAGTGGATAAGATATGAATATAGATTAATACTGGATATTCTGACCTCAATAGGAGTCGGCACACATAAGGACTGCTTTTATGAATACTCAAAAAGTCACAAAAGTCATAAACACACATACAGCAAAACTAAGTCCAAGTCTCCAAAACTTATTAAATTGATTGTATAGAAATAAACACCAGTACAACAAAACTTAGACGAACCTAAGCCTATCAGAATCAGAGGAAACAAAAAGACTTGTAATTCCATGACAACTGCCATACTTCAAAAACTGCATTTGGTCATATTAGTAAACAAATCAATAAACTGCATTTGGTCATATATTAGCGACATGTCTACCCAATTTGGTCACATGTCATTCAGTGAGATCCGGGAAATTCCCCCAAATCTGATCCATCCAAGCTATCATCCCATTCGAGACTACTCTAAAGAACTAAACTTCCTATCGACTCAAATCACAAATGCGTCAGCTATTAGAGTTGAAATCAGATAGAATGCCTGCACAATTGTTTGCGTACCCATCGGGGAAGACATTGCCCTTGATCGGGAGCAACGCCGTGGAATTGGTCCCCGCCGCGGCCGCCTTCGCGACCTCCATCTTGTTCCTAGCCTTCCTCCAGCCGTCGTCGATCCTCCTGGCGGCGAGCTTGACGTCCCCGAACTCCCGCAGGGCGCGGCCCTGGCGCGCCTTGGGGTGGAGCGGCAGCAGGAAGGACCTGGTCTCGTTCCTGTCCTTCTGCGCCTCCTCCTGCTCCATCCCCAGGAACTGCACGGCCACGTCCGAGTAGAAGCAGTAGTAGGCGGCGACCGCGAGCGCGCCCAGCACGAGCGCCGCCGCCGCCACCCGCCGCGTCGAGAGCACCCGCCTCGGCCGCCGCCTGACCTGCGTCGCGGCCGGGTACCCCATCACCGGCTCCGGGGGCCGGGGAGGGGGCGGGGCGTCGTCGGTGTAGGTGAAGGCGGTGATGGTCTTGCCCTTGGAGGGCTGGTCCGATGGAGGGAGCGTGATGATGACCACCCCGTGGAGCTGCGGCTGCTGCGCCCCCGCCGGGGGAGGAGGCGGCGGCGGCATCTCCGGCGAGATCGCGGGCGCCGCTCTCCGGGGAGGCGTGGCGGGGGGTCAGACGAGGCCGCGGGGGCGAGCCATGGGAGGAGGCGAGTGAAGAGGAGGAGGAGGGCGGAAACCGGGGGCAAAGGCAAGGGGACTAGGAACGGAGAGGGTAGTGGGCCCGGGTTGGTGGTGGTGGTTTTGGAGCTCGGCGCGCGGTGATTGGCCCATTGACTTTGACGTAGTCTCGAGTCTCAACTCTCAAGGGGTAGAACCGGGAGTTTCGGCGGGGCTGTTTTTGTTTCTTCGACGCGCCGCGAGTGAATAACGTTAGCCAGTAGCCACAAGGATAGGCTTAGGCTTGAAAACAACCTTTGGCGGAGGAAATCCCATGGAGCAATTGATAGTATAATGCGATTGTATAATTGTGCGGAGCTTCGTGTAGCGTAAGGCCGTGCAGACATTCAAGAAGCGCGATCTCATCAGATCTGGGGTGTTTCGACAAGCCGTGTACACCTAACCTGACGACATCTTCAGAAATCAGAACCAACGTGTACTGTGTACTCTTTCCGTACCAAAACAAATCAGTTCCTTGTCACTATAAATTAAATTAGCTTAAATTTAACTAAGTTCAAAGAAAAAAAAATCTGTGACACTAATTTCATATCATAAATATCAATATTTTTTTGCAATAAGTTTAGTTAAAAATGAATTTTGATTTAGAACAGGTTTAGACGCTGATTTAATTTAAGACAGAGGGACAATACAAGGCTTTAGGTCATTGGCTACCTGGATGGCAATGAGAAACAAGAATGGTTGAATTAGGTTCTATAATTTAGGGCTAGTTGACAATTTTAGCATGAGAATTGTCGACTCACATATTGAGTTTTGTGTTGTCTCAATCACCTATATAAGATAAACACAAATATTGAAAACGAGCTGTTGTATTTTCTTAACTTTTTTGGATAGATTTATATAATAATGTACTGTAGTCCTTCTCGACAAAACCAAAATTGTTCGCTCACTCTCGTAACTCGTTTTCTACTCACTAGTTGCACAAAGTCATCTTGCGATCTCAAGCAAAACATGAAAAGTATATTATATCTTTCTCAACTATCATCATATTTTTTTTCCTTATCCATGGACCATGGGACTTCCAAACTGTTCAAATTACCACCTTGTCTTTGATTTGGAGTGGTTTCAAAGGCAATTTTATCCTTTTTAGTTATTTTTTGGTAAATAGTTTACAAGGTTTTCTAAATCACATTAAATATCTCTAAGCTTTAATTTTTTTTAAAAAAAATAGATATATCGAGGGTACAAAAAATCCAAATTAAATATTTAGAGGTCATGAAAAGATCTTTAAATCTTCAAGAAATAGTTTTAGCTCTAGGAAAATGGGGAAAACTACAAGAAAAAACTAGAAAATTCCTAAAGCATTCTAAACAATGTATAAACATATTTTTAAAACTATGCATAATAAAAATATAAGATGCAACCATCTCGAGAGCAACATAATTAATGTTGAATGCAATCATGTCGGTTTCATATTATGTTATCGTTAGTTTAAAAACACGACTACATATTAATTAAACATTTTCATAATTTTATAGTTTTTTTGGACAGTTTCATTTTCCTGAGATAAATCTATTTTTAAAAACATATAGGTATATTTTTATGAACCCTAAATATTTTATTTGTATTTTTTGTATCCTAGTGCATCTCTAGAACTTTTTATAATTTCTAAAGCATGCAGACAAATTTTTTTTTTGTGGTAAACCAGGACAAGAAAGTTCAGGGGTAAGATTCTGACTTTAAAGTTCAAAGGAGAAAAGTCAGATAATTGAGAGGGGTGGAGTGGACTTTTTCGAATAAAACAAGTAGCCCACATATGATTTGACCGTTCAGCCGATGAAGCACCGGCCCACTGGGCCGATATTACTTGAGGCCCACATAACTACGGCACCACAAACTAGCACGGCAGGATATTTCTCCCACGGGCCACGGCGCCCGTCATGGTTGTCTTCTCCACCTCACCGCTAACCGGCGCCCGGCGGTAAGCCACTCCCGCGAGGCCGCGAGCTCGCATCTGCCTCGTTCCCACTTCCATCCCACCCGCTGGTCCGTACCACGGTACCACACACAAGCCGCCGCGCCAGCCATGGACGCCGTGCTACCTTCCCTCCTCATCGGCGGCGGACTCTCCGTGTCCGTCTCCATTCCCACCGCCACCAAAGCCGGCAGCCAATCCATTTCAGTCCCCCACCTCTCGACCTCCGCCCTCCGTTCAACCCCTCGCCGTCGGGGCCGACGGCGTTTGACCCTCCTCGCCTCATCTTCGCAGTTGCCTCCCATGCCACTTTCCGCCGCGTCGACTGAGAGCCAGTCGCGTTCCTCCAGGTGGGTGGTTGTGATGGATACGCCCTCTGCCGGCGCGGGAGGCAGCAGGGTGTCCCGCGCAGACGCCGTGGATTACTACGCAGCCACACTGGCCCAGGTCGTGGGAAGGTGAGTAGTTTGGCATTCTGTAGCAAACGAGAACAGTTGGCTTTGTTTTGCTTTCAACGTTTTTTTCATGCTGAAAATATTGTGCGTAATTACGGCAGTGAGAAGGAGGCGCAGATGCGCATATATGAGGCTTCGTGGGATGGGGCCTACGAGTTCCGCTGCGAGATCGACGAAGATGCATCGGAGGAGCTTGCAAGTATGACCTCCAATCCCTCGGTGAAGTACTGTGGAAAAAACTGATGTGCCTCGGTGCTCCGCATTAGTATAATTTTGTGAGGAAGTGTCACATTACCCATTTAAGTTTAATCCTGTACAGTGAGAAATGTGTAACTGGGAACAATTATGCAAGTTTGTCGATAACTGCAGACAGCTGTCTTTCTTATCATGCCATTCTCTGAATCATTCTAGTTATCTCCTTATTCAGTGCCAAGGTATAATTAAATTGCTTTGTTGGTTTAGGAATTGCACCACCCGTTGGACTGATTTTTAATGCATTTGATAACTAGAACCTCATTGACAAAGTGAAAACACTTGGAGAGGTACATACTGAAACTCATTCATAGTTGCCTCTTTTGCTCTTCCTAATTTACAGAGATGCCTGGAGTGCTATCTGTTCAGCCAGATATGGATAACAAATCAGAGAAGGGTAATCACAGCTTGAGTCTCTCGACATCTAACCTTGTAAGCATTAGTGATAGTGCTTCTACATCTTCAAGTGGGAAAAATGAGTTTTGGCTTGTCCGAATGGAGAAGCCCGGAGTTGAAGTCGTGACGAAGGCCCAAATGGTGGATCACTATACCCAAATCCTTATGAAAGTGTTGGGGAAGTATGTAGTCTTACGTCAACCTAGCTACTACTTTACTAGTATCTGTCTGTTCTCTGTTGCGCATGATAAAATTTTGTCATCTCTCAATTTTTCAGCGAACAGGATGCCCAAGTTAGCATATATCACATTTCATGGGAGAGGGATTATGGTTTCTGCTGTCATATAGATGAAGAGTGCGCAAAAGAGTTAGCTGGTGAGCAACTTGGGCTTTGATATCCTTTATATACAGATCTGACTATTTTCCTGTCTTCGAATGCACTAAGCCATTGACAAAGTTACTTTTCATACCAGATGTTCCTGGAGTGTTATCTGTTCAACCTGATATGAACTTTGGATCAGACAACAAAGAGTACAAAGGTTTTTCTCTTATTTCTTCTGCTTCTGATGAATATCCACTCATTTCTTAATGCCATTATCTTAAGTCCCATTCCGGTCATTCTATTCTGTGCATCCTTTCTTCCTGTTCAAGACCTTTTATGGTGTATTTCAAAGTAGGAAACCGCCAATGCTGCTATACAAATCTTGTGCCTGGGTTTGGCCTTGTTTTCCATACTAACATGATATCTGTAGTTAATCATTTGGAAATTTGGATTAGTCAACCATTAGCATTTCCTCTGAACAAAGTTGAAAACCAGACAGTTTCTAGAAGATTAGAACAAGCAAGGTTCTGATTTTTTACCCCAAAAGCCCAAACTAAAATCATATTTCTTCCCCTGCACAGCATTGTATTTTTTTGCTGGCCCTATTTGAGGTTTATTTCTGCGGCCTGATCAATAATAAGATGATGACATCTATATACCAATTTTGTTATTAATCCTTGGAGGTCTTAATTTGCTACATTTGATTCTCTTACACTTTATACTCATTAAACTTGTACCTAGCATGCCTGGGGTGCGTTATACGACTTGAATGTCCATGCTTCTAAGGGCACTCCCAATGCTAGAAACTACATGTAGTTTCTATACCTATTAATTTTTATAGACACTATAAAAACTATGGTCCCAATCGATAGTTTCTATAGAATATTTTTTATCCAATCACATTCATTCTCTTTCCATTCTTAGCCAATCATATCACTTCATGTCTTGGATTTTGTGTAGACATGGTTTCTAACTTAGACCCAGTTTCTATGATTTTTGCTCTCTCTCTTCAATAACTCTCTTGTCACATCAACAAAATGCTTAGGTGGCATTGTAATTAATATGTATAGAAACCATGATGGTTTCTGCATTGGGAGTGCTCTAAGAGAGCTTGTATAAATCACCCAGATAGTAAATACTTTTGATAGTTTCAGGTGATGATGACTTGAAATCATCTGAAGGGACTGTAGCAGCCGATATCAAAACTAAAAGGCTCTTTGTTACAGGTGAAGCACAGCACGTACTTTATTTGCATTTCAGCTCATTTGTTTATTCATGTATCATTAGCATGCAGGTGATGAATCATCAGCATTTCGTTATTCAGATCTATTTTTAGCTTGATTGTCCCTAACTTTTGTGTACAATGTATGACAGGGCTTTCATTTTATACATCTGAGAAAACTTTGCGGGCAGCGTTTGAGCCTTTCGGTGAGCTGGTCGAAGGTTTGTGATAGGGCAGCAAGAATGTACCCATCCGTTTATCTTTTGTGTCTGACTTGCTGATTCATTGAACTGCTTTGTTACATACAGTGAAGATAATTATGGACAGGATATCAAAA
>Ga0182004_10002387_pt1 | contig 14561 bp, 8 predicted proteins | sample Sormic07211540_1_FD_120479 | JGI IMG/M metagenome (GOLD analysis project Ga0182004, IMG submission 120479) | Endophyte microbial communities from Sorghum bicolor roots, Mead, Nebraska, USA - 072115-40_1 MetaG | ecosystem: Host-associated > Plants > Roots > Unclassified | place: USA: Nebraska...
GGACTAACTGGGCTCAAAAGATTCATCTCATCAATTCCGACCAAACTATGCAATTAGTTTTTATTTTCGTCTATATTTAATACTTCATGCATGCGTCTAAAGATTCGATGTGACGGGGAATCTAAAAAATTTTGCAAAATTTTTTGGTAAGTAAACAAGGCCTTAGAAGTCATCACATTAGAATTAGAGCTATATTTTAGCTAAAAATAGTTGTCCAAGTTACAGCAAGGACTATTTAAGAGCAGCTCTATAACCTGCAACACATGCTGACCAGGGTCGAGTCCAGGTCAAAACACGTGACCGTTAACCGTTACACTGGCGTCTCGCGGAGTCGCGGTGAGCCGGAGACAGCAGCAGAATCGGAAACCGCGCAAGGCGAGAGCGAGACGACTACGCAAAGCAAAAGCTCCCACCTAAAACCAAACCAGAACCTATCGTCGTCGTCGACTCCAGGGAAGCTCGCCTCCCGACTCCGCTCTGCTCTTCCCACCAACAAACACCACCGCGCTCCACGCCACCATCGGCCGGCGTCCGGCGGCGACCGAGCCAGCTTATCAGCGCAGCGGCCAAATAAAGAGCGGGATGCCGGGGCCAGGGGCGCACCTGCTGTACGCTCTGTCGGGCGGCGCGGCGCTGTCTCGGGTCGCCGGCCCGGACCGCCGCTTCGGGCCGCACCACTGCGCCGTCTACGCAGCGAACGCGTTCCTCGGCCCGGACCTCGGCTCCTTCGCGGAGTGGCTCTGCTCTTTCCTCCCGTCGGCCTCCGCAGCGGGGGACCTCGCCATGGCCGCCGTGCACCACCCCTTCTACTACCCGCTCCTCCTCGGCCTCCCGCTCGCCTGGGCCTACGCCTGGCTCTCCCGCCGGCTGCTTCGCGCCGGCGTCCTCGACTCCCCCTCCGGGGTGGGTGCTGGAATTTTCAATTCCTCATGAATCTTTCTTTCGCCGCCTTGGATTTGGCCCTTTTTAAATCTACTATTCAGTACGGCTGCGTCTAGAGTCTAGCAACTTGGTGTCAATGCCATTCCAAATGCCGCATTATCTTAATCTTCTGTTGCAGAATAGTGTTGAGTAGCTTCAGAGTTCAGAAGCCTCTGTATCAATCTAGTGTTGCGTGCCTGATTTGTTTAATCTTGGTGTTGTTGCAGGTGCCATTAAGAACGAGGCAGTGTTTCTTGCTGATCTCTGCCGGCTCGCTCTCTCACTTTTTCTTGGATCACTTGTTTGAGGTGAGCATACAGTAGTTTGGAATTTTTGTCAACTGAAAGTCGGCAACGGATGTCTCGTGCATGGGGGAGGCATAGCTCAGAATTGATGTCCCAACTTTAACAGTGTGTGCTTAACAGCTTGGAAAAAAGTTGTTCTAGAGATATCCACCTAATCCAACTGACATGATGTTTCTGCATGTGAATTAAAATTTGTTCAGATCACAAATAAACCTTTCCCTTTGATACTTTGGAATTGAATGTGCTATTTTCCCCAAGTGAGTTCATGTTATACTGCTGCAGGAGAATGGACATTCTACAATGTACACTTGGATCCTGAGCACTGGTTGGTGGAAAGGTCGTGCTCCTATCAATCCAGATGCAGTGCTCGTCGTAGGACTTCTTTGTACTTGCCTCATGGGGGGGTTTGTGTACATCAACAGGTGATAGTTTTTTTATGCAGGATAACTAGTACAAACTAAAAAATGTTACACAGAAACTAGATTAGGTTACTTGCAAGTAGTGCAGCGTATTTTGGCACCTAGCCGCTATGCCACTACAAATACAATTTAAATTCTTGATTCCTTGTATACAGAACAAGTAATTCTAATTGATTCTCTGTAGAAGTTATGGTTTTCCTCAGTACATTAAATAGAAAAGGAAAAACTTTTTATGTACAACTCTAGAATTTAGAACATCTACTTTTGGTGTCTGTGGTTTTCATTACCCTGTTTGGTATGGAGCTGATTATGCTGTTTGGTCCATTATTAGGCCTGGGTATGTTCAGTTGTATCACCTTTTTTTCCCCCACATTTGTAATGGATAGAAATAGGTAATCCTTATCACCCCAGAGGTGTAAAGTGTTGGCACCAGATCATTCGAAATTCTGTTTGTTTGTTTAGTTTGACTGTTGTATAACTTGTCTGTTTTATTTAGGTTGTTTCCGTTCTATTTTTGTATAATAGTTTCAAGTGTTCTGACCAGCAGACTGCAAGACAGCAGCCTAGTGTTGTATCGAACCTGTCTTTCTTTCTTTTTATGCAAAGATAGTATGTTCTCCTGTGCATTCTAGAAAAAGAAATACAGACCTATCTTACATATGCTCACTTGAATTTTTAATGTTCCCATCACTCCATTCGTTACAAAACCTTTTCCCTTCTGAAAAACATTACAAATCCTTATTGCAGTTCTGTAAACACAAGTTCCTTGTTTTGGCAGAGTGAAGCATGGAAGGTCTGCAGCAGAAAAATCAAACCAGTCTTTCTTTCTCATCCTGATGATAGCCACCCTGTACTGTATGTGGTGTGCCAGTCAGATATACTTGCGGCAACCCCCTCAACCTGCTATTGGCGAAGAAGCTGATCTCGGAGTGATAATATTTCTTGCCATTTATCTTTTTCTCCCGCATGGCTTGTGCGTCCTTTCGATGAATCAAAAGGATTATACAGACGCACTGAATGAACTGCCACTTCAATAATTTGTGTCGTTATTGTGCATTTTCTTCCAATCTGTGCAGAATATCAGTTTACTAACAGTCTGGTTTCTGCATTATGTTGTAATTAGATTTAATTCTACCTGGATGATTGCTAGTGCACCTACGTATAGCCCTGTAATTCTTGAAACATATATTGTTATGGAATAAAGTTATATGGATGGCATTGACTTCTGTTGAAAAAGAATTTCATGTTTTTCATTGGGCATATGGAGGTGGATCATATGATTGGTAGTCAAGGCACCCATGACCATATTTTTCATTTGGCATATGTCTGCCAAGCTAATTATCCATGTTGTGCACTTACCGGTGTTTCCTTTTGTAGTAAGTTGAGAGGGAGCATATTCACTTGGATCATCGTAGTGAATTCAAGTGCTGCATTAAACTCATTATCATTATCTGGATCATTGTCTTTTCTAAGAGGTATCATGCTTGACTCTTTTTATTGGTTTTCCTATGCTGTAGTTATACTTCTCTGTATACTGTGACAGAAAAGGTGCTGAAATATCCAAGCCTGTGTTATAATAGATGTCTGGATTGTAGTTATACTTCTCTGTATACTGTCTCTAGATTTGGTCTTTAACTGTCTCTAGTTATGTGCATGAAGTAACTAATGTAAATTTCTCGCCACTCAATGTCTCAATTGGTTTTTTGTTCACTTAGTGCACGAAAATGTTTATGCATGGTCATGTAAACATCAAGGGGCTTATAAGGATTACACATAGTAGCTATGCAAGGGATTCAACAATGCTAATGTTGTTGCGCTTTGCATCATCTCTCATGGAGATCTCAAGAGCCTTCTCAAGCCTTGATACAACTTGCTTCATGGATGGCCGTTGCTTCTTGTGGCCAGTGCATAACAGAGCAAGCTTCAAACTGAGATCAAATGCCTCCGTTGAATAATCTCCATTCAACCTAGGATCAGCAAACTCCGATACATTGCCATCTTGGATAAGTGTAGAGGCCTGGGAACGACAGGTACACATATTCAGCTCAATCAATTATTGATCTCAGAATGTAATATCTTACTTTAACTATTTATGATCTTACCATTTTGTCCAGTGACATTGGCATAGCAGTATTCATGATGTTGATTGCTCGTCTTCCTGACAGGAGTTGCAGGAGCACCATGCCGTAGCTATACACATCCCCTGCAGCATTCACCCTGTGGTTGTGGCGGTATTCTGGATCAACATAGCCAAACGTTCCTCTGACTTCCGAGCTTACATGTGACACACCTAAGTCCATGACTCTTGAGAGTCCAAAATCCGACAGCTTGGGTTCCATGTCAACCCCAAGAAGTATATTGGTTGGCTATCATATATAGAAAGTATGAGTTTGACTAAACATGAATCTATAGATGCACTGAAGCCTTTCAGATCATGCAACAAACCTTGATGTCACGGTGAACAATGCAGCCTTCAGGATATATGTGCAGGAACCAAAGGCCACAAGCACTTCCAAGTGCTATCTGAAGCCTCTGAATCCATGAAAGGTTCTTATCTTTTCCTACAATCAAATTACTCTTTTCTTCAGTTATGCAATTAATGTATAGACTTCTAGAGTTCTGCTCATCACTTTAAATGTTTAGCTATGTTGTTACTCACCAAATAACCATTCTGATAGATTACCGTTGACGCACAGCTCATACACAAGAAAACACTCCTCTTGCCCGTCACAGTAACCTCTTAATGACACAAGATTTGGGTGCCTGACATGTGACAGGCTTTTAACTTCCCTTAGGAAGGTTTCTGCATGCTCATTCTTAACGATGTGCTTCACTGCAACAGGCCAGCCATTTGCAAGCACTCCTCTGTATACCTTCCCTGGAACCACAAGAGGAACAAGTTGCACACCGTAAAGAACAACATACTTTAATAGTATGGTTTCTAAGTCTCATGTTCTTGGATGAAAAATATACTTTCTGCTTGCTTTATGGTACAGATACCATAACCGTGAATCAGCTATTATGGACGCGTACCTGCAATACCCTGTCCAATGATGTTTGATGGACTCAAGCTTTCAGTTGCTGTGTATATTTCTTTGATCGACATCGGCTTGCAGGTAGTCTCCTCATACTCAAGGGATGTCACCGCAACCTCTGCAAGAAAAAATAACATGTGCGACTTTGTAAGTTCATATTACTATTAGTGAGTAAAAAAACTCATCTCAGTAACTTCGATATGCATATGGATGTGCAATTAATTAATTAGTGAAATTACCGATATCGTTTCTTGATGGTTGAAACTTCCTGGCTCTTCTCCTGACATGGCAGAAAATAGCAATGGCCCCAATTATCACCCCAGCAATGAGGCATCCTAGCAACGCTTCATATCCTGCTGATAAATTTTGAGGAGCTCAAATCTTGAAAGATCAAGTAGAAAGGCATGGGAGAGAGAGGTAAAAGAAACCAACCTCTATGCATTCTCTTCAGCTTACGGGGCGTATGAAGAGAACACAAGATTGCTTCTCCCTCACCTTGTGGTTGTTCTAATAATCAAAACAAGTTTGTCTCATGGGCAACCTATAAGCAGCCGTTATTACCAATGAAGTGTTATGATTATTGCCGGCGGCCAATGGCATAGGCATGGAAGAAGCCAAAAGCACACAAAATATTATATCCCAAAATTGAAGTGTTAATGACTGACCATCGCCGGCCAAGGCATAGGCACGGAAGAAGCCAAAAGCACAAAAAAAAATAATATTATATACCATAATTTGTTTTGGGTCTGGATCAGAAATTCGGGTTCCAACATCAATGTGTCAACTATGACTTGGATTGGTGTACAGATGGACTTGGATTGGTGTGTTGTTGGGTTTGGGTTAGTGGAGATCCATTAGTTTTCACCCTTTCTATTAATCTGTGCATTTGCAATAAAGCAGAGGATAGATGGACAAATGTCAAACGTGGCAACTCTATATGCATAGTTTAATAATAATGTAAAATATAAAGTAGATTACTGGAACACTCCTCTATTTTGACGACTTCAAATGCGCCAAATCAGGAGTTAGAAACAACAAAGATCTTTGTTCTTTAAACATTAACTGATCATCTAACCACCAATAAGTATTTTGTACACTAATGTATCCTCCCTGCTTTTTCCAGGCACACTTTGTCTTCTTCAACTGTCTGTTGGTTTTTTTACTGCTGTTCAGCTTGATGTTGATTGATTTGTTGGATATGTGGATGGTAAGTTGTTATAATCGTCTCGAACTCGCCAGATGTACTACGATGTACTACTTCACAATTTCTTGTTTGGATCTGTGAACTGAACACCCAGTGATAATTTATAGGGAGTGATCCTGTCCTATTTCATTTCAAAAAGATGAAGACTAAATTGCATGACGCCATCAAATGTAGGCTCCTTAGTAAATTACTATTGGTGGGAGAATTTGATACCATATTGCTTCAACTGTATTTATATGCCTTGAGATTTGATACCGTGTCATTTCACATTTCAATTTGAACAGTACCTTTAGGATTTGATACTGTGTTGTTTCAGCTTTCAACAGTATATATAATACCTTCGAGTGCTTCTTGAGATAGATTCTTTCTCCAGAAAATTCCTGTTCGGATGCATCTGATTCTCAGGCAAACTATTTTCTCTACAGCAAAAGCCGGCTTGAAACGGCCTTGAGAAGGGGTCTAAAAAAATGAGCCAGAGCATCGCTTTCGTGGGTCCACAGTTACCATGAAACAATACTACAACCATTTTTTTTTTGATAATACTCCCTGCATCTCAAACTATAAGTCATTCCAAGAATCTTGGAGAGTTAATTTCTCAAGTTTGACCAAAATTATAGAAAAATATGACACCATAGATATGCTATGAAAATATAATTAACGAAGAACCTAATAACACTTAGATGGTATCATAAATGTTATTATGTTATCATATGAATTTGGTCAAATTTGAGATAGTTTGACTCTCTAAAATTCTTGAAATGATTTATAATTTGGGATGGAGGGGGTAGCTAGGTCAATCATTTATAATCTTATAAAAGAACACGCGGTTTTGAGAGAAACAAATGGCTGCTACGCCTCTTCCTAAAAATGAATGTATCATCTTTTTCTTGTCTTTTTTTTTTTTTGCTTCATGTGAGAATCTAGACAGTATCTTTGTTGACATCCACAAAGGCTTTTTTTTTTTTTCTGTTTATAAGTCGTCTTCTGGTGATCTCTGTGTCTGATACTCTGATTCGAAGAATAAAATGTTGTAGATTGATTTGTTTAAGTTCAGGTTACTATGTTAGGGAAAACCAAGAGAAATTTTCAGTCTCACAACCTTGAACCTTGTTGCTTGTTGGCGTATTGCTATTGTATTTGTTGATAGTCAACTTCTTGGACTGATTTATCAACCCTTCAATAACCAACGCAACTAACTATATTTGAGAATGAAAATTCATAAGGTGCCATCTGAAGCCTGTAATTTAGTAAAATGCGAATGCAACGAATTCCTTTTCGATATGCAATTCATGTTAGGTTATAAACTAATGACTTGGGTAAAAAGACTACTAGTAAATAGATGAAAAACTATAGAGGACTGGTATTTTAAATTACTTCTTTGCCATCGCTTTTCTTGTGCTTGTGAAATTAAATTGATCATATATTATTACTTCAGTCATGATGTCACGCTATTTCACATGTCGTGTCATGCTGACATTAACCCTTTCTTCTTAGGCCTTGTTTAGTTCCACCAAAAACTTTTTAAGATTCCTCGTCACATCGAATCTTGCGGCACATGCATGTAGCATTAAATATAGATAAAAACAAAAACTAATTGCGCAGTTTGTCTGTAAATCGCGAGACGAATCTTTTAAGCCTAGTCACTCTATGATTGGACAATGTTTGTCAAATAAAAACGAAAGTGCTTAAGTAACGAAATCCAAAAATTTTTTGGACCTAAACAAGGCCTTAGTTGGATCCCACATATGGCCCTCTTGATCAACTGGTTAAGTCTGGAGGCTCCAAACAAAAAAAATCGATGAGCAGACACCCTTGACCAACTGGGAGATGCAAATTCAGATTGCGCATCAAGCCTCAGATCAAGTGAGAGGCAGGTGTTCACCGCAGGCTACAAGGTGCAGGGCTCGACAGAGACAATACAACAGCCTCTGCCCTTTTGTGATTGCAACAGCGCATCTGCCAGTTGTGTGTACACATTACACACGATATATATAGAACGTTGAAGACTAGATTGCAGCATATCTCATCTTCTGATTCACTGCGCTTAGGGCTTAAGGATGTATGGATTACTGCTACATATGATGCACATTTGTTCCTATGGATAAAGGTGGTCGAGCTAAAACAATCTTGGGCCGTGAGATATACTCCACCCATTCCAAACTATATGTCACTTTGCTTTGTTCTAAGTAAAACTTCTCTAATTTCACAATATCCACAACATCAAACTAATTTAACAAAATTCTCTATGAAATTTGTTTTTATTGTACACTTATTTGAAACTTATAGATGCTAATATATTTTTCTAGAAAGTTAGCAAAGTTTGATTTAAGATAAAACTAAAGTGAACTATGATTTGAAACTTGGGGAATATTTGTTAGGGGTAGTTTGTTATTGTTGCCTAGTGATCTCTAATGCTAGGGGTACGGTTCACCCTTTGGTCATGTTTTTAGAGAACCATCATCATATAAGCATTATTGAACATGTCAAACCATTTTTAGGGAAATTTTGTTGTAGAACACTATTCAAATGTGTAATATGCTGTTGTACACTGCCAAAACCAAAATATGCTTAATACCACTACAAAACCTTATATATTTGTTGTAACCACTGTTTGCCTAAACGGCCGTTTAGACCGTTTAAACGCCGTGTAAACGCTACACAGTGGTACACCGTTTCCGTTTAATTATCCGTTTAGCCCCGTTTAATTGACCGTTTAGCCTGTTTAATAGACTATTTAGCTCGAATAATAGCTAAACGGTAAGTGACCGACTGTTTACCTTTTAGCGTTTAGGAAACATTGGCCGTAACACACAGCATCAATTATTTTATTCATTTATCATTTTTCCAGAGAGGCTGTGTCATTTTATACCTTTGTATTCAACCTTGAGCTCTTCACCAATATTTACGTACCCTTGTCTTTAAGGTGTGTTGTGTCCAGCTGTTGCTACTAGATTGGATTACCTACCTCATTCTATAAGGGTAAGGCTACACCTCATGTGTATAAACTAGTACCAAGTGGGTGAAATTGTAGCCATAGTGATCTATGTACTAGGTTGGTGTGTGTGCGTGTGATAATTTTGTGAAGCTAAATTGGCCTGAGTCGTGTGAAGAATAAGGTCCAAGGATTAATAATTGACTTATGCTTTTTAAATATCAAAGTGTGGCAAACTGTGTCCAGCTTTTGGTAATTGATTTATTGTGCATTTAGCTATGAGTAGCTACTAGCTAAAATGGTGGGTCGTTATACAGTTTATGACAACCTGCATTTTTGGAACTTAGGGAGCATTGATGTACAGGTTTGTCCATCTTCGAGCCACTTATTTGTAAGCCTCAAGGCAACAAAAGCGACGGACCATTAGCTTTCTTTATTATTATTTTTATAACTCTCGCATGTACATCTTGTCGCTTGTCAGTTACTTTTGGGGCAGAAAAAAAAATGCAAGCCTAAATAAACAAGAAAATTAATTGACGTGACCTGGGAATTTGATTTGGTTCCTACACTTCAGCTAGCTAGCTATATATAGTACCTGCGTCTGCGTGCACCAAAAAAAAAAATACAATTTTTACTTTTCAAGATGAAACAAACGATTAACATTATAATTTGATTAAAGTTAGAAAAAGTACCAACATTTTCAATAATATAAAATTAGTAGTGTTAAGTTAACTATAAATATATTTCCATAGCAAATCTATTTAAGACAAATATTAATATTATCCACTATAATTTAATCAAAATTAAGCTAATTTTAGGACCTATTTGGTTTTTTTCTTGCTAAATTTTAGCCAGCTAAAATTATTTTAACTACTCTTGAATAATTAATGAGACTAAACTGAAATTTAGCTACTAAAATAACTAAAATTTAGCAATGAGAACCAAACAAAACCTTACTTACACAAATCTTATAATTCATTGTTTTTGGGGACGAATCGATCCTTGCACATCAAGTCCCGACTGCCATCTAGTTTGCAACAATTTCACCATACATACAAAATCATAATTCTCTTCATATATTTGATATTTCTGTCCACTGGGCGTGTACGCGTACGGATGTACCTATATATGTACATGCATATGTGCCTTGAACGACGTACGAATCTAAATAACGTGTGGTTCCTTTCAAAACGAAAAGGTCTGGAACTAAGGAATGGCCTGGGGGCAGCTAGTATCTCTCATGATTGTGCTTTTGCTGCCTTAGCTTTTGAGACTAATAATGCGATGACAGCCATATAAAATGTTTTATACTGGTGGGTAAACACAACAGTCGGCAGAGATGCTATAATGGAAAGTACGACGTATTATCCCACATCTTGATCGATCATTCAGCTTATATATATTAATAGTGGCATGCCAATTAGCCATGCACGGCTCTGAATGTAGGAGTAATTAAAGTTGTGTAGCAACTAGCAAATTTGAATATTGTAGTGTTGGATGTCATATGACGATTGCCTTGGGGCTCGATGCAACCAAACTATGAAAAACTAACAGCACCATACTATTTTCAAATTAAAGGAGGAGGGAAAAAAACAAGCTAGCTATAGGATTATTCACTCCCACACAGAGAATCATCATCAATACCCACAAAGAATCAAAAAAGGCAGAAAAAGCTTTTGATCGACCTCCATATATTACCTTGGAGCGCAATAGCCTTAATTACCATAGTTATGCAATGCGACTTAATTAATAACCTCCACTATATATTTCCTATAGTTTTTTGAATAAAGAATTTTTTATGAAAATCTTAAGAGAAATACGTCAAGATGATACACAAAGGCTTCAAATAGGTCTCCGGGCCTCTAGACGACAAAAGGCACACAACCAATGAAAAAGTTGAGCAAAAAGTATTCCCTATATATAGCTATGTCTTAGCATTGGCACCGCCAAAATGAAAGTTCGTCAAGTACTCGTAGTTCAAAAACGATTGTAAACAAAAGTATAAAAGAAGGGTCTTGATGACACTATATATACCCCTAACTAGGGGCGGATCTAGCACCATACCGGGTTGAGTTGGGTTGGGCTTGAGCCTCCGCTACCACTACTCGAAGCACGAAGCTCCCCTGATACAAATTGATACATATGAAAGCTTAGAAAAGGGGGCTAGAGGTAAAGATAATGGGAGAATTCCCTCCTAACTTGTTTTCCTAGATCTACCGCTAAGTGTGTGGACCAGAAACAATCACAAAACTTCTCGTGGAGTGGTGTTACACTAGAAGAATTGAGATGAAATGATATAGCATAGTGGCTTGAAATTTCTTGAATACAGTGATAACTCCAAAATACCTCCAAGAGGGCACTTGTGTGAATACTCATCATCCTTCTCTACATGGATCTCATATTCCATCGAGAACAAAAAATAGGAGTCACACCAAAACTAAAGGAGAAAACAAAGGTGTTGATCATATATAGCATAAGCAAAGCGACTATGTTTTTTTCTTATGACCTACCAGCCTAAGCCTAGCTCTTTTTTTAACTCACCTCTTCATACTCTCTTTTTCTTGAAATATAATGAGCTTATCCCGAGTCAAACTACCTTAAATTTTACTAAATTTATGTAGAAAAATATTAACATCTACAACCTGAAATAGGTAAACTATAAAAAATACATTTTATAAGGTATCTAATAATGGTCATTTGACATCGTAAATATTATCCACTCTTTCTAAGAACTTGGTCAATTAACTTAGATTAGTCTGACGTAGGACAACTCAAAATACAATACATATTTCAGGGTATAGGGAGCATATACAATTTTTTTTGCGAATATACTTTAGCACGTATTTCATTAAAAGGAGTAGACAAACACTGTCAAAAACAATACAAGGACCCGCAAGTAATCCGAGGATTTACCGCCGCAATCCCAAAGACACAAAAAAGCAAGAGAGGAACTGTGCAGAATAGGCATTAGCTACGAGCCTACGACTTCTGTTCTAAAATATATATATGGGATTTTGGCTATGCAACTGGACAATACTATATATGCTGCGGAAATAATGGGCAAATGGCAGCACGCATGCACATTCATTTATTTCCATATAACCAGCGTATATACGTATGTGGAGACATGCAAGGCAGGCAATACTTGACATATATATGGAGATCGACCAAACAAACATTCAGGGACATAGTTTGATGAAGGTCATATTCATAAAAGACATTCTCCTTAATCTGTCTAAGAGAGGCTAAACATATATATATAGCTATATTATTCTAGTCTGCTAGCTAGAGTATTGCAGGGGAGGCAAATGACGAGGTAATTAAAACTTGAGCACCAGGTGACCACCGCGCTAGCTAGCTCTCTCAAATCCGTACGTCCTCAGTATAATGCAAAGCTGAGGCTCGGCAACGAAACCTCGCTTTGCTTTTTCGTTCAATAATAAAGATGGCTTATCATGCGCTACAGAACATCCACAGGGGCACTTTAGCATCTTATCGTTTCAAGCAGCAATCCCCACCGTTGGATCTCGTCCCTTTACCAGACCATACGATCCAGGCCGTCCATGCTCGATTTCCTCGATCAGGCGCCTTTGCTTCTGCTGGCCTAGCTAAGCTAGCTAGCTAGCTAGACCGGATCGAGATGAACCCTAATCCGCTCCATGCATTGAGCTAGCTAGCTCTCGCATTCCATGCACACATACAGGCCCCCTCTTCCGATCCGGCCACGACCACACTCTACTATAAATTGAGGTCCGGCCTCTTCTCAGCTTCCCAACAAGCTAGACAGCAACGCTCCAACCACTGCCTAGCCTATAGCTAGGGCGCTAGTAGTAGGCACAGCGCGTAGCTATCTGCTAATATCTCCGTCTCTTTCTCTCTCTAAACTACAAGCAGAGCTAGCTTCTGAGTACTCGAGCTCGAGGTAGAAGAGGAAGAGGAAGAAGAGGAGAGCTAGGCTAGCTGCAGGGGCTAGTAGTATATGGGAGGACGGAGGTCGTTCTTCTGCATCTTCAGCTTCTCACGCAAGTCGAGGCGTTACACCGTCGACGAGGACGAGGCGATCGAAAGCTGGCCGGAGGTCCCGCCGGCGAGGCTGCGCAAGGTGCGGTCCAGCGACGAGGACAACGGGTGGTGGGTCGGCGAGCGCGACGTCGACCAGAAGGCCGCCGACTTCATCGCCACCTTCCACCAGAGGCGCCGCCTCGTCGTCTAGCTAGCTAGACGATGCTGATGCTGCGGCTGCTGCTGCCGCATATCTATGCATGCGTGCTGGCGTTAATATATAACTTCGACGTCGTCGTCGAGGTCGACCACCATCGTCGTCTACTACTACAAGAATTAGCTATAGCTATATATAGATCGACGGCTGATCTTCTTCGAGCATATCTCAGCATATATATACATATATGGTAGTCACCTACGTGTGTACTTAGTCATATATAGATCGATGCTCTCGGTGATCGACTGAACAGGAATAATGTAATGTAGCCATATAGGGGTGTGTGTAAGAGATCTGTGCATGCATGCATGTATGATTGGGTGAACAATAAGTTGATGATGGTGGTATGTAATATATGGGTGCTATTATTTGAACTGATCTCTCTCTCAGTAATAATCGATGTATTATGAAGTTATGTGTTTTATAATTTTCAAATATTAATTGCTTCTGGTAAGCCAAATACAAGAAATGTATATGAACTGAGCGTAACTTAGTTGGTTGCTTGTGGTGAAACCTATACACGAGTGCTCAGAGTGACATTTTTATCGATAACTGAAACGACTGTATTGACTTCATTACTCTCATGATCAACCGACTCAGTCTCTATCTTTTAGAGGTGCTCATAGCGGTAGGGTGAGTGTCCGTACATATATGAGTGTATGTGTCTATATTGTTATTCACAAAGAAAAAAATTACAAAATGTATACAAGGATATACCGTGTGCAAACAACACTTATATAGTCATCCATGCGTGTAATTTTACCAATAGCAACATACTTTCTTATGAATCAAGACAATGCTCTCAACATTGTCTATATACATCATGCATTTCTCATTTATATTTAAAATTTTCAGAAGCTGTCACACTATGCATCATGATACCAATCTTTTCTGCATAACTGGATGTGTCGTATTAGTAAAAGATATTAAAATCACTGCTGGCACCTGCAAAAAAATCTTATTACTAGTACGAATTTTTAATTTGTCTATCATTTCTCGGACAATACATATGTGCATGTGAACGTACGGAGAGGCATTTCTTCTTCCGCAGTGGATATATGAAGATACCTTCTTTTTTTTTTGAAAGGATATGAAGATACCTACTCAAACTTCTGGAACCATACATATGAGTGGTCAAGGGAAGAGAGGTGGACAATGAATGTTTCATGCCTTATTCACAAATATATAACATTACATTTTCTATTATGATGCACACAAATAAATATAGATATTGAATTTACATGTACGCTGAATTGAAGAGTGAGCATTCATGACAACGTCTTGTTACGGCAGTAAGAATTTAATTACGTGTATATATACTGAATTTAATTACGTTTAATTCTGTTGGATGCAGGGCACTCACAATGCAAGACTCTATCACAGAGTCCAAAACAATTAATTATATATTATTTATGGTATTTTACTGATGTGGCAGCATATTTATTGAAGAAAGAGGTAGAAAAAATAAGACTTCAAGTCTTATTTAGACTCTAAGTCCACATTGTTCGAGGTAATAAATAACTTTA
>Ga0182004_10002388_pt1 | contig 14561 bp, 7 predicted proteins | sample Sormic07211540_1_FD_120479 | JGI IMG/M metagenome (GOLD analysis project Ga0182004, IMG submission 120479) | Endophyte microbial communities from Sorghum bicolor roots, Mead, Nebraska, USA - 072115-40_1 MetaG | ecosystem: Host-associated > Plants > Roots > Unclassified | place: USA: Nebraska...
ACCCCCTGCAGAAATAGACAAACACCAAAACTCGTGGAATTCTGTCACATAAAACCCTAAGTCTAGGTGTTGGTTGCATTTGGATCCTTTTCCATGATTAGTTGATGGTTAAATGTGAGCATTAAGGACCGTCAACAGCTTTTCTCTAGCCAAATGCCCTGTGAAAGGTTCGATGCGGAGACCTTTGATTGCTCCTTTCAGTTGGAGAAATTTCTAGAAGTAATCCCTTAGCAGTTCCCCTTGACCTTGCTTGCACTAAAATAAGTCTGTGGATGTTAGAGACTCACTGGTGAATCCTTTGAAGTTTGCCAGTATCTTGTCCCGAAGGTTTTCCAATGAATATATTGTTCTTGGCTTAAGCGTGGAATACCAAGATAAGGCGTCTCCTTCGACTTCTATTACAAATGACTTGGCAAGGACTGTGCCATTTCCTCTCGCCAAAGCTACTGCTGCTTCGAAACTCATCAAGGACTGGTGTGGATCTGTTCCTCCATTATATTTGGGGAGAGTGATTAGTTTGTAGGAAGATGGCCATGGTGAAGCTTGTATGCCTTCGAATAGTGGGGACCTAGTGTCAAAATTTCTTCTGCTGTGTTGGAGTGTCAAACCTCCGCCAAAGGCCGGTTGCTCAGCTGAGGCTAGGGAGGGGTGGTTGTTGTTTTGGCTTGCAGGCTAGGCATTGTTTGAGTTCAAGGATGGCTAGAGTGAAGGCTGCATGCTTTGTATTTCCACCTATAGGACTACAAGTTGCTGCCAGATTTCGGCAGCTTCTGCGTAGGACTGAGCTGCTTGCTGTGAAGCTGTAAAAGCTATAGCTATCTTGTCCCTTCCATACTGTATATTTTGTAGTTGCTCTTGCAGCTGCTTGAGCTCTTGCACTGTCGCCAACAATGGCGGTGTTTGCACCTGTTGTGATGGAGACTGGTCCTTCAAAGGTTGTTCCTCTTCTTCCTACCTTGGGGTCATGATGTCGATGTTGTGTGAGTTGCGCCTTTGCCTACCCCTTTGGCCTCCTTGAGTGGAAGGTGTGGGTCTTGCAGCGGTTTTCCTCTTTGTCAGCATTTGTGGGTTTTTCATGGCCAACCACGGTGGGTGCCGATGTTGGCGAAGCTTTCGTCAATAGTGAGATGGTTGGGACCTCTGACCTGGACGAGACGGAGGGTCTGCTAATGAGCGAGAGGAGATTCTCCCTGCACAATGCAGTAGAGATTAGGATCTCCATCTGATCGTTGGAAATGAGAATCCATAAATGCCTTCAACTACCCCTAGGAGGGCATTTACAACCCTATTATATAGGGCTCAGTTTCTGATTATAGATCATTAGCATAAGGCCCCGTGACGGTGGCGAAATATTCTATCATATTCCACCCTTGGGGCACTAATACAGAAGGCTACTTGAGTAATTCTTCCCCTCGAACACTTTACAACTGTATGGGCCAATGTATGGGCCCAAACACGACCTAAGAAGGCCTCTACGAGAACCTTGGGCCGCATAGACCTTCGCTTTGTCTTCCTCTATCGATATCCGCTAGCAATCCTCCGCAACCCTCTTGGCGGAGGCTCCGCAATAGGCTATGGGGGTCCTTTGCTACGGCCGCTCTTCTCCTGCACCTGCATTCCAAGCGCTCAATCGCGTTAGCGTCTTCGCCCCCCGAGCCTTCGCCACTTGATGCCCGATGGTTCGGTGGATAAGCGAAGGTGGCTCGTAACTCGCGCCCTGGAAGGGCGTAGCCTCCGCCTGCGAATCTCCACGCCACAGCAACACGGGGGAGGCAGGCGATCCCCCAACAACCCTTTCATATTCAGTAGTTTCACAAAAGGATGTCTAGTGTTAAGCAAAGGGATAATATGATATAAGAGTAGTTTCACATAGAACATTATATATACATTTGTTGCAAAGACCAAAGGGCTCTTGGCAAATAATCCCTTTAATATTCAGCTGAGATCAAAATATTTACTTAAGATTTTTAGGGTAGATAGATATATTTGCTATGTATTAGACATGGTGTATATTTATTATTTAAGCATATAGTAAAAGTTACTCATCTAAAAAACCAAATTGTCATCTAGAAAGAACAAATCGCCTTATAATTTGGAATGGAGGAAGTATTGTAAGACAAATAACAGCAGACTAATGGACAAGATGGCAATCAAGTAGGGTGAGAAGGAATTCATGTACCAAAACGACTTCAGTGATCATTAGGAAATCATAGCAAACAACAAAGTACAACGCATCAAAGTAAAGCAACATAGTACGACACAACAAGCACTCATAGACCACTTGGGTATTTATTTCTACCCCCACCAAATCCAACTCCATTATGCAGGGATACTCGACTATTACAGGCCTCATGAGTTCTCATGAGCTGCCACTGCGCCTCCAACGCCACTGCTTCCTGCATCTAGATCCAACTCCTGTGGCTGGAGCAGGCTGGAGAGGGAGTTCATCATTGACATTAGTATGTCATCTCCAGGCACGCCTATTGGCTCCATCTTCTCCATGTCGATGTCTTCAAGGAGATCATTGGATATCTTCTCAAGCACCATTGCGTCGCTCATTGTTGCTGAACTGATGTTCTGTTTGAAGCTCTGCGTTGTTGTAGTGTCATTGAAAGCATAGTGGCTTAACTCCAGCTCCCTCATGCTGCTTCGCCTAGTAATGTGGTCCTTGACAAGATTCCTGACGTCTTTTGGACATACATGGCTGTCTGCATAGGCACCCATGCTGGTGAGAAGGTTCGGCCGTTTCCTTGGATTGACCATGTAGTTCGCAGCATTGTCAACCATGATCCTGCTACTACTAGAGACGATCTTGTAAGGTGACATTTGCAAGGACGAGCTGCTAATGTTGAACATGTTTCTACTCTGTTGAAGGCTGCCAGAAGTAGTTTCTGTGAACACAGGGGCACGGCCTGAAGAGGGGGAAACCAAGAGGCATCGTTAGGTCATAATTGACATGGGTTCTAGTGATTGGACCTTGGAAGAACTATATATAACGAAAGTTAAGCATGTCGTTCATGACCGTCCTACCACTGGAGAAATTGAGCTGTGCCTGCCGAAGCGTTTCCGAGGATAAGCGGCTCCAATTGAGCATGTCCTTGTGCTGCTCAAGGTCACCTGAAGGACCACCTGTAACTGCAGAGGAATGGTCAAGATCTGCGAGTGGAAATTAAAGAATAATCAGGCAGTGTAATTTAATTTGATTCAGTTCTTGCTGTGTCATGTATTTTAAGTATGATAGGAAGATTGTCAATTATGGAAATAAACAAAGAAAAAGGCAACTCATAATACTTCAATGCAAATTATCAGTCATGTGATACAAAAAAAGGAAGTGCCGCCTTGGGCTGGTGTCTGGTGATAAGTTTGCAATTTCACTAGGCCAACCAAGTCCTAAAATGAATAAATTTGGTTCCATAGTATTACCAAGAACATTATTGTTGATTAAAATTTTTCAATGGAATCACTAGATAGACAATTTGGAAGCTAGACATATATAATCACAGTACATGTAGAAATACAATGATCATATATCAGTATATACCAACTAAGATTTGAATAAGTTCATTCGAGTAGGTGCAAAAAATAGCAAAAAATTGCTTCTATTCTGTCCTTTCATTCTGACTAAAACATTCAAGATATATAATATTCACATGTTTGTGGAAAACTCCGCCTATTCTGCCAACAAATGGTAGTAGTATAAATTTCAGCGAAACAAACAGGTCAGTAGTTCGACCTAAAGATAGTAGGAGTACATGGCACTAGGCCCAATATTTGCACCTTGACAAACATTCAGAAAATGCACGTTGGCAAGAGCACTTCTTCTGGTCTCATGTATAACCTTCTGTCAACAAATGGTAGTAGTATAAATTCTGATATTCCAAAGCGTACCTGAGCATCGGGTCAGTATAGGCACGCCACCCAGCAATCCATTTTGATTTCTCCCTATGATGTTTGTTCCAATTGACATGGGAATCGGTCCCACAAATTGTTGATAATCATTACGGCGACATAAATCTTGTGCATTGAAATTCTCTAGTACTTCAGGTTCTGAGCGCCATTGTTCAAGATAAGGATTCTGTGTAGGTTTTTGCAAGGATGATGTGCTGCACCGGTTAAACATGTCCGTGTGTTGTTGCAGGCCACCAGAAGGGGCTACTGTGGCCACTAAGGAACGACTAGAAGCTGGAACCAGAAATTAAAGAGTCATCAAATTGCTTTGCTGTATAACTTAATTTAATTCTTCACATATTTACTCATGAGCTTTCAGCTATAGAGATTAAGGACAGAAAGACAAAATTGTAAAATTAGATTCTTTGCAATTGTTTGGCTCAGGTAGTCAGGTGTTTGCCTGTAGAAATTTTGTCTATGATAACAAGTACTAAATCATATATGATTGAAGATTGAAATAAGGGCTTCCATGGTTAGTTGCAGAATTTGAACAGACTGACTACTAGGTAGAGAACTGGAAAGCTTATATGCAACTAATAATGAAAATATCTCAGAAATAAAAGGACCATACCAATTAAGATTTGAACTAGTTTAATTGAGAATTTGAAGAAAATATAGGTTGCTCCTGTTCAGTCCTTACCTTCCCTATTTCGACATAATAATGATAGTATAAGATTTTGGAAAAATATTGTGCTCATTCAGAATGGTTCAAAAAATGGCAAGTCATGATTTGGTACACTTTGCACATGGACATTGGCACATAATACAACTTGTGGCCCATTGTTTTAACCTTTCAGTAAACACAAGCAGTGGATGGAAACACTATAGTATTGGCTTTTGAAAGTTTACCTGAGCTTGGATTGAGTGTAGACTTGCCATTCTGGGATCCATTATGATTTCTTTGACCAATGTTTGTTCCAACTGACATAGGAACCTTCTCTCCAAATTTTTGTCCCCAAAATTGTTGATAACCATAACAGTGATATAAATCATTAGCGTTAGAACTCTCAGGAACTTGAGACTCTGAATACCCTTGCTCAAAATAAGGATCAAGCTGAACAATATTGTCTTCCTGGCTCAATGAATATAGACGATAGTTACTGGACAGGAGTTTCACAATGTGCTTGTTCATTATCACTGCTGCACACTGCAGAACATGCCTTCTAAAAGAAAGAAAAAAAACATGACCTTTTAAATCAAGGAAACAAATTAAACATATGATGATTAAAATAAAATATTGGTGGTATGTATACAAATTGAAGACCATTCTCTGTATATAAAAACTGGTTCTAATAAGTTTTCTTGCTTCATATTTGTAGTGCATGTTACCTCATCATCACTCCTATACAAAATATTTCTGATGGTGTCTAGACTCAAAACATTATAGCAGTTCACCAACTATTTGTCATACAATTGCGTGGAAAAATAGATACATGCATTGTGCCACAACATTCCCTAAATTACCTTTAATAGTTTCTAATTAATTTTTTGATGAACTATTACATGAATTTTATGTTATCAGTTTTATAGACTACTTTAGTTTACTGGACTCTGCATCTACTTCCTTTTTGGATAGCACCAATTTTAAATTGCAAGATACAATTATCCGTAAAAAGAATAATCTATATAATATTTTGAGAGTAAAATACACTAGCGGTCCCTAAACTTGGAAGGCGATGTCATCTAGTTTCAAAACTTTTACTTTTTTATTTCTAGATCACTAAACTTGTTCCCAAGTTCCAACAAAGGTTCAAATAGGCTTTGACCCATTCCATACGTCGACGTGGCATGATGATTCGACGATGACATGGATCAGACATGTTGTGTCCAATACCAAAGCTTGCACAACAGTGTCATCTATGTCTCAAACTTCCAACATTGCATATCAAAGTCCTCAAACTTATAAAATGGGTCACACGAGGTACCTAAACTTGCGCATTGCCATCTAGGTGCCTAACTTCCAAATATGTAGATCTATGTCCCCAAACGTGCTAATGTTAAGTAATGTGAAATGTTTAACAAGTTCGGTGATATGCAATATTGGAAGGTTAGGACCTAGATGATACCAATGTGCAAGTTTAGATATGGGGCCGAACATGTTAGATCCATGTCAACACTGAGTCATCATGCCATGTTAGCGTATGGAGTGGGTTGAAACCCATTCGAACCAGTGTTGAAGCCCAAGACAAGTTTAGGGACCCATAAATCAAAAAAAATGGAAGTTTGCATTGGGATCTACATGACATTGCCTTCTAAGTTCAAGGGCCACCTATATATTTTACTCATGTTTTGGTATCATTCATGAAAGATAAACTGATAACGACACCCTGCAATAGTGACATGTATTTTTTCACTAAAAAAATAAAAACCCTTTAATTCTTTTCTAAGTTGTAACAAAACTCTATTAGAGTTCGTCAAACATTATGAATTCTCCATATACAAATATATCTTTGTTTGACTAATGAATACATATTTATATGTCTATCTCATGTTTACCTATGCATGCTTGCTTGCCCACCAGTAAAATCTTTGGTCCCTTGCCACATTGTAGTCTTTCCAGGCTGTTGGTTGGTTTCTCTAAAAAATCTTGGCTTCTGATACAACTAATTAGAGCATTCATAGTGTTAGAAGTAAAGAAGATATTATATTTTCACCAAAAAATATTTTGGATAACATTACTCATTCACATTCATACCATAATTTCAAGAGTTCCAGGTCCACCATACGGGCAAATCACCTTCAAGGCGGATATATTCTCCCAATTTACCTCAATCTTCCTCTTTAGACCTGCATCGAGAATCTCCCAAGCCAATTTTTTGTTTGCATAGTAAAACTTTGCAACAAGATCTCCATCATACCTCGATGTCCACTGCCAATTCAAAAGATGTACATGTAAACAAAAAATAGTGATAATCTATGAAAATGGTAAATGCTTGATATATTTCTATTATTAGTTTCTTTACCAAATTTAATATTAGGTTTGCCTCACACTATTTTGAAACTTCACAAAAGTAATTTTCTAAAATAATTGAACTCCATTCTAAATCTTTCTTAATGACTATTTTGAACTATAACAACACAACATAAAGATTATATAATATTCTAAAAATAATAATTACTAGGAGGAGCACTTATGTGCATGAAACTAACCTGCCAAGTCCCAATTTTGAGAATGTGAGCATATAATTTGGAAGGCTTTAGTGATAGGGTTGTAATAGAAGATTGTGTGTCCGGAATATTAAGAGAAGCAACTGTAGGTTCATATCTTCCTTCTGCTCTAATATCTTGAGAAAACTCTTTATGGATCATCTTAAGCAATTCATCTTTATCCAATCTTAAGCCTAATAGGCTAGTTTTAGCTCCGGAATGTTCATTGGCCATATCTGCATTATTGTTATATTCCTTTTGTGAAGGAAAACATAAGAAAACTGATTAGAAATGGGATTCAATACAATTGAGCTAAAACATGGATGTGTCAATTTTCACTTTATAACTTTTGGTTAATATGAACACATGTCTGTAGGTAATAGTATCTTCTATTATTCAATGTAGTTTGTGAAGAAACTAACTAATATAGATTTGCACATGTCTCAAAAAAAGAAGTCTACAACAACATAACAATAAAGTGAAAATAAATGACAAAACAAATTGTAAGCAAAATAAGTGGATAATGTGGAGCAAGTTGACATGTAACAAATTTCACTTAATTCACTACTGAGAGTGTTATTGCATAAATTTTTGTTGTGTATTTAGAACCCTGAAACATTTCCATATACATAATTTCAACTAAATTAGATTAAGACACAAATACTTATGAATTTGATATGCTAGGTACTCTCTTCATCCTAGAATATAGTGCTACAAACATTAAAAAAATTATATGCCAAAATATGGGATTTGGAGACACCAACAATGTTGCATTAAATAGATGCACAAATATTACAGTTACCTGCCATTTATCAAACAGTCATCCCCTATTAGTTATGTGGATTGATGGCTTTATTAAGAAATAAATCCAGGGTTAATATGTCTTTAATCTTCTCTCTTAATCTATCTTAAAATCTCTAGCAATTACAAAGTGAGTAGGTCATAAAACTATTTTATTAGTTGAAGATCTGTAGAAAGTGATATATGGTATCATTCTTAGCATTTAAATAGGTTGATTCAGTAGAAAAAACTAGAGAAAATATAAAGCTTTAAATATAATTATTTATGTTTTCCATCTATGTATTTAATAAATACATTATAAAATAGCCATTAATACACATGAACTATTCCATATACATAATTGGTTGACAAAATATGGATCTAAATGACATGTACAAAAATATAATCAACTAACCATTCAATGTTAGAAGGTGTTCATATATAATGCCTTCTTCATGGTTGGTGCACACAACTCAATATGATACATGGGCTAGAATTCAAGAGTTCAAATTCTAACTAGCACAATTAAATAAAAAACAATTATTGCTCACATATATTCCATGTCTAAGGCCTGATAGCGCCTCCATGTGAGGGGGAGTGTTAAAATATAAAGTGAATTGGTCTGCCTTCTTCATAGTGGGTTAAACTAGTCGGTGCATGTAACTCAATAGAAGGTGCTACTACTAGAATATGACACACAAATCATTGTATGTTAAAGGAATTGTCCCACCCCTATAACTCCAAAACTTTTTTGTTATCACTAGCAATGGTTCCAAGTAGACTGATTAAAATATATAGCCACAATAAAATTTTTGTACCAAGGTTAGTTTGAATGCTAGCAGAATAATTCACCAACATATAATGTCATCTTAATTTGGTTGTGTCGGTGCTAGCTTGTAAAACCTAGTATCCATCAAAGTCATTGATTGGTTCAGGCATCCCTGAACTACACTTCTACTAGTCAGCCATTTTAGTGTACAATATTGACAAAGTAAAAGTTGACTAAAGGTGACCAAGTGGAAAAGGGAGGGAACAACATGGTCTACACAATTATCTATTGAACTAAAGGTGTGATGGCCACGAGATGCAATGACAATCTACTAGACATTCCCCCGTTATTTCTTAATATTCACTGAGTTATTATATGGTAATCCACTTTTTAAAAATATTATTAATTTCGGAAATATTGTTTGTATCATAATATAAAAGAAATAATAACAAAAAATGGAATATAGAATATAGATGCATAAAGGAAAAAATTTGTGGCAAGTTCCTAAATTCAAGTTGCACCTGGATACAATGAAGAAGACAAAGCCTCATCAAACTATACATATTTTATGTTCTGAGATGACTGCACAAAAAGAAGAAACTAGAAGCCAAATACACATTAATAAACTCAAGACTATAGTAGCAAGAAAACTTCTAGTTAATCCCTCCAATTCACTTAAATCTTGTAATCCTCAAGTTTACTATTTGTGGAATTTAATAATCTTTTTAATTTAATTAAAGAATGGAAGTGTTCACATTTTCATAGGCAACTACAAAGATGTAACTGACTAGGAGAAGCTTAACAATTGAATCTGCAATTTTAAATAATGAAATGTTATATTGATATTTGTGCTGATCCATTGATGAGTACCTACTCTCTTCATAGGCAACTACAAAGATGTAACTGGCTAGGAGAAGCTTAACAATTGAATTTGCAATTTTAAATAATGAAATGTTATATTGATATACCTCCCAATGTATCAATCCAAATTCATCATCTTAATGTTGGAGACATGACCAGTTCAAGGAGTTAGAAGGTGGACAAAAAGAGTCATGAAATCCTCGAAGCATATATAAGTGATAGTAGGAGTAATGTTGTGTCTTAATCATTAGAGTTTAGAAGTGCAAATATCTATCTACACCGGACCCATGAATTGAAATCTCCAAGTTTACCTTTATTTTCTACTATATTGCACTAATTAATAGCATTTATTTTTGTCATATTTGTCTAAGTATATGGTCTACTATTTAATTATGCAATTACACTAGTGATAGTTATGGATGTCTGAATTAAAAATAGATCATTTTATTTGAAAAAATATATAGTTACTGTCATCATGTCCACTTGAAAAATAATTACCAAGAGAGACACAAAGGCATCAATAACCATGTGATTGGGACAACAATAGATTGAAAGGTTCGATGTCAGTTTGTTTAGTAATAGAAGTCACTGCCTATGTTGGTGATCAAGAAAGGAAGTGATTTGTGATCTAGGTGCTGGTAGTAAATGAAATATGGATCTGAAAGTTCAGATTCAATAGAATGTATTTGATAAATTGTTTCAATGAGCCAGCTAACAACCATGTCAATGATAGAAGAGGGGATACAGATGAATACTATCATTAAATGTAGTGTTTTAAGTGGCATAAAATCATTTTTGTTTCAATAGGTGGTTTATTCTTGAATACCATCTTCCTCAAGGAAGTCATAAATTTCCTCTAAAAAATAGGTGGAAGTTCATAATTGATGTTTTCCTACTTCTTAAGTACTACAATAACTATTACGATAGCAATATTTATGCCTTGAAAAATGTGAGGCATTGAGATATATAGTTTAATTTTCGAAATGTAACTAGGGGTTCAATTCTATTAATGTTTAATTCACTTGTATTAATGTTGGTATATCATTAAAGTTACTCATAAATGGCTTCTAAAATCAACCAGCAAACTATGGAACTGTACTAAATATATATTGCTTAATTTCACTTTATAGCTTTTGGATGCAGTTTGAAAGTAGGTATATCAACAAAAGCTATACAGTTCATTTTTTCAAATATTTCAACAAATTAGTAACCCCATTCACAGTAATTTGTGTCATGATCATACAGTCTTGTGTTTTAATTCCTATCAATGCAATGGTACAGAGCCTAACTACAACAAAAATCACACCAAAAAGGGGAAATGCAAAAGTTAGAAAGTTTCTCGATAAAGTCACATGATAGGAAGTAAATCATACACAACATGTACAACCTAAAATTTCCATGTAAGAAAAACCCACAAGCACAATAAATCATAGATCAAATTTGATCCTTGCTGATTCCTTTCTATAGCATCTTAGATTTCTTGAAGCCCTAAAATCCAAAATGGATATTTTCCATCCATAAGTACAAAATAACATGAAAATAGAAACACTACTGATGACACAATAAAAGTGGAAACAAAAAGGGGAAGGAAACACCAAGAAAAAGTTGATGATTTGGATAGAAACATGCCCTCACCTGAAGTTGTCGCGATCCAAGGTGCATTATATTGGATAACAGTGATCCCTCGACCACCCCCTTGTCATCGTCAATGTTTTCCACATTGTTCCTTGATCTTTTTCTCCATTCCTTCGCTTGCATTATCATCCCTAGGCCCTAAAGGAATCCTTCCTAATATTTAATGTCTGATGTGTTTGCTTCTTATAAGACTTTTATGAGGAGTGGCAGTGCAATACATGAAGGGTGTTTGTGAGAGAAAGTAAGACATTCGACCATTTTGTAGGAGCTATGGCATAGAGAACATGTTTGACATGACTGTGGAAACTGCTGGATAGGAGTTTCAACTTCATGTGGCCCTCACAAGGATTTTGGGATAGCCTATACTATATGTTGTGAAACACTGTGCAGTATATATATATATAAGTAGCTTGGTTGCTAGTAGCAATTAAAGTTGAAGCTTTCCATGAGATGCTAGTGGGATGCAAGGGATAGTATCTCAGCTAACCTGTATCCAGAGTTTAGGTGTTAGGTTATCATCGTCTAGTTCACCATTGTGGAAAAGATATATTGTATAGAACAAATGTCACATTTTTCACCAGTAAAAGGAAAATATCTCATGGATGCATTGTTGTTTATATGGTGTGTAATTGTCCACTTTTTAAAAACGTTTAATAATATGTTAGTGGAAAACTTGGGTTAACTGATTTATGGCATCAAGGCAATCAAATAGTTCATTGCTTGACTATAGCATCCTAGGTGTCAAGCATATGCATTTCATGTGCATCTTTACTTATGACCATGACTAAGTGCATTTCTTGCTTCTTATAATTCATCACTAAGGTTGAATTGACTAAGAATAACCTCCTTTCTAAAACCCCACACACTAACCAACATCAAGCATTCTAACTTAACCCTCAAACAACTCCAAACTAGCAACTCGTTCAAGCACAGATGGTACAAAAGTTCAAAGATTTTAAGCTCTAAACATGCCAATCTAGCCAACTAGTAGTATTACTAAGGTAACATGCTTAAGGTAGAGTAACTAATAGTTCAGCTTCAGCACATAACGAAGTTTGAAAACAAAAATTGCTTTTTCTTCTTGAACTGTTAGTGGAAACCAGGGCGAATGGTGATTGTTGGTATTTATTAATGCACAGACATAAATCCGCAAGCACATAGATACCATTATAGCTTTCACTCAGAGGTATTCCAAGTATCGTATCCATAGGTAAATATGTGAGACTAACTACAGTCTAACTTAACAAGGGATGGTAATTGGGTTAAGATTTAACTTAACTAAGAGTAGTAACATGACTAAGGATAAATAGGAGCGTAGAAAGGATAACTAAGGTTCTCTAATTCTAACTCTGGTAAGCTATGTCTTCTACTATTCAACTAGAGACATTATATAGGGAAAGATACACTAGTAGAGGATGCTTTCCTTTGTAACTAGATCCTATGTGCACCTATAGATTGAGGTGGACTACATAGGATTCAATGAGGCTATAAGAGTCACCCTCATGATTAACCTAAGTCTAAGCACCATGCTTACACTTAAGATTGATACTTTACTCCCCCTAAGAAGAAAATAAAGAACTCAAAAGAATTGTGAACCTAATGAACAATATAAACATGAAGCTTTCTTAAATCAGAAGGTGATTTGATGAATACAGTCCCGATATTCCAAGAGGTAACTAGTAAATTCAATTTGTGGAGATCTCGACGTTGGCGATTCGGCTTCAAATCATACATGATTCGAACCCTACAACCATTATACCACTGCTCTATTGGTTATCAACCAAGCAAAACTTGATTGACCTCGCCAAGAAGGCTTTTCCTCCAAGCAAATCGAAGAACACAAGCAAGAAGGTTTAAACATGCAATCTGAATTTGCAAATATGAATGACACAAATATCAATAGAGAGTTCAAGAACTCGGTTCCAAAGGACTAATCAACACAGTGGAGGAGATCAAGAACGGGGGTTATGGATCACTGTAAAAGGATTTGTCACCACAGTTACAATGAACGATTCAGTTTCTCGATGGAAAACTAAACTCTAAACAAAACATGAGTCTCAACAGCAGCGGTTGTGTGGAATATAAAAGAGAAGCATCCTAGGGTTGGAGACGACCAGGGTTGTGCTTAAGGCCAACTCGATACATGGCCAAGTTAGCCCAAAATAGGTGACGCAGCACCTTGCCGTGGTCACACAGATTAATCCACAAGCCATCTAGAGATGGGACCAGATCCAAAACAATGGCTTCATCATCCCCTTTCCAACGAGTCTAAGATCTCCCCATTTTGATATCGTATGAGGGAGTTATGATCAAAACATTGACGACATGACTGCTGAATCCGAGGGTGACATGGCAGCTGAGTTGGAGATGAGTTGCAACTTGGGAAAGATGATGGTGTAGGCATGGCAATGTCTTCATCATCCTCCCCTTCTTGAATTAGAGTCATCCTCGACTCCATCTTGGCGATGTCCTCATCATGCCAATTGACGAATACAGGCCTAATCTTTCAAGAGGTAACTCGTAAGTTTGATTTGTGGAGATCTCAACATTGGTGATCCAACTTCGAATCAGACATGATTTGAACCCTGCAACCATTACACCATTGCTCCATTGGTTATTAACCAAGCATAACTTGATTGACATCTCCAAGAAGGCTTTTTCTGCAAGCGAATCGATGAACATAAGCAAGAAGGATTGAACATGCAATCTGAATTTGCAAATATAAATGACATGAATATCAATAGAGAGTTCAAGATCTTAGTTCCAAAGGACTAATCGACATAGTGGAGGACATCAAGAACGAGGGCTCTAGATCATTGTAAAAGGATTTGTCACAATAGTTATAATGAACGATTTAGTTTCTCGATGCAAAACTGAACTCTAAACAAAACCTGAGTCTCAATAGCGGCGGATGTGTGGAATATAAAAGAGAAGCGTCCTAGGGTTGGAGGCGACCAAGGAAGGCACCCACAACTTGGGCTTAAGGCCCGACTCGATACATGGCCAAGTTGGCCCAAAATAGGTGATGCAACACCTTGTTGTGGTCACACATATTAATCCATGGGCCATTTGGAGCTGGGACCCGATCCAAAATGACGGTGTCGTCGTCTTCTTTCCAACAAATCCAAGATCTCCTTGTTTCAATGTTGTATGAGGGAGTTATGATCAAAACATAAACGACATGTCTGCTGAATCTAAGGTGTAATACCGTAAAATTTGCTCCTTTCAAATAGATGTAAATTGATTTAATTTTATATTTTTATGCTCATGAAAACATAGGAAAAATAATATTTTTCAATAAATTAAAATTTATCATAAGGCTTAGCAAAATAGTTGGGCATACATGCTGGTGCATATGATTTGATGTAATGTTTGCTTGTTGCCCCTTTGTGTGTTGAGAGTGAGGAAATCTTTAAAATGC
>Ga0182004_10002389_pt1 | contig 14559 bp, 14 predicted proteins | sample Sormic07211540_1_FD_120479 | JGI IMG/M metagenome (GOLD analysis project Ga0182004, IMG submission 120479) | Endophyte microbial communities from Sorghum bicolor roots, Mead, Nebraska, USA - 072115-40_1 MetaG | ecosystem: Host-associated > Plants > Roots > Unclassified | place: USA: Nebraska...
ACGTCCTATGATGAATTTTAGTTTAATGAAAAATATTATTTTCCTATGTTTCATGAGCACAAAAATTCATAATTAAATCATTTTAGCTCTATTTCCCAGAAAACAATTTTTAGGGTGTTACAATTGCTTATGCCTCATACTATTATCCTTGATTTAGTAAGTGTTAGTTGCTTACTCTATGTTATAGATGGCCAAATGGACCAGGCACGATATGGGCTGGCACGAGCATGGCCCGAAAAAGCATAACACTAATGTCATAGTGCCGCTGGCATGGGCATGGGCCTAGTACCATGCCTGGGCTGCATGTTTGGTCACAGTACCAACACAGGCATAGAATGGTTAATGACCTAGCACTGTGCTGGCCCAATATGTCCCTGTCGTTGGATGACCTAAGGTTAAATCAACATTATTAGATCCAATATTATGGAGTATATAAGTGATCCAAACCTAGGTCTTCATTACAGGCTCCCTTCCCGACATCCTTCCTTTGTCTCCTTCCTTTCCTGGCTTCTTGCAACTCAAGCACTTGGAGGCGCTGCCCTCCGCGCCTCAAGCATGTGGTGGCATAGGTGTGAGTCCTTGAGGGAATCCAAGTGTCGGACATGTGGCGGCGGGTGTGTGTTCATGCACTGTGTGCTATTGCTCTACGGTGTGACGGTGGCGCTCCGTGGCACATGGCTACTACTTGATAGCGTGGCGGCGGCACTAGAGCTGGCATGGAGGGGCATGGTGGGCTGCAGCACCCATGGTATATATGGAAGGACATGGCTAAGTGAGCGTAGTGCCATACCTAGGCCAATGCATGGTGGCACTATTAGGCACAACACGGCTAAGCTGTCATGCCACATATAGTGTCATGCCTAGCCATGCCATGCTTGGCCGTGCTAGTGTCATGCCTGTATCGTGCGGCCTGGTTGGCCAAGTATAGTCCGTGTATTCTGGTTGCATGTTTCACCCCTTCTATTCCATCTTGTCATGTTTTATAGAGTATGCTTTTACTAAAAACATTTATTCTACCTATATTGAAGGTCAACACAATCAACGTTGTGTTATCGTGCTTCCAATATCTAATCCAGTGGTTGTGCCTGTTAGGTACTTTGTTGTATTGCCACATTGTATTGTTCATTCCTCTTATGTGGCTCATGTTTTCCTTTACCTCACACAATCTTCTGGTATGACTTTCGAACGCTTCATGTTTCCTATATTTGTCGTGCCTCGCATTGATTCTAAACCATCAAAGGATGTTTTTGGTTGGGCAGCCTCCCATTTCCAACATGTAGCCCGCCCCTCCTTAACTTCAAAGCAAAAATAAAAGATTGTTGGGCCTTCTGCCACCACATATTCCCATTGTATGGGTAAGCAATTCTTGCCTCCTTTTATGTTGTGTTTTCTAGTTATGGTTGTAGCCTTAGTTCCAGAGTTTGTAGCTTCTGGTTGTTCCTATGTAAGTTCCAATAGCAATTTTATATTTATGCTGCTAACACACTATATGCTCCTAACTTGTTTTTTTACTATTTTTGACTTTTGCATTGTAATTTCCAAATGTGGCTATACCATTGCTTCCATATTCAGATTCAAGTTGACTACTCCTTTGGTTGCTGATTTTGTAGTGTTTTCTTATTCAGATATATGTTCACCATTTAATCAAGATGTTTATTATGCCCTTTTTGTTGGATGTTGTTATTATACCTATGACTGAGCCTCATTACTGCAGCATTTCTCTTTTCCTTTTGCCCTATAACAAAGATGCTAGATTGCAGTACTGCATTATTTGTTCTTATTCGATTTTGCTCGTTTCCTTCACTCTATCTTCCCCCCCTCTTCATACCAATGGTCATGCCCTCTTCAGCAAGTGTTTCTTTGTTGGTGTAGTACGCCACCTACCTATACGGTTATGCTTTTGTTTTTCCTCCCCGATGTGTTATTTGCAGATAGAAACTATGGAAATGTAAGGTCTTTTTGGACATGTTATAAGGACACGTGCTTTTGTTTTCTTGCTTTGGCTCTTATTCTGATTGCAAATTCTTTTTTACCATAGGGTTGGTGGCTTCTTTTTGTAAATTCATTGTTTATTCTCATCAGATTCACCTTGGCTTAGGCCCAAGCCTGACTATGTGGGACTGTCATCGGATGTTCTACACTCCAGCCTATGTCCATCATCAGCTCATCACTGGAGAGGAGCTACCCCTAGCACATTGCTTTTGGTATGTCTTTCTTGATCTCCCCTACGGGATCCGGAACAAGGCTGCCACTTTCCAGTACGAGCTCATGTGGTTGATGCATGGGGGCATGTCGTGTGGTGGTATCTTCATTGGAGCTTCTAGGATGGATGTTGTCTCGATCTATTTCCTCCTCGAGCCGCTCTTCGGTGATGATTCAGAGGGTGACTCTAATGGTGCGATGAGCTATCTCCTAGAGTGCGAGTGCTTCGTAACCAAAGATAGGGTGCAACACCTTTGCAACAAGGCACCCGAAGTTAAACCACCTTCCCCATGTCACGACTAGTAGGCCACCTAACTTCGTGAGAAGGCGGAGCGCCTCAAGGAAAAATAGGCCAAACTCAAGGCCACAATGCCATGAGCTCAACGAGTGGCACGATGAACTCACTGGGGTCGAGTATACATTTTGTTTGATGTGAAATGTCAATTGATCAATTGGCTCCAATATGTGTTATCACTTTTTATGTTTGTTTTTTCGTTGTGTTTTGTGTAATCTTCATTTGTTGTATACTATGTTTTAATTATGCATCTGATTGTTTTATGTGCTAAACATATGCTTGTCTTTACATTAATGTTCGTCCATTGGCATTTGTTTTCCATGTATTGGGTGCATGGATTTACATAATGCTTTAGATTTGTATATGATACTTTTAGGAAACTTTATCATGGTAGACATGAACCTAGATAATCCATGTTTTATTCAAATCTCTATATAACTAGGCAATGCTAGGTACCATTGTTCTTATGCCTATTATTCACAACTTATTATAGGAATGTTGCATGTTAGGAGTAAGGTGACCAACTAGAGCATATTACCATCTTCAATTAACATGTTATTTTTCAAGATTTTTATCTGTAGTCTTTTAATAAAGTGTTTAGATAGTTCTTGAGTTGATATTTGCCGTTCTGTAGTTGATATTTGCTATTCCCTTCGTTTGCCTTTCAGTTAGATAATTATGTCCAATCTTTCATCCTCCTTATTGCTTGAATATATGTTACCTTATTAATATATTTCTCCCACTAAAGTGTAAAAACACATTTTCTTCAAAAGGTTTCATCTTTGTATTAAAGTACCAGCAAGCAACTATGTCTGCAAATGTTGTTTCTTCCTTTTGGAAGATATCCATAATACTGCTTGGTTCAACCAATCAGGGTGAACCTCACGGATCCTAGCTCCACTGCCTTTGAGGAGTAATCTTGAGTGCACATTTAAGTCGGTTTGATCCAAGGGCTATGGTTCTTCCTACGGGGTGGAAAGATTAGTACCACATTGCTAGCTCAATGTAGAGGGGAGGCCAGACACCCCCTATAAATACGACCCTGGCCCCCTGAGGAGGAGCTAATTCTAAAACCCTAATTCATATTTTTGAGAGAGAATTAATCAGAGAGGGGTCCCTCGAATGGATCTGTCTCTTTAGGGTTTTAGCAACAAAAGAGACTAAGAGAGTATAGGGTGGAGATAGAAGTGGAGGAAGCCCAGCCTGTCGGTGTCTTCTTCCTTGTATCTGCGGGATCAAGTCTCCTAACCCGAGGTTTGGTTCTAGAATCATTCGACAATTTGACTTCTAATACTAGTAAGTTAATGTTCTTTGGTTTACCGGTTTACTTTATTCGCTTTGCATTGGGAATAGAGTAATCATTCATAGCGTAAGCGTGGTGCTTGGGTTACGAATACTCGTAGAAACTCCCTTTCTTGGCCAGATTTGTGGTAGCATCAGGGGAAGTGACAATCCCCATGGTGTCTCTATAATCCATGTTCTGTCAAGACATAAGGTAGGATATATGGTGCCAGGGCTAAGCACTGTCTAAGGTGTCTCTTTTCTCTTGGTACTCCCCTTAGAACAATATGTACATAGCTTACCATAGGTAACAAGAAGACTGACAAAGGAGTTCTCTCTATATCGCTCATATCTCACTATCTTGTCTTGCAAGCCCAGGGGTTAAGTATAGATTTGGGTTAGTCTGATGCACGCTTTCTCCCAGTGGTAAAAATATAAATAACGATACTCTCGAATATCTCCTAGGTGAAGTGCTCGCCGATATCCGTGCACTTGCAGATTAATTCTCTCTCTGTGTATCTAATATCAACAAGCATTTTTGGTGCCGTTGCCGGGGATTAGACTTTTTGTCTATCTTTGGTGATTGCGCTAAGAAGTGTCACCAGCGGACTAGGTATACTAAACCTTGAGTTCATGAGTTGGGTGCTTCAAATCTGATGGCTATGATTCAAGCAAATAGATCCCCAACCAAGCATGGACGAGCCTTGACGACATACATATTCATCCGAATGATGGAGCTCTCTTCAACATTGCATTTTTTTGAAAAACGCAATAGAGTTGTGCTTCATTATATTAGGAAGATAAAAATGCACAAGAACCCATGCAAAACACACAATAACCACACACAACTATAACCCCCCCCCCACACACACACACACTACACTGATGCTGCTAGGGAAAACAAAGCGCCTGTGACAAAAACTAAACCCGACTAGAAAACAAGCGAGGTGCTAGCCACCCGAAGCGAAGGCAGCCAAGAGGGAAAGACCTAGAATCTAAGGTTGGTAATGGAAGAAATATTGTATTTTGGGAGGATAAGTGGCTCATGGGTTGTTGTTTGGAGGACTTGGCACCAGTGGTGGTTGCTGTTGTTCCATCTCACACTCGCAAATAGCACACAATGGTTGATGCCCTACAGGTTCATGCTTGGCCTGCTGACATTAGTTAGGTCTCTCATTGGTGGGTCTCTTTGAATATTTTCAATTATGGGACTGCATGAGACAATCCTCTCTCAGGATGACAATGTCCAAGTTTGGAGACTGGAAGGGTCGGGCCAGTTTACCTCAAAATCTACATATTGAGTGTTCTTCAATGGCTCCATCACCTTTGCGCCTTGGCAACGTCTATGTAAAACTTGAGCACCAACAAAGTGCAAACTATTTTTTAGGTCAGGCCAGTTTACCTAAAAATCTACACATTGAGCGTTCTTCAATGGCTCCATCACCTTTGCGCCTTGGCATTGTCTATGGAAAACTTGAGCACCAACAATGTGCAAACTATTTTTATTGTTAACAATCTAAAACAGGTGCTAGAAGACAGACTGAATGGCAAGAAAGGATTGCCTCACCCAAGCCACTGCTCCTTCTATGATCAGCAAGATGAGATGGTCCAGCATCTGCTTACTACATGTGTCCTTGCTCAAGAATTTTGGTCACAGATCCTGACTCCTTTGGGACTACAAGATTGAACCCCAACAAGGCGAGAGAAATCATTGGTTGATTGGTGTTGAAAAGCAACCAAGAGAATTCCAAAGGAGAAGAAGAAGGGGCTGAACAAATGATACGGTTCCTGGATCCAATGGGAGCACACAAAAAATGCTTGCACTTTGGAAGGGTCTCACCCCTACATCACTAGGCTGCTCGAAGAGATCAAAGATGAGTATCACCTTTGGTGCATGGCGGGAGCATGTGGTCCACAAACATTGAGTCTAGGTCACGGTGTTGGTCTAGGATAGCTTACCTTAGTTTAGTTGGTGAGTGTTCTTTCTAGTTAGGCCTCACCTCTTTCTCAGTTCTTTTAGCTTAAGTTCTTCAATGTAAAGAAATAACCCCTCACAGCAGGTGATGGTGTCTATAAGGGGCATTTTTTCTCTCTATAACACAATTGTACATAGATCTCCTGTGTATTCAAGGAAAAAAGTGTTCTAATGATGACCGCAATGAGCCTAATCTCGTCAAAGTGGCTCTGAACAAATATCTCAAAACAAAAGAAACCAAGTAGGCAACTAGGTTCCACGTCGAGCATCTAATATTTAAGAAATATTGGATCTGTTGGTAAAAAGGAAAGGAACGAATCCACTGACATAGTTGATATTTCAGAACTCAAATGTTGTTAGAGAAGACTAAAAAGATGAGGCGGTGATTAGAACTCATGAAAACTGTCAAGGTATGGGGTTCTGCAGATGTTGTTGAAGTTGACCATGGAAACTCTGTTGACCTCTCTAAGGGTGATAAAAGCAAAATATCACTTGAGGTGGGAAATGATAACGACTCTCCTATTAGTAATGAGAAAGTGGGTGAAACACAATCAAGAGTTGTCAAGAACAATGTGAATCGCACAGGAGTAGACATTGTCGATGATGGATCTTCTCTAACGAACTGGATGATAAATATTCATAACAAGTTAGAACAAAGAAAAAGGGCCCAGGCCACAAGAATCTTGATTCTTGTGCTGGTGACTCTAATTCAGATACAATTGCTTCTAGTATGTGTTGGAGATCTTGGCAAGATCTACTACGAATGCCAATCATGGGAATGAAAATGCATAGACTAACAACCTAGAGCAAAATATGCAGCACGTGGATGACCTGTGCCAAAATGAATCAGGGAACTTGAAATAGAGGTTCTCAAATGGAAAACAAATGATTTTTATAAATGAAAAGGTCCTATCAACTGTAATTTCTTGTGATGAGAATACTGAGAATAATACCATGATGAGAAGTATGCTCGTGTTGGATGATTTGCCTCAAATGGAATCTAAAGGCACTGAGCAGAGATGTTTGGCTAAGGTATGAATAAATAAAAAATTCTACAAAATCCTATAAAATTGTAAATAGATCGTGCACCTACTTCATGTAAGAAGAAATATTGGATCTGTTGGTAAGAAGGAAAGGAACAAATCCACTAACACTGACTAGGTAGAGCTGATGGTGTTGAAATTGACCATGCAAACTCCATTGATCCTTGTGAGGGTGATAAAAGCAAGATGTCACTTATGCTGGGAAATGATAATGGAACTCCTATTTGCAATCAGAAAGTGGGTGAAACACAATCAAGAGCTGTCAAGAACAATGTGAATCACACAGGAGTAGACATTGTTGACAATGGTTCTTCTCTAATGAACTAGATGAAAAAACATTCATAAAAAAGTTAGAACAAAGAAGAAGGGTCGAGAACACAAGAATCTTGATTCTTCTATTGTTTTAAACTCTAATTCAGATATTGTTACCTCTAGTGTTGAGGATCTGGGCCATATCTACTACAAATGCTTATCATGGGAATGAAAATGCATAGAATAACAACCTAGAGCAAAATATGCAGAATGTGGATGACCTGTGCCAAAATGAATCAAGGAACTTGAAACAGAGGTTCTCAAATGGAAATCCAATGATTTTGCTAAAGGGAAAGGTACTATCACCTGCATTTTCCCATGACGAGAACACTAAGAACATTACTATAATGAGAAGCATGCTCAGGTTGGGTGATCTGCCTTAAATGGAATGCAGAGATATCCGGCTAAGGTATGAATAAATAAAAAATCTACAAAATCCTAGAGAATGTGTAAATGGATTATTGCATTAATTACCTAGTTTATGTATCTTCCCTGACCTAAATGAGGGACCTTTGTGTGGTATAGAATTTGTTTTTCCTTTTCTCTCTATGACATTTGTCCCTATGCCATGCATACTCTCTATTGTGTCCACAACTAGAACTTTTGGCACCTTTTTGTGACATTTGAGTTCACTAGTTTGTTTGCTGCTATCTGAATTAGTTATTTGTGTTTATACCACTGGAGTGTGTAGCCTGTTGGGATGTAAAACACCACTCATGAAAACAACCTTATGCATCCCCTTATCCCTTTTTCTAGAAACAACAAAAGGGGGTCAGTGAGCGGTGAGAAATTCAAGGAAAAGGATGCTAAACGATAATACCTACTTTCTTGTATGCCTTCCTGCACTTCGAGACTTTGCTCTTGGTGATGCACTCTTATATACCTTGGCAGATGAAGTTGGACTTTATCCATCTTTGGACAACCTAAAACAAAGGAGCCAAGAAACCAATGGTTTGGAACCCTAGAAAAATATTTCAATATGCTAAAAAATGGAATGGACATATTAGTTAAAAAGTTACTTGCTATTATTATTAGCCCTCTTGGACTCAAGACATGAATCACAAAACAAAGTGTACAACAACAAAAGCAACAAAATAAGAAGCAAGAACCAAGCCCCCGCATCACTCCTTGAGCGACTCGGGCGGCGCCGCTGCCGAGAGCCGCACAACCGCATGTTCTCCGCTCTGCCTCTGCCTGAGCCAGCCCGAGAAACTTGCCCAAAGGCAAGGATGACAGCGGCAGGGCTGGGTTTATACCCCTCCCTTCCTCTCTCCCATGGAGCTCTTGCATGTCGGACTAGCGCCATCACACGGGAGCTGGTCTGGTGGTCGGTGGCTGGATCTGGCTATCCTAGGCCTAGATCTGGCCAAACCTGCCACTACCACCTTCGATTCCACCCACCTCCCTCGTCTACCTACCTTGGTTAGGGGCCAACGGCTGTGGGTGGCTAGGCACGAGCTGCCTGACCATGGCCAGCCAGGGCGACTAGTGTGGCGTGAGCATGCTGGTTTGGCTAGTCACGCCCATCCTCTGTCTGTTCTTGGAGGTTGGATCCACATGGGGTGCAAACTGGCACTGCCTGTCGGCACAGACTTGCAGCGCTAGTGACAAGATTTGGGGTTGGCCCTACAATGCAGTAGGGCTCACTGTTTGGCCATGGGCAAGCCGGTGGTGGAACAACGTGTCTTCTCTTCTTCGCTCTTGTTTTGCAGGGCCCAGCAATAGTACAGTGCACATAGATTGGTCGCGGGCTTGTCGGTAGTGGCGCTGTGTGTTCGTGGGCATCGTGCTAGTGCGTGCCTCCTACCATTGCAAGTGAGTCTAGGAGCAGCTCCGTACGGTGTGGCAGCAGTTGTCACATGCGGCTGGTGCAGCCTCCCACTATCATAGGTGAGTCTAGGATTGGCTCCGCGTAGTGTGGAGGCAGCCAGCAACCTCCCTTCATCTAGTGTTATTACTTGTCAATGCGCACCTCCCACTATCATGAGCGAGTTTGGGAATGACTCCTCGTGGTGTGGCGGTGGCCAGCAAGCCCCCACTCCCTCCTACGTCCAAGCGTGGATGATTGCTGGTGCGTGCCTCCCATTGTTGCGGGTGAGTCTAGGAACGGCTCCGCATAGTGTTGTGGCGGCCGACAAGCCCCCCGCCCTCTTCCGTCTAGGCGTGGACGAATTGTCGATGTGTGCCTCACTCCATTCCATGCAGGTCAACGGGAGCATCGGCAAATCTTTCTAGACAAAAGCTCAGCTCAGATCTGTCTAGGCCAATGATGAGTCTGCTTCTTTAAGGCGTCATTGAAGAACTTGTTCTTGTCGTCTCCTAGTTTGATCCGCTCAACACCTCAACATAAGGATCAGGCGAAAGCCTTGCCAAGCCCTTGTGGAGTCTCCTCTTTATGCTTGACTGATGATGATTACGCTGCAGCGTCATTCACCTCCCTGGAGGCATCATTGAAGAGTTCTTGTGCCTTAGTGTTGTTCTTTCTTCTCTCTTTTGGTGTATTTTTGGTTTTCCCACCATTTGTACAAAATGTCTTGTAAAACTAAAACTATATAACAGGCCATTTTTGGGCCAATACGTAACGCCCCCCTTGATTTTCCAAAAAAAAATCACAAAACAAAGCAAATTTTCCCTGCAGAATTTGCTGAATGAAATATTATATATATGAACATCTAGGTAGTTAAAGAAAGCCGAGCAAGGTAGGGATGAGGGGAGGAATAACAAACTTTTGCAAACTTTGCATCTGAATGTTCTCTTCTGAGGTGCTAGGCCAATTGCCTTCCATATTGCACACTGCAACATGTCTAATGTAGCATTTGTGTACTACACAAATTTTAATGGAGGTAGGCCAAATTGATTTATGGAGATGGGTATTGCAACCTCCTCCAATCAAAGGCCTCCATTAATAGAGATTTAATGGAGGTGGTTGTTTTGCCTACCTTCATAAATCAAATAGGAAAATATATAAAAAAGAAAAAGCCCAAAGTTTAGACCTATTAGGCCTGGATCTAGGCCGCCACTATGGGAGATGCTCCACCCTGTGCTCTGATGCCGCCATGACTAGATCTAGGACACCGTGACCTGATCCGCTCTAGCCGCATCTGGATCTATCGTCACCGTGATCCGATCGGTCCCCTCCATGACTGGATCCGCCACCACCGCAACCTGATCTACTGGTCATGAGGAGGTGGAGGAGCACCAGATCCACCATTGGTGAGGAGGAGGGAGCTAGATCCACTATTGGTGAGGAGGAGGGAGCCTGATCGACTACCGGTGAGGAGGAGGGGGCTAGGTCCACCATCGGTGTGAAGGACATAGGTGCCACCGGATCTGGGCCCTAGTCGCCATGTCTGCCACCCCCAAAGCCTCCCTGGAGCCAAAGAGGCACACAACACACATGAGCATGATGCAAGGAGCACCGTGCGGTAGGCGGCAGAGGAGCTAGAGGTGTGAGCCATGGCTCACGGAGGAGGAGGGGATGAGCGTGTGGGAGTGGGAGGAGGGGAGGAGCGCACAGGAGTGGGAGAGAATGGGGTGCTCGGCTGAGGGAGGGAGAGGCACTCGGCTCAAGAGTAGACAGCTCTAAACCCTAACTTCCTATATATATATGATGATGTCTATCGGTTCTTGCCTAGGCCTATTAGGCCACGGCCTTTTTTGGAGGTGGGCCTTATAGTGTGCCCGCCTCCAAAAATAAATTCAAAGAGGCGGTCATTTTAAGACGACCGCATCTGTTAATCGATTTTACAAGGCAGGCAAACATTACCACCTCACGTTGCGGGGATTAACCAAGGCAGATAGATTTTGTGACCATCTCCATTAATAAAAAGGCACCGTCTTGCAAAATCATTTGTGTACTAGTGGCATTCCCTCAATACATCATGCATATTATGTCCATTTTCCAGCAAAAAGTAGTCGGATGGGTGCTTTTTGGTACTCCTAGCACACACACCTCAAAGTAGTAAGGTGAAACAAGCTGCAACTCATGTTCCATTGATTCAATCCTCAAACCTATGCTAAACAAAATGGAAAGAATTAGACGGGCATGCAATTCCATATCTCACAGATTAATGGGAGAGGAGTCACACGCCAGGATACTGAGTTCCGGGATGGGATGAGTGAGGAAGCCTTGCGGTGAACCCCTAAGGAGGATGATATTGATGATCCTTACCATTTTGGGTATATTTTTGGGGTCAGTAGATGGAGGGCTATCTTAGTGGGGGATTTTATGGGGTAGACTTAGCAACGAAAACAATGGTGCTTTATTAGTAGGATAGATGTGATGGACACCACAACATCTCTTCTCCAGTTTCAGTGGCAAAGCATTATCGATGGAATTGTTCAAGTGTCTGGATAGTATGAAAACTTTAGGCTCCAAAAGTACATATCTAAATCTTTCTTTGCATTAAGATGGAACTATGATGGTTGCTCTATTTTAGTAGCTCGGACTTCACCTAATAATCCGGATTACAGAAGACTGTTTTCTTGGACACAATAATCATATCAAGGGAATGATAAAGCAACCCTTTCAAAGTGTGCCCAAGAACACAATTCAAAATACAGTTCTCCTTGCAACAAAGCAGTTATTGTAGTGAATGTTCCAGCCACATTAGTTGAAGAGAATGTTCCAGACACATTCGCTGAAACAAGTGTTTCAACGACAAAAGGTATGGCTGAGCTTGGTGAATTCCTAATTAGAACTTTTATTTGCATACAATAAGCTAATATGATAGTATATTATCAGATTTACAGGGCTCTCCCAATATAATATTGTTGTATCAGCAAATATCTTGAATGATTTCTCCATTGATGTCAGTGATTTATTACCTGATGATGTTCCTCAAATGATATAAAACATAGAAGAAAATGCCACACAGAATCAATGTGGTCAAAAACCTTGTGTGGTGCCAAATGAAAAAGTGAATATAACAGCTCCAGATGTTCTAATGATGACCGCTATGAGCCTAATCTCAGCAAAATGGCTGCAAACAAATATCTCAAAACAAAAGAAACCAAGTAAGCAACTAGGTTCCACACTGAGCATCTTTAAGAAGAAATATTGGATCTGTTGGTATGAAGGAAAGGAACAAATCCACTGAAATAGTTGATATGATTCGAGAACTCAAATGTCATCAGAGAACCAAAAAAGATGAGGCAGTTATCAGAACTCATAACTCATAAACATTGACCAAGCAAGGGGTTCTACAGATGTTGTAGAAGTTGACCATGCAAACTCTATTGATCTCTATGAGGGTGATAAAAGCAAAATGTTAACTAGAGGTGGGAAATGATAATGACACTCCTGTTAGCAATCAGAAAGTAAGTTGCAGAACCTAGGTCTTAGCGAAACACTCTGAGTTAGCTTTGTTCTTGGCTGGTCAAGTCGTTTTTCCTTTCCTTTAGACAAGTCCAGTGTGATGTAAACCTCGCCCCCTCATACCTAATCCCCGTACGAGTGGGGTACATGTATGGGGATCTTTTTTCTCTCTGTATAATACAAGGAGGTGCAACTCTGCTGCGTTTTCAAAAAATGGCAAATAGAAAGTGGGTGAAACACAATCAAGAGTTGTCAAGAAAAATATGAATCACACAAGAGTGTACATTGTTGATGGTGATCTTCTCTATTGAACTAGATGAAAAACATTCATAAGAAAGTTGGAACAAAGAAAAAGGGCCTAGGACACAAGAATCTTTGATTCTTCTGCTCTTTCAAACTCTAATTCAGATACAGTTGCTTTTAATGTTGGGGATCTAGGAGATATCTACTACCAATGCCAATCATGGGAATGAAAATGCACAGGATAACAACTTGGAGCTAAATATACAGAATTTGGATTACCTGTGCCAAAATGAATCAGGGAACATGAAACAAAGGTTCTCTAATGGAAAACCAATAATTTTGCTAAAGGGAAAGGTATGATCACCTGCAATTTCCCATGATGAGAAGACCAAGAACAATAATATAATGAGAAGTATGTTCAGGTTGGATGATTTGCCTCAAATAGAATCTGAAGGCACTATGCAGAGATGTCTGGCTAAGGTATGATAAATAAAAAATTCTACAAAATCCTACAGAATTTGTAAATAGATTATTGCATTTACTACCTGCTTTACGTAGTTTCGCTAACCTATATGAGGGACCATTATGTGATATAGTGTTCCTATGCATTTTGCTCTTGTGCCATGCATATTCTCTATTTCATCCACTACTAGAACTTTTCAAACCTTTTTGTGACATTTGAGTTCCTAGTTTGCTCGCTACCATCTGAATTCGTTATTTGTGTTTATACCACTAAAGTGTGTAGGCAACTTGGCATATAAATTCTAGTGTCATACACACAAGCTTAGAGTCCTTCACCATCAGATCAAAGTAATAGAGATGTCAGACCTTACATTAGAAGAAACCAAAAGAAGAGGTCAAAAAAACCAAGAAGAGAGCCAGCTGACCGCTTCCCTGATAAACACACCAACTGCCACCAAGATGTAAAGAGAAGCAATAGATATGACAGACCAAACTCTTACTGGCCCTTTGTCAACACCAGACCAAACATCTACATGGTAGGGAGAGGCCAGAACAGGTGATAGATACATTGGTTGCTTCCGGTAGGGGCATGCCCCATAAACAACATCCAATTGTCAATGTATCCATATTTAGTATATCAATTTTTCCATAAACAACTCGTAATTATTGTCAATGGAGTCATATATCAACACAACTCAATAATTTCCACTTAGCAATGGATGGAGAGTGCATATCTATGAACCAAAGTTTCGTGCCAATAATAACATGATGAGGGTTAAAGTGCAATATCTCCTTTTGTTATGGTTTTGGCCTGGTTCGATTTGCATGCTCATTAGTGTGGATTAACATGACACCATTTTTGATGTATTGAGAGATATATATCCTATTGTTTTTTGATGAATTATCAAACAATCTTATAGCACTGGCAGAATCCTATGCAAACAGATTGTTGGGACTAGTGACGAGTCATAGCATGTCTTCTTTACTTCTCAACCAAGCTAAGCCACCAGTGCGATTGTGTTGTCATGATTGCTAGATGCAACATCTACAACACTATACTTGTCGCTAATTGTTCCTATGCATTTTGCTCCTGTGTCATGCATACTGTCTACTATGTCCACTATTAGAACCTTATGCACCTTTTTATAAATTTTGAGTTCACTAGTTTGCTCGCTGCCATCTGAACTATTTATTTATGTTTATACCATTGGAGTGTGTAGGCAACTTGGCATACAAATTCCAGTGTCTTACACAAAAATAGTTAAATTGGGATAAGAAGCACCGGATCCGAGCCCTCTATGCCCAGATCCGCTGACCCTAACACCAGATTCGGCGCGTAGTGGGTGAAGGGGAACGAGGCTAGGGGTTGATCACATAAATTTTATATATATATATATATATATATATATATATATATATATATATATAT
>Ga0182004_10002390_pt1 | contig 14555 bp, 11 predicted proteins | sample Sormic07211540_1_FD_120479 | JGI IMG/M metagenome (GOLD analysis project Ga0182004, IMG submission 120479) | Endophyte microbial communities from Sorghum bicolor roots, Mead, Nebraska, USA - 072115-40_1 MetaG | ecosystem: Host-associated > Plants > Roots > Unclassified | place: USA: Nebraska...
ACGCGGCCCCACGCCTCCGGTCCGGTGCTTTCGATGTTCGATTCGATGATTCGATCCCCTCACACTACTTCCCCACGAAAAGCCGAAACGAAGCATTCTTCCACCGCCGCCTTCAATCCTCTCCCCGGCGCGCGCCGAAGGCCGAACCAACGAGCCTCGCACGCCGGCGGTCTCGATTCGGGGGTGGGGAGGAGGAGGGGGAGGAGCGGAGTGGCCCCCTGATCTGGGTAGCGGGCGAGATGAGGCTCCTGCGGGTTGCCACGTGCAACCTCAACCAGTGGGCGATGGACTTCGACACCAACCTCCGCAACGTCAAGGAGTCCATCGCGCGCGCCAAGGCTGCCGGCGCCGCCATCCGCGTCGGCCCCGAGCTCGAGCTCACCGGCTACGGCTGCGAGGACCACTTCCTCGAGCAGGACACCACCGCCCACGCGTACGTCACCGCCTAGTACCTTCTGTCTCTATTATAGCCTCGGCCGGCTCAGCCCGGCTCCCATGGCTCGTATGGAATTCGGTAACGGGCTCTTTCTGTTTACCGTGTTGCTGGAGATAAAAGTATCACGCACTATGTTACAGTGGTTACGTTCTCGTGTGGTGGAGCCTTAATCTTTTCCACGATTTGGGGATTCTGCTAAACTACACTCTGGTAGGATAGGATAAGCTACTTCTAATTCGCTCTGGTAGACTCAATTACTGTTACTTCACTCTGGTGGAACCAGTTCACTTGGGTGGAATGGGTTTACTTGTCCACCTGGGTTGAATTAGCTATGTTGTCTAGGATTTACAAGTTGTACTAGTTAAGTTTAGTCTTTTTATTGGAAAACTATCTCTGTCTGCTATACAAAGAACATGTAAATAAATAAATTGATGATAAATAAAATATGTATGGCAGGGCAACCAAATCACCCATGCCCTTTAAGCTGTATTTTTCGGAATTCAGGGACTTCAAACCATTCCATTTATCTTGATACAACTGCTGAGTATGCACTCCTTATATGGAACCACTATATTATTCATGCATCGTGTTTTATTATCCGTCTATGTATTATTTGCATCTGCCGTTAGTTATTCTGTGTATCAATCTGCAGATGGGAGTGCTTAAAGGACATTTTAACTGGGAACTATACAGACAACATCTTATGCAGCATAGGGATGCCAGTTATTTTCAATAGTGTGCGGTATAATTGCCAGGTCTTCTGCCTAAATCGCAAGATAATCATGATCCGACCAAAGATGTCCCTTGCAAATGATGGAAATTATCGGGAATTCCGTTGGTTTTCTGCTTGGACATTTAAAGATGAGATTGTTGACTTTCAGCTCCCCATTGAAGTCTCAGAGGCTATATCGCAGGATACTGTGCCTTTTGGTTATGGATACATGCGGTTTTTAGATGTGTAAGTATGAATGCTACTTGAATTTATTTCTGTCGTTGTAATTTTAGCTTCCTGCTTTTCTAGTGAACATGCACATGGAGACATGCTAGAGAAAACCATTGGTTTGCTGCCATGGATTAGAAGTCAATTGTATTATGTAGGAGTACATGGTATCAAAGAGCTGAGTAAACTTTTTCCAAATTAAGTTGGATATTGGATTGAAATAAGACATACCACTTTCTTAGTTTGAAATGTTCTGCAGTTAATCATGAAGGTTTAGTCTATATGCTTCGTAAACTAGTAAATTTATATACTCTCTGTGGTGCTATTATTGATGATAAAGCACTACATAAGCATTAGTTACTATTTGATCTTTTTTTTTAAAAAAAACAAATCCTTTTGTCCAGGTCTTTGGCTGCTGAAACCTGTGAAGAGCTCTTTACAGCAAACGCTCCTCGGATTGACTTAGCATTGAATGGTGTTGAGGTTTTCATGAATGCAAGTGGAAGCCACCATCAGTTAAGGAAGCTTAATCTTCGGATTGATTGCATAAGGAATGCAACTCAAACATGTGGCGGTGTTTACATGTATGCTAATCATCAGGGATGCGATGGTGGCCGTCTTTATTATGGTATCTCAAAATGCCGTTGTTTGTGCTCTTGTAGATTTGTTTTTTATTATCTGATTTTCTTTTCTCATCTTGAGTTGTCAACCAATTTACAACACGAACACAACATTTATGTTTTTTTTAATTCTTTTATACCTGACTTGAATGTCTGTTTATAACATCCACATGATATCATCCACTGCGCAAACAAAACTTAGGAGCAAAATGCTTTGTCCTCTCCCTTATTGTTGGAGGTTGCAGTATTGAAACTGTATGTAGGATATGTGGCATGTCAGTTTGGACCTAGTGGTTTTGGGTATTCCGACAGAGGGGATGTGATGTTATGAATGGAATTCCTAAAAAAAAAAAATCTTCTTGAAACTCCTGTGGCTATACCTCATAATTGCTGATGGCTGGGGTAGCAGGTGCTTATCCATGAATCCATGACGATTTTTTACTGGGGACAGAAATTGAATTTGTTCATTTATGATTTATGAACTGAAGTGCCTTCTGAGAGTGCTGTTTACAGAAGATGTATTAGCTACTATGTATGCTGTTTTCCACTTTAAGGTTTCTGAATGACATTCCTGATTTGACCCTTCCTTTCTTAATTCTGCAATTGTGTTCTATGTTGATCATACTTATTCAGAGAATTTTTTTTTCTCTTTTTTTTAATGTTCCCACTAGATGGTTGTTGCTGCATTGCGGTAAACGGTGATTTGATAGCTCAGGGATCTCAATTTTCGTTGAAGGATGTAGAAGTTCTGGATGCTCTGGTAGATCTTGATGCTGTAAGTTCTAATCCTTTAGGTATTTTTTGTATTTGTGTATTCCTTTGATTGTTTCCTGTTCCTTTTTGTTCTATTTTTAGTTACATGAAAATTATTCTTTGGTTTGTTGCCCAACGAACCTTGATAAAATTGTTCCTAGTAGCAAAAAGAAAATGTTGTCCATAGTGCCCATGAGATTGCCAGGATCTCAGGATTGACAATAAAATTCATATGATGTGAACTAGGGTCATGAGCATTCCAAAAATTTGCATCTATCCAAGCAAGTGCCTAATTCTTTGGACCCTCCCAAAAATTGGTAAGGTGGGTTGTGGCAAAAACAATACATTCAACTACTCCCCGAATTTTCTATATCTACCATCTAAAACACTTTTCCCTGTTTGCATAGAAAGAATATTTGTTAATAAATTATCATTATGGGTATAATAGTTAGTTTAGTTGTTAGGCCTGGTATATCCATTCCGTGCTTTTACTTATTCTTTGCATCTTTTAGAAACTTCTTATTGAGCATTTGCCTGTTTGCAATTCTCCAAAGTCCATATGTATTCTGCTTTATTATATTTCGTAAGCTTTAGGTTTGTGAGCTGTGAATTGTGCAAACATGGGTCGTATTCTACTTTATTATATGCAGTTGTCCAAACTCCAAAGTCCACATTTGTTCTGCTTTACTACAAATTATGAGTTATCTAGCTGCAGTTTTATTGCAAATATGAGTCATATTTAGCACAGCTAATCATTCATTTATGTGATCAGGTATCGAGTTACCGAGCATCTGTTTCTAGTTTCAGAGAGCAAGCAAGCCACAGAAAAAATGTACCTTTTGTGAAGGTACCATATAAGCTTTGCCAATCATTTCAGAGTGGAATGATTCCGACTTCCCCAGTTGAGGTTAGATGGCCTTTCAATATTCCAATGTTATTCTGTAATGCTTTAGAGCATCTCCACCAGATTTCTCATATTACATCTCCTATAAGTTGCTTTAAGAGAGTACCCTAAAATCAATTTAGGATATAGGAGAGTACTGCTGCAGAAGATTACCTAAAACTTGTCTCCTATATTTTTTAAGGATACGGGAGAGGGGGTTGTCACCTTTATTTAGGAGAGATGATGCTTCTTTTAGGAGATCTCTTAAAAATTGTAGGTATAGGAGATGCAATAGATCTGCTGCAGCTCCTTTATCTCCTAAAACACTATTTTTTAGTTATAGGAGATTGGATAGGATATCTGATGGAGATGCTCTTAGTAGGTGGTTTTTTGTTACCATATCTGAAAGCAACTCAAGCTTTCTTCCAATTAGAGCATTTAGTATGGGCCTGAACAAGGTAAACCAGTCACCAGTATATGATGATTAAGCTTTGATAGGTAATGCCTGTTAGCTCATCCCATAATCATATATACAATATAAACTAATTGCTTTTAGAAGAATTTCACAGCAGAGCCCCACTTTTTAATCTTAAAATAGACTAAGGTATTGGCCAGTTCTTGGAGCTTTTATTGACTAAACGTGCTTGGGCTTTGGAATTTTATAATCCTATGTATAAATTTTCTAGCATTCTGGGTTTATTTTGTAAAGTTTCTTCCTGCTAATATTGTAAGTATTGTTGACAATCTATTTGAACATCTGCTTTATACTGAGAAAACATTGCATAAAATCATTGTTACCCTGATTGTCCTTTTATAAGTATTCATAGGCAAATGCTTTCTCCCTTGTCTATCTCTTGAGCCCTACAAATCATGAAAACTGTGCAAATGGGTATTTGGAGTAACCTTTTCTATCATGCCCATCTTTGAGCACAGATTGTGTATCACTGTCCTGAAGAAGAGATTGCATTTGGACCTAGTTGTTGGCTATGGGATTATTTGAGGAGGAGTCAAGCATCAGGATTTTTGCTTCCCCTTTCTGGTGGTGCGGATAGTTCATCTGTTGCAGCAATAGTCGGGTGCATGTGCCAACTTGTTATAAAAGGTCAGATCTAATTTCTGTATTCCTTCGTTCACCTTTTAGTAGAATGTTCTCTGAATTGTCTTTGAAACATAGTTTACTGGAGTGTTAACAGATGCATAAGTTACTATTTAGGGATAAGAAAAACCTTTTAGTAGAAGGTTCTCTGAATTGTCTTCGAAACATAGTTTGCAGGAGTGTTAACAGATGCATATGTTGACATTAGTGATGAGAAAGCCACCTTACTATGAATTATCAGACTTGTTAACAGATGCATATGTTAACATTTAGGGATGAGAAAGCCACATGACTATGAATTATCAGATGATGTGTTGTTTTTGATTCCATTGAAATAAAACTATGGTTCATGTCATGGCATGGGGAATAAATTAGAGCAAAGTAATTATTCTAATATCAAAATTAACACATAAAATATCATGGAAACTGTACATGATCAAATGGAACAATACTGAAGCATTACTTTGGGCTGACATGTATAGGGCTCTGTGATTGTCATAACCTTTTAAATTTTTTTTTGAATAAAGTGTCTCTGTTCACATCTCTAGTTGGCATTTGGTAGGCCAAAACAAATGAAAGAGTGGATGGCCAAGTCCAGAAAGGTCTAAACTCCATTATCATCCTTGGAGCCTGGCAATCTGGAATCACCACAATCTTTGCGTGTTTGATGGGATCTTGCCTAATTTCAAATTAAAATGGGGGTAATAGAGTTCATCAGGGAGGAGTTACAGTTTTGGTGTTTAGCTAGGGCTTGAGGGGTTTCACATCTCCTTGTTGTTGGGTCAAGTGGTAGTTAGTTTGTTGGTCGAGGTTGTTTTAGTGTTTGTGTTCAGAGGCAAGAATCTATAAGTGTTGTGTGGTTTGACTGTATGGTGTTGCATCGGTTCAAAACCCTTTTTTCTTCTTAATATATGATACACAGCTCTAATTCATACTGAGGGTTTGCGCTGTAATTCAGACATCTGAAAGTGGTAAGATGAATACATGTAATTCAGCTATTTAAAAATAGGTATGATGGAATACTCTATTGACATCATCTCCATTTTTTTCCATTGGAGCTTGATGTAATTGAATAAACCAAACAGGTTGATGAATATCCACCATATACTAAATAACTGTCTTATGAGTTGTTAAGTTGCAAGCATCATTTTTGCTGCTTATGTGAAATTTATGCCTTCTTTAAATCTGCACTTGAGCTGATATGACCGAAGTCTGTGAATTGCCCACATTTGAACTCTTCCTCGTCAAATATCTCACTGGACAAAGTTCCTGGTGTTCTATTTCCTCTTGATTAATTGATCAAATTTTGTCAAAAGAATTAATGATCATGTCAACAACCTGCAGATATAGAGAAAGGAGATGAGCAAGTTAAGGCGGATGCTCTTCGGATTGGGCATTATAAAGATGGGGAGATCCCCACAGATAGCAGGGAATTGGCTAAACGTTTGTTTTACACCGTTTACATGGGAACTGAAAATAGGTGAGTTTTTCTTTGTAGTGACCTTATTCTACTGTGTGCCCTTCCCATTTCCCTTTTCTCAAACACAAGAGAGTTGTGTATCATTTCTTTAAGAAAGAAGAGAGTACAAAGGGAAGTAGAGAAACCCTAAAAACACACACCCAAGACACAGTCACAAGATACACTCCTAACACAACTTAAGGAGAAAACAGAAGCAGCAAAGCAAGCCAATTGCAGCAGCTGGCAACCAAACAACCACAAGTCTGGAGCGCTAGCCTATTTGAGACAACCTGGGAAGCCTCTCCTAGAGACGTTTTGTTCCACTAGCACACCAAAGGATACACTCATTAAGTCATTAGTGACTGCTTGCAGCACCACTGTGACATTTGGATTTGCACAATTGAAGAGTGAGAATACAACAGTTGCTACGCTTCCAAATTTCCCAAGCCACAAGAATAATCAGTGAGTTAAGCCCCTTCATATCCTTGGGTGGCACCACTATCTTGAGAATCTGCTGGATGAAGGTTGGGGTGCGATGCCTATCAGGCCCAATGCATTGAATTATTATTGTGTAAGTGGCTATGTTGATAATGCTTATTGCTATTGTATATGTTCTTTGTTATATGTATATGTACTTGTTTGTAGTTCATTCACTGTGGAAGGATTTCTTTGCATATGTATGCACATATGCCTCCTGTATATTGGCAGCTTACTGAAAAATACTTGCGCTACTGTTAAAATGGTCAAACAATATTATAAATTTATATGAAGAGTATGGTATTTGATATGAGGGAAAGGGTCGTTTTACAAATTTCGACACCAAAGTTGAAGACCAGGCATCCAACACACATGGAGCGTTCAAAGGTGTCCCTAAGGAGATTCGCCAACTTCTGACTCCCAAGTTACACTGGTTAGACAGTTGAACAGTTGAAGTCCAGGGGGATATCTCTCTGGCCAAGGTTTTTTTCCCATAAGGAGATTTGAAAAGGTTCCACTCTCTAATTATCTTGGTTTCCTGGACAATTTGGAGACTGTCTTCCATAGTGAACCCAATGTTCCAGTAGTTCTGCATGGCACTGTTAATGAAAGTGCTCTCTAGTGCTTGGCTGGCGCCACATCGCTCCTTGAGCTGCTCCCAAAGTCGCTTGCTCTGGGTGTCTAGGCGTGTAGTGCGAGTTGGGTTACAGACTTTGCATGTGCCCTTTTTAGTTTTTCTGTCCATGGTGTGGGAAGGGCATGGAGTTTCTTTAATTCCTATTCCTGTTACTTTGTATCATATTTCTTTCTTAACACAATGACATGCAGCTCTCGTGCGTGTTCAAGAAAAAAAGATGCATCCAACACCAACAGTCATAAAGTATCCAGACTGGACAACCCATCCCCACTCCCACTCCAACTACCCTCAGATTAGGCCAATTCTCCATATAGCTGCATGGGTACTTTGGCAACACAAAATCCCAAGTTTCTCAGTGTGGAAAAGAAACTTCAAAGATGAAGTTATTGTACAAGGTGGATCATGGCTAGATAGTCTTTACTCCCTTTTTGATTTGTTTCCTTAAACTCTGTACACATGTTTTCTTCTTTAGTTTAATTTAAAACAGCTTGTGCTGTGGGGATTGGGGAACCTCCCCACAATTTTTCATTAGAAACATTGTATTTGGCACATGCATGGCTGTAGTTGAAGTTTGAATTTTTTCCTTGATGTGATGGAAGTGTTTTAATTTCTAATTGCTACAGCATTGTAACTTGTGTTTTTTTAAATGGTAATCATGTGATGATTTCAATGTAAATCAATCCAAAGAGTTAAATAGGAGATCTCTGCTTTTCATTCATTTTTGTTTAATTTGTATTCTAGGTATCTGTGATTGTAGAAGTTTTGTTTGTTGAAGTTGTAGATTGTTAGTCTGCTTTATTTACATTGCCATGTTCTGGACAGTTCTGAAGATACCAGATCGCGTGCCAAAAGGCTAGCTGAGGAGATTGGTTCATTCCACCTGAATGTACCCATTGATAGTATAGTATCTGCTTTTCTTTCCTTGTTTGAAACATTGACTGGGAAGCGACCACGCTACAAGGTATTTCTTCAACGTGTACTAAATTATTACTGCAGTGCAGAGAACATAAAAATAAACTAGACCAACCTAGGAGGAACTAGGTGGCATTTCATTAAGAAGAAAATAAGCACCCAAATCGTGTTGACGAGGACTTGAACAGGGTGGTCTGGGTATACATGACTTACATTACGCTTTTATAATCTACATAACTTAGCACCTTATATGTAAGGCCATCCTTATAAGTTACCAGTCCTAGATCTACAGGTTTTAAAATATAGATTGGTATCATGAGTACAAGGGGTTTCGATGATATTGTTGTGGCCAAAAGTTCTCAGTAGCTAGCAAGGATAATAGATTAAAATATTGATGGTAGCCAGCCGATTAGCATCTGGCTACCCTTCAGTGGTAAAAATATCAGACCGAACGGTATATGAGTTTCATTTTTCCCTCAAACAATGCAGGAGTGCTGTGTGCCATTTCATTAAGAAGAATATGATTTTCAATTTAAGTGAGGAAGTCTATTTTAGTACCCAAAAACATTTCTTGTTTGCTTTAGATTGATGGGGGGTCAAATACCGAGAATCTGGGATTGCAAAATATTCAAGCCCGAATCAGGATGGTGTTAGCCTTTATGATGGCTTCTCTAATGCCATGGGTCCACAACAAATCTGGGTTCTATCTTGTTCTTGGAAGCTCGAACGTCGATGAAGGGTTACGTGGTTATTTGACAAAGGTAACACATTGCTCAACTTAGCTGTGTCTTTAGATTGCTCCATAGATGCCCAATGGGTATGGCATTTGCTTTATGATTTCTGTAACTGCAATATATTGTTTGCTGGTGTGTGGAAATGGTAATAAGACTGTTCTTGCTTTACAAAGTATGACTGCAGTTCAGCTGATATAAACCCCATTGGAAGTGTAAGTAAGCAAGACCTGAGGGCTTTTTTACGATGGGCAGCAATTCATCTTAAGTATTCTTCCTTGGCCGAGGTTGAAGCTGCACCACCTACTGCAGAGCTTGAGCCCATACGGGCAAACTACAATCAGGTATATATAAACTTGATCTCCAACTTTTAGATGGAAATCATTAGAAGTCATGTTCGATATATGTGCATAAATCTGTAGAGCAAAATTGTGAAAACTTTGAACTTTTACTCGAGGCTTGTACCATGGTAGGGCTCATGCATGCTCATTCACACATAATGGTATAAAATTTAAGTTCTCCAGATGTTATTGAGATGAACCAGAGAGGGCTAAGATTGAACAGAATGAAGCCTCATGTAGACATTGAGGCTAAAATTGATATCACACTGTTTACAATTGGACCTGACATTATGCATAAGAGCTGAAAGGGGATCCAAGGACTGAATTAATTTTCAAAGCACCTTTGCTTGACTTGGAAAATGTTGGCCTTGAAGATCACTTGTATGCATTCAACATCCTAGCTGTTCCTTCTTAATGCAATGATATGCAGTCTTCCTGCATATTTGAGAAAAAAAAATCATCCTAGCTGTTCTGGTTGATCTTCTTTGCTTTAGGGAGTTGCTGTTATTTTTATCATGGTGTTGTTTTCTGTTTGTATTAGCTACTTGGATTCCATATTAAGTGAAATTAAATGTATGAACTTCTTTCTATGACCGAAAGTTGCATAATTTTTCAGTGTCATGTTGCATTTTCTGTGGGTCTAGTTTCTCTTTATGCAGTTCATATCATATCGTCCTTCTGAGGTGCTCATTGAAAATTTGACTGTCCCATGCCCTTGTGGCTAATGCATGTTTATGTAGACAATTGGGATTTACAGATTAAAATATGTAGACTGCCCTTCTCCTGATTGAACTGAGGGTTGACATAAGAAGTAGCAGATAATTTTCAATTCATTGTGTTAGAATACTCATTAATAGCTAATTATACCTTTTTCTGCTTAAGTAGTGCTTCTATCTTCACTTCAATATCTGTTAGACTAGGTTCAGTTTAGTATCATCCTCATATTTCTTTTTTTTTCTACACTATCATTAAGTTCATTTGTTTGTGTCTTAACCAGCTGACAAGAAAGTTGTATCATGTCAACTTGACTGTTTTCCTTTTCTCCATCTTGACTCTCATTTGACCATATTTATATTTCATTATTAGTTGGATGAAGTAGACATGGGAATGACATATGAGGAGTTGTCTATTTATGGAAGGTTAAGGAAAATTTTCCGATGTGGTCCTGTTTCAATGTTTCAGGTATGTATTTTAATATTTAAGGGCTTGTTCAGAACACAAGGATTGCACAAGGAACCCTTTGATTTCCACAAGAATCAGAGAAAATTATTTGTCCCAAGCAAAGCCTTGATTATTTTATTCCTCAGCATTCTGTTAAAATTACATTTTTCATTTGCAGTGCAGTTAAAAATTTTATGTGCTGTCTGTCTAGCTTTATCAGCATATTGACTGCAGGATAGATTTATATTATGAGGGATAGCATTTTTCTCTTTGTTATTATTTAAGTTTTAAATTTGCCCATGTATAACAACTGAGCCTTCCGTGGTCAGCAATTTCCTTCAAAGTATTTTTGTAGCGGCTTCTATGTTGCGAAAAATCTTTCTTTTCTATGTTTTTGCCCTAATATTCTATATTTTTCATGACCAATTGCTTCACCTCCCTCCAGTCATGTGTAGGACTAAATGATTGAAAACTGTTTCTGAAGCACAAAAAGTAAGGGTTGTGCAAATTTTAGTTAATATAGGAATCAGGATGAACTTTGCAGGAATCTCATAGCAGCAGTTCTATTCACATGGGAATATTGAACCTTTCCTGCATGCTATATAGTGTCTAACATGAAAATTCCTAAAGTACTTGCTAAAGTTATTGTAACTTTGTTGTTGTGTACGAGTTTGCAACTTGTGAACTATCATGCAGAAGAGGGCTAAACAACATTACTTTAGCAAATTCAAAGAAGTTTCTGAGGATGAGTCAATGATGTAGGGAAACTTAAAAGGCAATTTGTTTATTTGGAGGGGACCCTAGATTATAGACTCAGAAATTTAGAGACATTAATCGTTGTCTTCTGCTTTATTAATTTAAAACTAAAAAGATGTGTATAGGAAGGTATATATTCTGTAACCATCCTAAAGTGAACCTTCAACGGATAGTTTACTTTTGCAAATATGTTTGAACGGAGTGGGGCCCTAACTATGCTAATACAAATTGCTGCAGAACCTGTGCCACAGTTGGTGTGGAAGATTATCTCCGTCGGAAGTGGCAGACAAAGTGAAGCACTTCTTCAAGTACTATGCCATAAATCGGCATAAGATGACTGTTTTGACACCATCTTATCATGCTGAGGTACCGATCTACTACATTCTCATAACACCTGCCTGATTGCTGCTCTAACCCTGCGCTGCCACTTTTGCAGAGCTATTCACCAGAGGACAATAGGTTCGACCTTCGCCAGTTTCTGTACAACTCAAGGTGGCCCTACCAGTTTCGGAAGATCAATGAGCTTGTGCAAGAGATGGACAAAGATGGCAAATGGGAAACTTCTGCAGAAGGGAAGCTGAGAGGGCAGACAGGTGCGCAGGGAAGCGGAATGGGAGTTGTGGCGGCGGGATCTGCCAATCCCAGTGCTGGGTTCTGAAGAGAACCATACTAACACACGGGGGCTGGTTCCTCAAGGTAAAGCTTCAGCCAAGAGCCAACTATTACTTCTGGTTATAATTTTACTTGACCTGGATACCATTTCTGTGCTAGCTTTGAAGTGCTGATGAATATTTTGGTTTTTGGCCTTGACAGAATAATGCACCGGCCCCCAGGACACGGGCTGCCAATGTAAATTTGTCTGCTTGGTTCCCTTGTACTGCATTTCTTCTCCCTGATAAGAGAGCTGAAGTTGCTCTGGTAACACAAATCGGACTGATGCAAAATGTAGGCTACCAGTTCTTTTTCTCCCATTTTGTCTAATGTCTAGTACGATCTACAAAGTGGGCAACCAAAAAACATGTGAAAATAAGATGGAATCCCTTTACTAAACAGATTGTCGATCCAAAGTGAAAAGGAAAGCATTAGTGTAAAGATCTACTTAAACTGATATTTCTTTGTTATGTCAGTAAGTGTCCTTTCTAAATAATATTGTGTGCATGATGTGATGTGATTTCTACCCTGACTCAAGAACTCCATATTTTTGCACCATAGCTCTCCAATTTGTCTAATTTTAACATCAGTTTTCAATACCATTTTGTTTATCTTGGCTTTACATTCCGTTTAATTTTGGCACCTGACCCACCCAAAGCAGTTTAGGGCTGACATGGCTGTGGTTTTCAAATTTAGATGAGAACAAAAAAAAGATGACGTGCTTTCAAAAGTTATGGATACACATGGTGATGATTATTCGACCAAGGTTTTAAATATATAGAAGAGCCTCCTCCATAAGCTATAGTGCTATAGAAAAGCTATATAGTGAAATAAAGCTTTAAATCATCTTTTTAGCGGTTTTATAAAAAACATGAAATTTCTTGAGCAACTAGGACATGCGCAATGCACATGCAAGTGTGGGACTCACTTGCATGGCAATACTGTTTGCTTTGCTGAAATTTAGCTTATTTTGCTGTTTATGCTGAATTATTGTGAGAGAAAAATATTATTTATTTACTGAAAAATACTGATGTAGAAGTGCTGAAGAATAGGTATTATAAAATTCACAAAAACAAGTCACTTTCTCCTCTTCATTCGATTTGTCTCTCTTATCCTTGTTTTGAGGAGATAAAAATCTGTTATTTTTCTTAGAGCAGCCACAATGTGATGATGAAAGTAGTCTATATGTATTTAAATATTTCATATAGTCACCCGATCCTTGTTTTGAGGAGAGAAGGATCTATTAATTTTTCTTAGAGCAACCACAATGTGATGAAAAAGTAGTCTATATACATTTAAATTTATGTATGAAAAAATAGTCTATATGCATTTAAATATTTTATATAGTCTGTCAGTCTGTCTGAAATATTGTGCAACTATCCCGTCTAAGCAATAACTATCCATATGCTTATAGACCACCTATAAAAATAGAGAAACCATTATTTTTTTCTCCGTCTTCTCTCTCCCCCTTGTGTGTTTTGTTAGAGGGTCTACATTAATAGTTTATTTTGGTCCCCCTACATTGTGAAGATAGAAATAGTTATAGAACGGTGTCACTAGACCCACTTATATAGACTACTTAGCCTAAATATGTTATGGTTTCCCTTAGAGCAACCACAATTTGTCCTAAAAAGTAATCTAATTCTTTCATTTAACCTGCAACATTCTAGAACTAGCCATAAAATAGTATAACAAAAGTTCTCCATAAGCTTATAAATCACCCATAAGCAATAAAGAAGATGACTCTCTCCGTCTCTTTTCCTTGATTGCTGCCATGTATAGATTATTTGGGCCTTTTATATTGTAGCAACACAAATAATTATAGACTACTGTTAGGGAACCCACTAATATAGACTACTTGGTCCAAATATATTAAATAGTCGATCTTAGGCTTGCGTTCAACTTTTGTTGTTGTCTTGCTCATGGGTCAATCCTTCATTGCCTATAGTACACTATAACCTTTCGTTGCCACCTTTGGCCTTGTTTAGTTCGCAAAAATTTTCAAGAATCCTCGTCACATCGAATCTTTGATCGCATGCATGAAGCATTAAATATAGAGGAAAATAAAAACTAATTACATAGTTTATCTGTAATTTGTGAGATGAATCTTTTGAGCCTAGTTACTCCATGATTGGAAAATGTTTGTCAAATAAAAACAAAAGTGCTACAATAGCTAAAATCCAAAAATTTTGCAAACTAAACAAGGCCTTTATATCCTTCATTGCAGCTGCCCTTACACACAGAAACATAGAACTAAGGAAATTCATAACACAAACACTCAAATGTCTGCATCTCTCTTATTTCAAACATAAGCCAATATGATATTCATCCAACATTTTGTCATGAACAACTCAATAATTTCTTAGTGGTTCAACACATCATTTATTAGAAGTAACAAATGCAACAATGATGCATAGATTACACACGAGTAATGAAAGTTTTTTTCTCTGTCAAGCTTAACACCGCTATTTTTTTTGAAGGAGCTAAAGCGTCCCTAGCCGCAATAGTAGAATAATTGACAATATCGTGGTAGTATAGTAGGCTAATTGATTTAATCGGCTTCTAGTTTATTTTAAGAGGTGAGAAAAACAGCTCTTTGGTACGGACCTGTCCGAACTCAGCTCTAGCAAAAGACTGTGGTAAGTCGTGGTAAGTCAAGGTCTTCAAACAGTGTATGAAAATAAGACTTTAAGTATGGTCAA
>Ga0182004_10002391_pt1 | contig 14555 bp, 14 predicted proteins | sample Sormic07211540_1_FD_120479 | JGI IMG/M metagenome (GOLD analysis project Ga0182004, IMG submission 120479) | Endophyte microbial communities from Sorghum bicolor roots, Mead, Nebraska, USA - 072115-40_1 MetaG | ecosystem: Host-associated > Plants > Roots > Unclassified | place: USA: Nebraska...
CAAAAATTTTGTACTAAAGTATACCATATTATATATTCACTGTGTAGATCAACTCATCACGAGTCTATAAAAATTAAAATTTTCATTTTATGATTTTTTCATAATTTATTATGATTTTTCAAAGTTTCAGTAAAAATAAATAAAAAAGAAAAAGACAAAACCACCCTCCAAAACCACTCGAGGGGGTTATTTGATCGGTTTTTAAAGTTGATGGGGTAGAATATCCGGTTTCATAGTTGGGGGGTTGAAGTAGTCCACACTAGATAGTTTAGGGGGTTATGTAGACTTTTTCCTATATCAAAAAGCCCTAAATAGTACTCCCCCCGTCCTAAAATAAATATTATTCTCACTTTCCAGAAGTTAATTATTTTTAACTTCGACCATATATATGAAAAAATTATTATTTTTGATAATATCAGAACTTACAATGGCCAGGTTACATACATACACCACTGGGGAATTATGTACAAGTTAGACAATGATTACACTTATGCATTCCCATTGTTTCTGAGCTTTCACATAACAATTAATTTACCAGAAGGGAAGGGGGCAACTTGTCAAGCTATATTGGCATTAGCACTACGCTCTTGCAAGAATTTATTTTATGTTCTCATGTCGTAAGATGTGCCCAAAAACTTGTGAGGGATGTTAAAAGTTTCTGTGAAGCCAGCCATTATCCTCATATTGAAGAAGCTCGATTGCTTTAAATCTGTTGTTTCCAAGAATTGAAATGGAAAATGAACTCTAGCAGTTAATCACTAGCTTTCCTGTGTCTTGGTATCATTTGCAAAAGCTATATCATATATTTCGCTGTATTTGTCAACAAAGTGGACTTCAAGACCTTCTTTCACATTAGAAGCAAGTTCATCAAAATCCCTTCGGTTTGCTGATGGGAATATGATTGTCTTTACCCCACTTCTCCTTGCAGCAATGGTTTTCTCCTTCACCTAAGAGACATTTCAGTGACAGTAATAATAGCAATATGATAATCTCACAGTAGGTTGCAAACAATGTAAGTACGCATGTGAATGGTTCAGAGCTTTTGAATGCGTAATTGATGTTATTACATGATACATTTATGAAAACTTCACCGTAAATGTTATGCTATGGAAGGAGGTAAATTAATTTAGACAACTTATCTAGTCGAGAAGTACTAGGAAAAGTTAGATAGTTCTATTGATTGTCTATTTCCTAGTTCCCTAAGTTAGTAAAATAGTACCTCTTATATAAAAGGTAATCTAGTCCATGATTATGGGGGCCAATCAAGAATTCAATCTAGGAAAGGGTTTTTCCCACCCATGGTCAGAGCATATTCTAGATGGAGAAAGACCATAGATTAGAGCATGATCTGCCCCTATTTCATTGTATTCATCTGGTTCTATAATATGTAGATAACTCATCAATTACCAGAATTCAAATGACATGGGATAGAATATTTCAGATCATACTCATTTGAGAAGTCTAGGGGGAGCAGGCACAATCATGAAATCAAGATTTGCTTTTACTGACAATATCATTGCACCTGATTTTGAAAGACAAGAAAAAGAGTGCCAATGTGTATAGCATGTAAATTCCTACCAAACCAGAAAGCAAATAAAAAGTGTTAAAACCATACCCCACCGATTGGAAGAATTCGTCCAGTTAGAGTTACTTCACCAGTCATTGCCAAGTCTTTCTTCACAGATTTCCCCATGGCTAAGGACAACATCGATGTTACCATGGTGCACCCAGCGCTCGGCCCATCCTTTGGTGTGGCGCCAGCAGGAACATGCAAATGCAGCTTTGACTTTGCAAAGAAGGGATTATTTGGTTCTTTCTCTAGTAATACAGCTCTACAAACTGTATGTGCAATTTGGGCGCTCTCTTTCATGACATCGCCAAGCTGACCTGTCACAACAAGTGTGACCTTGCCTTTGCTTTCCTCTACTTTTGCTGTCTCAATGTATAAGGTCGAACCACCCATAGCATTCCAAGCTAAACCCATGACCACTCCAACAGGAGTCTGATTGTATATGCGCTCTGCTTGGAACACAGGCTTCCCAACAAAATTACCAAGATTTGATGCATTGACAACAACTTTCTCCTCAGGCTTGTCTACAAGCACTTCCATAGTCCTATGTGTGCTTTCATTGTTGGCCTACAAAAAAGTATTAAAGAACAGTTTAATTAGAGCACAAGCCTTAACCACACAAATCAGTCAAACCTATGCTAGTTAAGGCATCCATCTGCAATTTGTAATTGCCTTGGGTTTTATTTACTGGAGATCTTAGACACGATAATCAGCCAGAAATTGTGAATGAATACCATCTGTTGCAGTACATTACTAACAAAAACAGTGTCATAAAGGCTACCAGAAAATAGAAATAAGAGCATAAGCATATCAAACTTCCATCACAGGAAAGTGGATAATCATCACATGCCAAGAACAAAAAAAAGTTTGATTTTTACCTGTAGCTTCCCTGTCTGGTTCTAACTAGGTACAGAGCCAGCAGTTAGTGCATGACATTGTCAACAATCAAGTGCACAAGGGGCCAGCATAGTCATTGCACATTTACCATAAAGAGTGCAAGATTTTAGTTCCATTTGTAGGAAATTACAAAGGTAGTCATATTACCTCTGGTATCTTAAAAGTATTAGATAGTTTGGCTGTCTCTTCTGCAAAAGTTTTTGCAGGTGCTTCATTCAAATGCTCATTGTGGCCTACTTTCGACTCTGTTGTTAAAGGCACCACATCAATATTATCAAGAGAAGAATCAATTGGGCCCACGTCCACTGAAGCATCTTCTGCGATAGAATTCTTCAAGTTCTTATCTTCTACTTTTGTTGCAACATCAAAATTGAATGACTTTTTATCTTCTTCTACTACTGTGATATCTCGAGGTGGCTCATTTGATACCCCTTGACGGACAAGTTTCAGAGCTATCTGCAAAGGTTGAATCAGGGATGACAAATGAAAACGTCTGGTTACTGGTAGATGAAAAGGATGCAAAAACAAGGACACGGTATTAGTAGCCATGTCTTCAACACATCATTTTCTATCATTATTATTTGCCCTTTCAGTTACAGATGATCAAAATTGAAGTGATTTCTTGCTACCAAGTACTAAAAATGGGATATATGTACAAAGATGTCTTCCAGTAACTCCCTTGAAATAACTACTCCTAGTCCTAGTTACTGGAAGACATCTTTATAAGTTAAAATGCACACCGTTTTTTAAATAGCAATCAAAGTTGTAAAATGTGTGAACTACAAGCTTACAGTTACATAAGTCATTCTCTGTATACAGATAATAGCACACAGATTCTATGACACTCTAAAAAGGAGAGATTTTCAAGATAACAGACTCATACAAAGATTCATATCACTGACTGGTGAGTTGCAGGTCAGTCCAGGCCTATTAGTCAATGAAAATGGCATATGCTGGTTACATAATAGACTGAGCTATTAAACAACATCTTCCTTTTTTCCCCCTAAAATAGGATAAGCAACAAATGAGGGTTCAAAATTGTTTAAGATGAAGGCATCACTCACCTTTCGATAAATTTTTTCAATCTGTTTTTGAAGGTTCCGCACACCAGCTTCGCGGCAGTAGTTTTCAATAAGAGCAAGAAGAGCATCATTTGTGACCTCAACCTGAGCATGTACTAAACCGTTAATAAATTAGCTGTAAATAAAAAAAATACAAGGCAGAGGAAACTTTATAAGTGCATTAGATAAATGCATATACAGTTTGTTAGTATTTTAACTCGGCAAGAAAGCTAGGAGGTCCTTGTTCTTCTTGTGACTTTTTCTCAAAACCTCATACTTGTGACAAACCATAGTTCATCATTGTGGTAAGCACCACCTGGATGATAGCCGCGTGGTGGCAGAGAATGGGAAGGGACTAAGATTGGGATGACGTTACCTAGGCTGGTGAACACTGCCACTGCCAGTGCCGTGTCAAGTGTCATTATTTTTTTTGGTGGATGGGTGTTGCCAGCAGGGGGGATTTTTTTGGGTGCCACCAGGGTTTGATCCCTAGCTGACAGCTTGCACACCTAGAGAGCTAGTCTATGAAAGTGTTTTTTGTGGATTTTGATGGATGATATTACATGTAAACATTTGCATTTATTAACAAAGTTTTAGTTGTATAAAATAAGATTGGTCTATTACTAAGAAATCCTTGGCCCTGTTGGGGGAGCTGTAGCTTTTCCAAAAGCGCCTCCTGGAAAAGCTCGGGAAGCTGCTCTGAGGAAGCTTCTCTGCTTTTACTAAAAATTGCAGCTTTTAGAGCTCTTGTCTGCTTGAAGAAGAGCTTCTGGTTTTTTGAGCTTTTTGGAGAAACAAAAGCTGCAAAAAGCTCCCTCAAACAAGCCAATGGCTTGTGCTTTGCTTGTGTTGACTGGACAGTGAACTAGTTGCTCGTGCTTTGGTTGCGTTAGACTTATTCTCTGTGCAACATTTGTAGAATACTAAGCAAATCATATTTTTTTACACTAATACATTTTTGCGAGCTTTCCCTTAGTGTTCTCCTGAAAACAGTAGAAAAGCAGCATATACCTGCTCAGGCTTGATGCCACAGGCCTCCCTTGTGTTTTTTTCTAGATAATCCCTAGCAATATGCATCTTCTCGTCAGTTATATAACCGGCAATGGCAATGATTTCCATCCTGTCCAGCAGAGGGCTTGGTATCATCTCAATGACATTTGCAGTGCAAACAAAAAGAACCTAATTTTACATAAAGACAGATGTCAGCCTATAATAAAATTAACACAATTATTGTCCACATTAAATGGAAACACTTATCGGTAAAGTTCCTCGCGAGGATAAAAGGCTGTACTATAATTATTCAATCATCACAATAAGGCCAGTCTCAAAGGCTGTACTATAATTATTCAATCATCACAAGAAGGCTGCCGATCTGCGTCTGCTGCAAGGTGGGCAAGCGGCCTGCGGCCGGCTAGTGTGCCCCTACACTCGCACTCCTGACGGCCGATGTAGAGTGCATGGCCACCAGTGTTGATCCGGGTCTAGAGCTCAGTCTGCCCAATCCGCCCGTGGCAGGGGTGGACGGGGCGGCGGCTGTCTGAGGCTGCTGGTGATGTCGATTGCGAGTCGCCTGTGCTGCGGATCTGGTGGCCGGGGATGACGGCAGCCAACAACCTTCTTGGCATAGTGGTGGTGTTGATGTTGCTGCGGTCATGGTGCCCATGCTGGCGGCTTCGACCTTTGTCATCAATGTCGCCGCTACAGGTGCTATGGGTGGCCTGCTCTGGTGGACGTTAAACAACTGGGTGAAAACCTTGCCCGGCTCGCCTGGGCCTGTGGCGGTGGCGCAGCCTGCGCCATGTTTCCTTCTTGAAGGCGTCGTTGAAGCTCCTGTCCATTGGGGTAGGCTGAGATCGAGAGACCTACTCGTGTGCTTCTGCTAGCGTTGTTGGCGTCTGCGGATTTCAAGGTCCTTCCTGAAAGCTTCGTTGGAGCACTACTGCAGCCCATCTCCTGCCACTCTCGTTGGAGTCGTCCCTTCTTGACTGTGCCTGTGTGTGCCTCGTGCTCGTCTTTGCAATGGTTTGTCCAGCCTGCTTGGTGTCGCCGCCGTCGTTCCTCTTCGCAGCGGCTACCTGGTCGCTGGCGGACACTGTCGTTTTCTACTTCGCAGTGGCTACCTGGTCGCTGATGGTACTGGTTCTCTACTTCGCAGCGGCTACCTGGTCGCTGGCGGATTCTGTCATCTTCTGCTTTGCACCGACTACCTGGTCACTTGCGGACCTACCGGTGGATGCTTTGCCACCGTGGCTTAACCCACCCTCTGTTGGCGACCATTGCGTGGATGTATTTTCTTTTGTAGGCATAGTCAGTTGGTGTTTTGTGGTGGGGTCGCTCCTCCCCTCATGTATTCTTGCTATTTGTTTGTGTCTTTAGGATTCCACCGGTAATCCTAGGACTACTTGTGAGTTCTTTTGTATCCATGCTCCGGCCTTTCTTTTGGCCTTTCCTCTTAATAAAAAACACGTTAAAGACCCGATCTAAAAAAAGCTACATCCAGGAGATAGTGATTAAGAATGTAGAATGTATACCCCTAATTATGAACTTATCCATATTCCTTGTCACACACACTCACACCATATTATGGGGATATTTACATCTAAACTGCCACAGAATGTGACTTGTAACCTGTCCTTTTTAACTCCAATCTTTTCACTATTTTGTCACACCTTTACCGACCCTCTTTGCCTTGTCGTTTTCTTCATTCATCAGCCATGGAGGCCGGTGATGGAAGCATACCCAAAACAACAACTATATCCAAACAAAGTGCAGCCTCTACAACCACCCACCGAACCCAAGAACAAGGCCTAAGCCACATCCATCGTCTCCGAGCAAGAGGCCCCTCAGCCACTGCCCACTCTTGTGCAATGCTGTCGCGGCAGATGTGAGACCCAGTGACGACATATGAGAGAGAGGATATATAGGAACTAAATAAACTGAGGTTTTCAGGCAGGCCTATTCCTTTTTCTGACTGGGTTGGGCTTCCGGCCTTGGAAAGCGCAAGCTTGATTGGGTTGATCTTATTGTTTTTAATAGTCTCTGAGGCATAACTATACTTAGCAAGGGGCAGCTTTGTCAAGGTGGGAAGCAGGGACTTAGAAGGTGAGAGACCATATCATCAATAAAGGCAAAATACAGAGAATACAGTTTTGGAGTGCAAAACATTGGATTATCATCTATATTAGGGTAACCACGAAATGTCATTCTATAGAATGGCACATACTAAGTCCCTATGTTTACGATGTTATTGTCTGGAATGAATTCTTTTTAGCAGACAGAGAATGAAATACTGATTTCGATTTCAATTGGAAGTGACCATAACAAATTGAGCAGCTAAAAGAGAATCACTTATTGAAGTACTGGACCAACCTTGGATAAGTCAACAGGGACATCTAGATAGTGATCAAGAAAGTTAGCATTCTGTTCGGGGTCAAGAAGTTCCAATAGTGCACTGGCTGGATCACCTGAATGCCCTTTCCCAAGCTGGAGGCAGGAAACAACACAACCAGTAAGGTAGTATACAATAACCCAGATTACCAGATGAACCATGAAAATTGCTATATAAAGTAAATCTTGTACACCATATAACAGCAAGTAAAATATAATGGCACTTCAGTTCCTAAAATGAAGCAATAATAGCGACTTTTAAGTCAAAGATGCGCACAAATACCTTGTCAATCTCATCTATCAAAACTAGAGGATTTGATGTTCCTACTGATTTCAAACACTGAACAATCTTCCCTGGCATTGCCCCAACATATGTCCGCCGATGACCCTAAAATGGTCTGAAAATTTTACTCGGTAGCAATCATGATCTGTTAAATGCATAACATGCATAACAAACCTTAATTTCTGCTACATCGGTCAAACCTCCAACAGAGAATCTGTAGAACTTCCGGTTTAGTGCACGTGCAATTGAACGTCCAATACTAGTTTTTCCAACTCCAGGTGGCCCAGAAAGACATATGATCTTACCTGCAGTGAAAGAGCAAAACAGATATTTATTGCTACAGTTAGGAGGAAAATTGTAGAACCAGGTTACATACAATTGTTGATTCGAATTAACAGGAAGTCAGGAACTAGAGGAGTATTACATAAAGCATATTTTTTTTCTTAATGCCTTGAGATCCCAGTTCTCCAACACTAGAGCATACATTGAGCATCTGGCCAGGGAAGAGAACTAAGAAATAGCAAAGCAGTTGAAAGAAAATATAAAATTTTATTTCCAGCAAGAACCATGACTTTTGATCAATGTGTGACAATACGAAGTATGTAATTCAGTAATTGTTTCAATTAAGATACAATTAGCATAGATTTTAGGGCTTTATAAAGAGCGCTCATTCAGCATAAAACAAGTTTAGAACATTATAATAGGAAAATCATATGGCACCCCCGTCAGCTAAAATACCATGTTACAATGTTTCAAAAATCATAAAAATAATCAAGTGTAGCCTTCAATTCAGTTTGGAATCCATCTTTGATGCTGAGATTAAAAAAACCAGAAGTGTCACTGTCAGCAAATGAACAGTGCCATGTTGATTGCTTGTCTATTTTGCTTCTTGGCATCTAGGATGAATTTCAAACTGAATTGTTGCGGCTATACTTAACTTTATGTGTGCTACATTTATGATTTTTGTGATAATTTTTGAAACATCATGGTATTTTAGCTAACGAGGGCGCCAGACCCCTAGGCACCAAATCTGCACTCATTATAATATGGAACAAATCAGACCTTGTGAACTTCCTCTCAACTTTCCAACTGCTATGAATTCCAAAATTCTTTCTTTGACATCAGCTAGACCATAGTGATCTTCATCAAGAATATGTTGAGCGTGGTGCACATCAAAGTTTTCATCACTGCCATAGACAGAGAAACCAACACATAAGGACATATCTATCCATCCAATATATTTTTAAAAAATACAGACAATACAAACCTGTAATCTCCCCAGGGCAACACGGTTAGCCAGTCTAAATAATTGCGGGTTACACTGAACTCACTGGAGCTAGCTTCTAACAGCTGAAGCTTAGTGAGCTCCTCTTCAATGACTTGTAAGACATGAGGGGGGCACTTGTCTTTTTTTGCTTCAATCCTTTCCCTAAATTTTTCTGCAAGATTGATAATGGAAAATCGATTTTTAGTTGGCACAACAACGAAATACCAAGTTTTTAAGAACAAACCTGATAAAGCTGTTTTATCATCTGTCTCCAATCCTAGCTCCTGCATACATCAGGCATACTAAGCAATGAAACATTATCAAACTAGAAGCTAAACATCATGTCAAACAAAATGAAATCAACCCAAAAAAAAAGAGTATTACCAGGCGAGGTAAACATCTAACATGAATGACGAATTATATAATGAACATAATATTACGTATTCACGAACCAAGGTACTGTACAAGAACTCAACAGAAGGAATATAGTTTATTATCATGGATTCTTGATGGAAGCTGTGTATGAATAATCAGTGAGCTAGGGAAGAAGCACAAACGTGGGTGCTGGCTGGTGCAGTGGTGCCAGAGGTCTTGTGCCTGGAGTTGAGTTTGGTATAATAAGCTGTGTGTACTGCAGGTCGACCATTCACAGTTCAGTGGCACTATCATAATGTAATTTGTGTTGTATCCTAAGACCTCTTTCTCCTTAATGCAATGATACTCAGCTCTCTTGCGTATTTGAGAAAATAAAAACAAGGAACAACAATGTCAGCACTACCTTCTTAATTGCTTTAAGCAACTCATTCAACAAGTAGCGGCGCTGTTCTCCAGTAATTTTTTCTTCAATTGTTTTTGCTATGGATTCCTGATGACATTTATAGAAGTATAATTAAAAATAAAGAAGGCACTTGAAATGTGGTTGTCTGCCTATGAGATCAGCATTTACCTGCAACCTACTAATCTCTAACTCCCTCTTTATCAACTCAAGAGTCAACTTCAACCGTTTGCATACCTGTTTGAAAATGAATGAGTTGGAATTTTGGATAAAAGCGAAAGAAAAGATGCCAGGTAGCTAATAGGTAATAGTTAATAAGTCAGATACCAAATGTCATTCAGAAGCAGTACAGAGATAACATAAAAAAAAATATTTATCTGCATGCATAACATGGTTAATATGTAAAAGGAGATTCCATGAGAACCCTTACATCTAACTCTTCAAGAACTTCCTGGCAAAGCAACTTGTTGGCGCCTGAAATAGCAGCACCAAAATCTGCTAGTCTTGGGTAGTTGAAGTCACCCATATGCTGTGGAAAAAGTAAGAACATATTCACAATGATGAAATCAGCCTAACATTTAAATGCAAGTACAATCTGGAAATTACACACAAGGAAAATATGTCATGGAAGGGGAGCAGTGTTGGTTTAATTTATTGACCAGTAACCACATAGATGACAAATACTGAACATAATAATAATAATATATAAATATATTGAAGCCACATACTCTGTGGACTGTGGTAATGATGACTATGAGCATCTACAGTGCCTAGTATTAATATCTTGTTTATATTTAACTAAACAATGAAAACAAAAGGTCAAACAGACATTAAGACTTATATAATGTCACTGCCGCATACTATAAATGAGTGACAACACAGGGTTATACCATGGCACAAACACAACCCTTTAGGTTCTGTGCAGAAATAGCATATTTACATACAAATAAACAAAACTAAAATCATTTTGATTTACACTAAAGGTAGGATTATCAAGCAAGGCAACCTGGGTATAGGCTTGAACTTGATTCTTCCAAAGGGAGTTTACCCTGAGAACATCCCTTAAAGTGGATATAACTTCAAAAGACATCGCCTTTATGACATCATCATCCTTATCATAAGGTAGTTCCTGTAGAATGGACGCTAAGTAATAAGAACTGAATACTTTTCAAATCTGAGTACATATTCAATTGGTGCCAAAAAGTGGCACACACCAATAACAAATTTCAAAGAATATTTTCAACTTAGTAAGGCATGCAGTCACAGGAACAGGGAGCAAACTTTAGTGAGACGAATCTCATCCATAACAATGCAGTAAATTATAAACCCATCTGAAGCCAAATTTTAGTTGAAAATGCCCACCTTGTACCTTGTATCACAAGTGAAAACAGCTCATTTTTCTCTAGATAGATAGGAACAAGATTTCTTTTATTGTTTCTATCTGTCTCTTCAAGAAAAAAACACGAAGATATTTTTTTATGGACTGTGTTGATTTTCATATTATCTTTTATAAAACTCTAATAAACACATAGTCCAAGCCTATTTGAGAGTTGCCAAGCAGGATGGAGGCAGGGGGTTACGAGGGGTAGCCCTGCACCCCTGCCCCCCATATGCTCTATGTACTCCATGTCTGCACACACCAAATGCTGCATAAAACAGTTTAATTTGTTATAAAATTTGGCGTTTTGTTCCACTCTGTTATATAGAAGGTACTAATTGCCCCCCTTTATATAGTTTGTTCTGACTCCGTCCCTGTTTCCAGGGTTTGAAGCCTTTGCAGATCTGTACATTGATAAAGTTTGAAGATGGAGACACTACAATAGTTATGGTATATGTACCTTCAGATGATCAACCTTAACCGTAAGTGGCTCATCCACAACCTGTATAGTTTAGTTTTTATTAACATACAATGACCAAAAAAAGAAGTGTCAGAGAAACTAAATAGGAAGCAGCGAGGAGTTTAACTAACAATCTCAGATGTACGTATACGATGGTGACCAAGTAGCACCACCAGATTTCCTTGAATTCTTGTTATCTAAAGCACATTTCAAAATCATCAGAGAAAGATATGTCACCCACAAGCTTTGCAAAACTACCAAGTACCTGGGCAAGAGTGCCAACATCATGAAGATTCTTCAACAATTCCTTCCCTTTCAATTCATGAATGCTATTACCTGATTCTGAACCAGTTGCGTTCAAAAAAAAGGTATCTGATTCTGAACTGATCACAGCATAGGGGCCAGTCTCTTCCTCATCCTTGACAAGAAAGGCCCCAGCATATGGTATAGATCTTTTGCTATTTTCAACTAAAGCTTGCAACAGCTTTGGGTCCTGAGGGAAATGAAGGGCTATATTACCAGTACGAAGGCACAAAAACATAGAACATAGAAGAAGTGGTATGTGAGGAACTGATTTATATCTTGTAAAATGATTCGCAAGATACCTTTACATAGACTGGCATGTAAAATCCTGGAAATAGTGGTCGCTGTAGCAAAGGCAAAGCTATGACCTATTTGGCAGCACCATAAGAATGGAATGAGAAGAGAACCTGAATTCATAGCAGTAATACAAAACGGCTCCTTGTTTGCTGAAATGTACCAGTATTTCATTTCATTAAATTTTGAACACTAAATAACAAAAAAACAAAGACTTTTTAATTCAACTGGTAGGCTAGAGATGAAACCCAACAAAAGCCACCAATAAAGAGAATAAAAAGTTCTTATGGAAAAGGCCAATGAAACAAACTTGATAGCTCATAGTACTGGCATTTACTGATAAAAGCAGGTGGCAGGCCACAAATTATCTACTAAAAAATATTCTTATGTGATAACTCAAGAAATACTGGGCAGTATCAGATAAAAGCAAGCCAGAAATTATATACTGAACAAAAGAACAACCCCAGATGTCTTTCTTCTAGTGGCACATATAGCGAAACCTGATCTAATAATTTTCTCGGTCATACAAGACAACAGCAAGTTGTAGACACTCTGTTTTAACCTTTCCATTGAGTATATTGTCAGCAATAACCTCAAATAATTTGTTATCTAATTCACAAGTTCTGAGCACTGGCCACAGAGCAGTCACTTGATAACAATTTTTACTGCCCATAACCACCATTCCCTTTTCTCCCTCCAGACAAGAATACCCACTCTCAGTTAACAAAAAACAGACACACTAAGGAAACAGCAATGTGAATTTAGCTAATAATAACAAAAATAACTCAACCGGTGGTCATATAACAAAAATACCCACTGCATCATATATGATATCATTGTACAAAAAAGAATATCACCAAAACTTCAATATAGTTTCAATGTTTCCGGTTTCTAATAAGGTCGAAAAGAAAAATCATCCAACCGAGCTAAGTTCCGAAAACAAAACCTTTAGAAGAATTTTTTTTATAAAAAATCACAGGTATAGTTATCAAACAGCTGCCTGCCTTAGCAGAATTTGGCAAATAATTCGAAAAAAAACGGATGACGCAAACCGCAGAGAATAGCTTATTAATGGCGATCCAATTGTAAGAGGACGCGCACCGTGTGGCAATCCTCGGGGCGGAGGACAGCGGGCACGATCGCAGAGGCATTCTCCCCCTCGCCTTCCTCCCCAGACCCAGCCTCTTCGCCCTCCGCCGCGGAGGACGCTGCTTCCGAGCCGCTATCATCGTCGCCGGCGGCGGAGCATATGCACACTCTCCTCCCACGCACCGGGACTCCCCCGCGCCTCAGTGCCCTGAGAAGTGGCGACCTCGCCTCGGTACTCGCAAGCGCAACCCTCGCCGCCACAGTCACCGGCGCCAGTGGCCTCTTGGCGGCGAGCCGCGCCGGCAACCCTGCGACGGCCGCGGCGCGCAGCATTGGGTGCTCGTGCTTGGGCCTTGGGGCTGAGAAGACAAGGAAGGCGAAACCTTCCGGCGCGGGGATTTGTACCTTCGGTTTGTGCCTCCTCCCTCCTTCTCGTAAAGTTGTAGCCTTGCCTTGCAGGAGGTTTAATGCGTTTAGCTTGGGAGAAAAGAATGAAGGAGAAGAGGGTTAGGCCCTGTTTAGTTTCCCACCTAAAATTTTTTCATCCATCCCATCGAATCTTTGGACACATATATGGAACATTAAATATATATAAAAAATAAACTAATTACACAGTTTGGTTAAAAATCGCGAGACGAATCTTTTAAGTCTAATTACTCCATGATTAGCCTTAAGTGCTACAGTAACCCACATATACTAATGATAGATTAATTATACTTAATAGATTTGTCTTGCAGTTTCCTGACGAGCTATGTAATTTGTTTTTTTATTAGTTTCTAAAAACCTCTTCCGACATTCTTCCGACATATGCAATGTGACATCCAAAAAATTTTTATCTCCAATCTAAACAGGGCCTTAATAAACCCTCGTAAAACCCATTGCTGGGTGTACCTTTTCTGGTGGGACAGCACACAGCAGGATTTGATTTTGAATTTTCCGCGAATTGCATTTTACATTACCTTCATTAAATCAGTACTAGTTTTTTTTCATTCCATAGAGTCCATTTGGAAGAACGTGGCAATTTAGCCCTTTTTTGTGCAAAATTTTCACGTTCGGAGGGGGGCCTTTGAGGAGATTATTTCTGCTCATAACAAAACAACCTCCGTATAGCATTCAAGATTTTGTATTTTGCTTTAGCTTTACATTGCTATAGCCTTTTCGTGTTTCTCACCATTCCGAAGACAAAAGGTCAAGATCGATGAGGATGTTCAGTTTCAGTGTCTTGTTCTGAATTTGTGACAGATCGTTGGAAGATTGAAATGCTCAAGGAAAAGCTGCAGCGTGCAATTAGCATGCTTTGGACAACCAACAAAGCAAAGGAGTTTTGGGAGAGAAGCAAGAGATAAAGCACTTCCATACTTTCCCCCTAGTTCAAGTTTTCGCAAGACATATTCAGATTCGTTGTTTCCTATGCGCGAAGAAATCAGTGGTGGCCCTGACCTAAATTCAAAATGAGGTCTAAATTAAGTACTTTTTTAATTTCAAATTGTAAGTTATTTTAGTTTTTTTAAGTATATAATTTTTACTATGCACTTAGATTTAAGTCTACAAACTGCGACATGCACAAAAACGATGTCCACGGTAGCCTAATGTGTTGGCCTGTCCGATTTGCCCACTTACAGGTTCAGATTTGTTTCACTTTTTTTAACAGCGGCTTTCGCCCCTACGGAATCTCTACAACTAAAAAGACCCAAGTGGTATCGTCATACCCGAGCCGTCGGCCTGCCTCCCCTGCTGCGCCCTTCCTCTCGCCCATCTCGCCACCAACCGCCGCAGCTCCCTTCTTCTACG
>Ga0182004_10002392_pt1 | contig 14555 bp, 11 predicted proteins | sample Sormic07211540_1_FD_120479 | JGI IMG/M metagenome (GOLD analysis project Ga0182004, IMG submission 120479) | Endophyte microbial communities from Sorghum bicolor roots, Mead, Nebraska, USA - 072115-40_1 MetaG | ecosystem: Host-associated > Plants > Roots > Unclassified | place: USA: Nebraska...
AGCTACTAGATCAAAGCCCCTCTTAATAGTACGGTCAAAGGAAAACAAAGTCCTAAACTACTCTAAGTGCCCTTCTTCACCATATGGCATTTAGACCTAGTCTAGTCTTGACGATGTCCATCCATCCTTTGAAAACCAAAATGATTTCCACTATTAAGTAGGCATGTACGTCCCTGTTCATCGAGTACCTATTACCATGACCTCACTAAATGACTTTGCCTCTGCAAAACACACGTTAGTCACAGTAATCAACATTGTCATTAATCAGCGAAATCATTAGGGGCCTAGATGCTCTTTCAGGGTCGACGGTTGACTCTTGCCTAACGATATTCCCAATATTGATCACTACACTCATGACAGTTATTGAGAGTCGGCAAGTTTAAGCCTTCATTCCCGCAGTGTCGAAAAAGGACAATTCCAATGATATTCATTTTCTTCCTGAATTCTTCTTCTCTCATGCATTTCCCGATATCTCTGATAATCCCTTTCTTGACGCATCTGATCTTTCTCTTTCTGCATTTGCCATTTATTCAACAGGATCCTAACAGTAGGACACCTATGAGCTTCACCATCCTTAGTGGTTTCAGGATGATTATATCGACTATTTTGTCGGTACTGCTTCTTCTTAATCTACTGGTACTCAGCAACTGATATTTGTCTTTTAGAATCAACTACCTTAGTTTCTCTCACTCTATCAGAAGTAAGCACTCTGAATTTTCCTCTTGGGAAAGAAGATGCAACCATATTTGTGGGATAAGGATGACCCTCTATACCCATACCACCTTTAGGCTTCTCCAGCCCAATTCTTCCTTTATTGATGGCTTGTTGAATAATATCCCTAAAGACTTTGCAATCATTGGTATTATGGATGGTAGAGTTATGATATTTGCAATACCTTTTCTTCTTGAGCACTTTAGCTGAGGGTATCCTTTGATTCCCTGTCAACTTAATTTGCCCCTTCTCCAATAGATAATCAAAGATGATGTCGGCTTTAGTAATATCAAAGTTGAATTTCTTTCTTTCTTCTTCTGTAGATTTATTCTTGGCCTATGGAATATACTTAGACTATTTCCAAACCCCACCCACAACAGCTACTTCATCACTGTCATTGATGATTTCTTCAAAAATACCAATCGGAATCATAGCGGACATTGCCTACCTTCTGAGGCTTATTGAAACATGCATATCTAAATTGTGCCTCTATGCTAGATATTTTTCTGGCCAAAGTAGCTAAATTGGGACAATCAAACACATTTTTTTCTTCAATAGCTGGTATTAGCCCTCGAATTGCAATGCTAACCAATTCAGCTTCTGAAAGTGTCAGAGTAAGCATTGATTCCTGACTTCTTTAAACCTCTAAAGATAATGAAGTCCAGTTTCATTGTTTTCTTGTCTTACATCGGCTAAATCTGTGATCCCTTTTTCCATGACTCCTGAATAAAAGTACTGATGGAATTTGGTTTCCAGATCTTCCCATCCAACAATGGAATCATGTGGTAGAGATGCAAACCACAAGAATATTGGTCCAGACAAAGAAAGAGAAAAGAATCTCACTTTAAATGTAGGCTCGTCAGCAATTTCCCTGAGTTGGGCCAAATACTGACTAATATGCTCCATAGTCGATGTTGAACCTATTCCAGTAAACAGGCAGTCTATCTTGGTGGTAACAACACTTGATCATACCAAGCTGGATATGGCTTTCTGTATGAAACTGTTGTACTCTTGGGTTTTAGACCAAACTGTCATTGAACATATCAATCACCTGATTCATCAGCTGATCTACTTGAAATTGTGCTCCTTGCTGATTCATGTTGCTCGGTTTTGGATAACCAGTTTTTTGCCCTCTTGGGAGATTAGGCTAATATCTGAGATTCTCATAAACATTTAGAGTATAATGCTCAGAAACATAATGATAGCCAAGGGTACTTCTCTAGGTGCTACTCTTCCTTGCTATGTGGAGTGTTGAAGTCCCTGGCAAGTCTTCTGCTTTGAGGAGCAATTTTTAGAGCCAAATGACCATTGTTATAGTCTATTATCGGCTATTGTATTGATTGCTAAACAGTGTTACCTCCATTGAAGCGTTGACTTCCAGCTAATGGTTCCCCATATGCCTGATCTCTTGATGTTTGCCCAACAAATGCCTGTCTATTTCCAGTAGAGATGGAGTATGTTGGACCTCTATTCTGTATATCCAGACTAAAAGCTTTTTTAATGGCATTGGTGATACCATTTAGGAACATCGTCTCATTATGATTAGCCAAGGATGATGCTATGGCTTTGTTGATAGTCTCATACATAGAGTTGTGTTGAATCTGAACACTAGGGTCACACTCTCCTTCCATAATGACTCTTAGAAATAGAGTTTTCTAAATTACCTTCTTATCCCTATTCTTGCTAAAAGAGAGCAAACATTTCTCCTGGTACTCGTTCGTAGCAGTAACAATCAGTTCTTTCAGTTGATCAGGAAGCGCATCCAAAGTGACATTGAGCATATTTTCATTCTCCATGTTGCTGACCGTTATCCCACCGGGCGTGCCAAAAGATGTGTTGGTGTAAAAATTTGCTTCTTTCTCAACAATCTCGGTGGCTCTCAGAGGGTGTGTAGAAGCTAGAGTTCTAGACTTCCTGAGCCTCAACGCACGAGCTTGACTTGGTGATTTTAAGTCTGAGGCATGCCAGTCAATTTGACCTGAAATTGATAAGGAAGAAGAACAAATGTCAAATTATGGAACATGCCAGTTGTTGCCAGACAGTTCCAAAAATATATGGCTCAAAGAAGCCATTGACCAAAGGAAATTGACTAGAAAGTCAACTCCTAATGATAATATAATGATAATGCATTATAACATTTATTATTCAATTGTTAAGTTACTTTTGAATATTATTGAGCTGTTGAGTTACAAACAAAAGTAACCGGATCAACTATTTAGTCGATACGTTGTATATGTACAGGATACAGTTTTCGCATATTTATTCCTTTATCCATTAAATAAACATTAACTCATTAAAACTGGTCTAAAGACCTGTAGTTTTAATAAGTCGCTTTCATAAATATAATAAGTTTATATTCATCTAGTCTAAAGGCCAGCGGGCTTCAATGAACTCAACACAAATTACTAATCTATTTAATGCTACAATTGGATTTACACACGTACGTTATTCGTTAAAGCTTAACTGGATTGGCTATTTAGCCGATACAGGGTCTATGAAGCACAAACAAGATCTATTTACCTCATCATAATCAGATTTGGTTTTTAGTACCAGATTAATCATGATTAAATAAATATCTCGAACGCACAACATGTAACAATCAAGATCAACACATTAGTTATCTTGGGTTTACTCGATAATTATTGTTTATTGGAATTTACCGCAAGAGTTCATATTTAAAGCTTAAACTAATATATGAAATCTTGATTGGGCGGAATATTGTTATAATAAATAAAACATTAATCTTTGAATAATATTGATAACTTATTGAATCTATTAAATTACCAATTTAATAGAGCCGATAACTAACTTAGATCTGTTCTTTGTAAGATATTAGAACAATGCAGCCTTACAAATAAGATCTAAGTCGATAACTAGTTCAAATCAAATTTAACATGAGTTCGGATGATGCAGCCATGATAAAACTAAACGTGAACCATGATAATACTAACAAGCAAATCAAAGGTTGAAATCAACTGATACAACTCAATTTGTCAAAGGTCTTGTGCAGATCTACTCTTACTACTACTCCTAAGATTGGTGGCTAGAGCCAAAAAGGTTTTGTATATTGATTATGTATCTCTTATAGGGATCGGGTTTCTAAATTTTTTAGCCCTAGAATCTAGCCATGTGTCCTAATGTTACACGACTACTCAAAAAGGTAATCCAGACTCCAATTCCTTCCTTGTAATGAAACCTAACACGTCTTCTTGCGTCTTGCCTTGATTCGATGACCCCTAATTGACTATTTTAATCTGCGCTTCTGTTTAGTCGATCCAGTATCCGGTCATTCCTCCTTTCCACAAAGCAAGCCCATGGGTAATTCCTTGACTCGCCAAATTTTGGGATTAAAAAAGATAAGTCTTTAAAGTAATTAATCAAGGGAGAAACCAAGAAAGATAAGTGATCAATGGGAGACATTTGAAAATGGAAAGGGATCAATTAAAACTTGAGCACACAAGTAGGGGAGCAAGTGCATATGTATGTGCATTATCATGATGACTTGTTGCATTGCAAGCTTTAAAATTCACTACTCTTGTTTGGTTGGTGTTTGCTAGAAATAGAACTTGAATGATGTTTTGAAACCTAGCATAGAGTAGTGTTTGCATGTAGTATCTAGACATATAATGTGATCTCATGAGATATTTTGAGTTCTTGATGTATGTCTAGCTACTTTGGTGCTAAGGATGGTATATATTGGGAACCCTAATTGGTATCATGCTTCAAAGGTCCATTCTATATACCTTAGCATCATTTTGGTAGTAATAACTCTCCCAAAACTCCAATCCATGCATATGTGCAAAATTGAACCAAACTCATGGAAGCACATATGTTGGGGGAGCTAGTACTACCAAAACTAAAATTGAAGTGTTTGTCCAATTTTGTCTCTTGATCAAAATGCTTTGGACAAGCAATTCAAATTCATTATGATTTCATTTCATATCTTTGTGATGGTTTTCATCAATTACCAAAAAGGGAGAGATTGAAAGCCCAAGTTTGGTTTTGGTAATTAATGACACCAAGTTGCTAATGCCATTGTGTTAAGTGATTTGAGTTAGGCATAGCAACACATGTGAAGAAGGAGCAATGTGACATGAGTGGTGGACACATGATCATAAAGAGAGGAAGCATGAAGTGGAGATCATGGTGATGGACAAGGAGTAAAGTGATCAAGATAAAGGTATAAACATAGGGTTTTACTTTTGTCGGTCTAAGATGAGTAGAGAAGTGATTGACTAGATTTAGGATAGATAGCTATACTATAAAGAGGAGAAATCTTTTGGTTGCAATAGTTATCTAATTCCACTAAGTGTGAGTTTCTTTTGTATATGCATTGCGCTTAGTGACGTGGTGAGATGCATGAGAAAGCCTATAAAAATATTTGTGAAAAGCTAACTTAAGTGTCCAATTTACTTTGAAATATTTTGGTGAAGTTAGCTACTTGAAAAAGCTTGAAATGGTGCTAGAATTTCTCAAGTTGCAAGTAGTTGTAATGAGTTGAGAGGCAGTCGAAAGCAACTAGAAGCAGTCGCAACCAGTTGGAAAAATGAGCGAGTAGTCATGCCCAAACAGCAAGGGGTCGACTAGAAATTTTCCTTGCTCTACCCAAATATTTTCATAGCCCTACATGGAAATTCCGATTGAGCCCAGATCTACTTATCCCAACAGTCATGTAACAGAGCTGCTTGGATGGAAATTTAGTTGTCCCAAACTAGAATTTTTTGTGCTAGAGTCCTTCCACGCCAACGGTCAAAAGTACATTCGCCTGGAAATTTCCTACTTGCACTAGAATTTCTAGTGCGGGATTGGGTTGCTGCAATGGTCGGGTGGCTGGCCGGCTGAGGATAAGGTTGGGTCTCTCCCCTTTCCTTCTCACTCCTCCATCTATTCCTCATTCTTCCTTCTTGAAGCACCCTAAGAAAAGAAAAGCTTCCTCCTCTCCTCTCTCTCTCTAATGGATTTGAGCTGAAATTTCTTAGAGAGATTGAGAGACCTTTGTGGGTGTGGATGAGAGGTTGAAGATCCACCATTTCTCCTTCCTCTTTCTCTCATGCTTGGTGCTATTTCGAGTGAGGGAGTGAGAGGCTAGTGTGTACATTCGGGATTTGCATTTGGTGGCACTAGGAAATCTTTGTGATTGAAGATTTCTTGTTACTCTTGGTTGTTTTTCGACACCCTAGATGACTTGGAGCAGTAGAGGTGTTGAGCTTGTGCTCGGAGATCGTTTTGAGCCTCGCCAAGTGATTTGTGAGGGGTTCTTGAGCCTTCTCCGTGGGAGATCGCAATTGGCTACTCTAGTGGATTGCTCGTGGCTTGGAGGATCCCCATCTTGTGAGTGGATGTGTGGCACCCCCTGAGGGTTTGGCTTTAGATTGCCAATTAGCTCGTGATCCATCAAGTGGGTGTATCGCCACAATGAGAACTAGCTTGCCGGAAAGCAAGTGAACCTCGTAAAAATATTGTGTCATCTCTTGCCAAGGATTCTCTCTTTTGATTGTGATTGTGGATGATTGATTGGATATATCTCTACTCTACAACGTTGGTATAACAATTCCTCCCCTCTCAACAGTTTTCCAAAAATTAATTAGCAAATCTTATGATTTGGCAAGTGGCTAAAACATATGGCAAGTGAAAAAGGATTATATCTCCAATAGTTTGCCATTTGATATAATGCATGTACTGCGAGATCATGCATGCATGGGTGAAGTCGTACAGACTGCATGCAAAGAGCACGCCACTTGCGCCTGCTGGCCTAGCTTTTGCGGGATGGCAAACTAGATGGCAAGTTGAGACCGACGCGCATATATGCACGAGTTGAGGTAGGAAATGACAAGTTGCCAAATTTTAGCAAGTTATTTGCCAAACTGTTGAAGGGGTGGTTTCTTTAGTTTTGCTAAAAAAATGAAGGATAGCAAGTGGGTTTGGCAAACTGTTGGAGATGCTTATGTAGCTTAGTCTTCTAGTTTAGGAGTTTAGCCAGCCCTTAGTTGTAGTTGTTGTTGTGACCTCGTGTTTAACTTACTTGCTAGACTTGTGTAGGTGGGTTGCATAGCTTAGTTGTGCTAGTGCTAGAATGGCTTTGCTATTTATTTTACTAACCAACTTGTCTAATTGAGATTGTAGAAGATTTAAATAGGTTATTTATCTCCTCTCTAGCCATTTGGACCTTACAAATACAGACGGATATCACTGATATTACATTTGTTTTCATATTTTTTATCGGATTCAGATTCTAATACGCATAGTGTTAGCCAATGACAATATGATTAGATGTCGATATTATAAATATGCGATTTAAGTATTCGGTGTTGAATATCCAGGCTCGAATATGGATAGATTTGAACCAAATAGTTGTTGTGGGCACCGTGGCGGCCACTCCATCTATGGCCACTCATTCCATAATGCCAGCAATCACGCCTCGCTCTAGCATGGGCAGTAGTAGTTTTGGTATTTTCTTCATTTGTTCCTTTTCTTTTTTTTCCTTTTTTTTTTGCTGCTTTGGGTTATTTCGTCCAGAGGGAATGAGTGAAGGGGAACAAGGATGTAGCGGTCAAGGCTTAAAATACCATCAGTAATTTGTTTGCACGAAAATTCATGTCTGGTGCCTACAGAAGTACAACAGAAACTGTTCTAAAAACACACGTCTGATTTTGAATTTTGCTGCTCATATAGCAAACTGGCAAAGGAAGATATAAATATTTTTGTTGATAGAACGATGGAGAAGGCATGCTTATTGAGTTTGAGTGCTCTAGAGCTATGTCACAACTTGTGAAAACATAAAAGATCATTTATTTTAGAAAAAAGTCTACATAACTTCCTCAACTATATATGGTGGACTACTTCATCTCTTAAACTATAAAACCAGATGTTCTACCCCTGGACTTTCTACAACTGGTCAAATAACCCCCTTAAGCGGTTTTAGATAGTGGTTTTGCTACGGTGACGGTGGTTTTGTCTTTTTCTTTTTTTATTTATTTTTGTTGAAACTTTAAAAAATCATAGTAAATCACAGAAAAATCATAAAAAAAATCTAATTTTGTTGGACTCCAAATGAGTAAATGTACATAGTGAACATATAATAATATGGTATGCTTTCGTACAAAGTTTTTGCTGTAGCTTTTAGATTTATGCTTTTGTGTAATTAATTAGAATAATTCATAGATCTAAAGTTATAACAAAAATTTTGTCCTAAAGCATACCATATTATATGTTCACTGTGTAGATCTACTAATGTGAAGTCTAACAAAATAAGATTTTTCATTTTATGATTTTTTTGTGATTTACTATGATTTTTTAAAGATTCCACAAAAATAAATAAAAAAAGAAAAAGACAAAACCACTGTAGCATAACCACCGAAGTAATCCACTTATATAGTTGAGGCCTTGAGGGGGTTATGTAGACTTTTTCTATTTGTTTTATATAGCTGTGTCTAAATTTATTGGCCATAATCACAAGTCAGTTGTTACTCTCTATCTTTACTGAAACAGTTTTGTTTTCCCTATGTTGCCAATATCATGACTTATTTGAACTTGGTTTCATATTTTCAAAGCCGTGATGCTCTTGTATTGCTTGCAATTTCCATTGGTTGTTGACTCACAAGTGTCAGATTGTTGCATGGAAGCAGGTCAAAGTTGGCATTTTGATACAAAAGTCACTTGTTGGAGATAAAAGAAATGTGACACAAAAGTCACTCAAATTGCTGACAAAAGAACTGAGAATAGGAGAAAATTGCAATATAGTTCAGCTGTGGACTGGAACTCAATTAGAAACTATGAGACTTAGATTGACAAGTATGGTTTGCATATTTGGGTGATATATGGAGTATTTTTGAAGAAAAACAAAAAACTAAACACATCGGCACAACCCCTTCATGTCTTATTTTAAACTTATCGAAGATGCTTGAACAACAGTAAACTTTTATTGTTCTCGTGGCAGTGTATGGGCAATCACCTAGTATATCTAGAAAAGGTAAAACATCTTATAATTTGGAATGAGAGAATACATATAAGAGTACAGAGATTTCAAAGTTGTTGCCCCATTATTGTGTGGTGCTCCTTTTTTCATGGATAAATCTTATATACCACTGAATAGCTGAACGATCTGAAATATAATCAATGAAACGCCAACGGTATGCTAAGAACATTGGAAACTATTCTTGGGCATAATATCTTCTCCTTTTTAGGCTGGAAACAGATATCCTCTCCCTCATTTTGAGATGAACCTTAGTTCACACCACGCCTCTTCCATATTGGTCTGCTATAACTAAGACGATTATGGTGTGTTCTTTGAGACCAAGCGAGTTCCACCTCCTTCGTTTGGAATTTTATTGGGCGGCAACATGTTTTACTTCAATGGGAAGAACAGGGAGATCGTCTGCATATATACACAACAGAAACAACAGCTCGATTGTGACAACAGCAGCGTTCAAAAAAGATGTTTTACCCTATTCAAATAATGAGCTGATAAAAAATAGGTGATGTGTTTGTTATACGTGTCCAAGAATTAGACACAAAAAAGTTGCAAGAATCGCAGGCCACTTCACTAGCACCGAGTGCCTGCTACTAGCATGTGACCACCAGTTTTTTTAGTTACTATTTTGTTTGTGCTAAAAGCATCTGATAACAGATTAATGCGCTGAACATGTCAAGTGTCTACTAGACTACTAGCATAATGCAGCATTCAAAGCTTACCACTCGGGGTGATCTCAAAAAAAAAAAAAAAGGTTACCGCTCGGGGCAAACGAACTAACTAATTTGCATATTTCGTCCAAACAGAACACACAGACCATGCGTACGTTATTAAAATGCCATGAATAAGGTCGTGATCAAATCCTAAATTCCAGTGTTACAAACTAGCAAATCCTGAAATAGCTAAAATGTAGTTGAGAAGTTGGTTTCGCACACCTCAAACTCCAAGAAATGTCCTAGGCTGATCGTAAGTGAAAGAGCAAGCAAAAAATATAAGGAAAAAGCAAATATCAAGCCCCCAAAAAAAAGAGTAATGCAACCAAATATTTACATGGGCGTTGATTGTAAATGAGATAACATCTAGTAACTTCTACAGGTATCACAATAATGCGAAGGAAAATATATATATAAAGGTAGTAATACAATCAAGACGCATCAGCGATTTCTTTTGAACAAATAATTATAGGAACCCTGAAGACATGCGGGTGTGGCCTGTGTGCAAACAGCGCGTGATGCAATGCACGCAATACAGCTAAAGCTAGATCATACAGTATCTTCTTCAGGCTTGTCCGAAGGCCTGATAAGAGGGGCTACCCTTTCAGAAATGATTGCCTTACCATGATCGTCCTTTGTGACAGGGTACAGCACATAGTGTTGGATAATGAACACGACATCAAAGAAAACCGTCTCCTACAAAACAAAAGAGAATATTTTAATTTTCTGCACTGATAACAAATGTGTTGTAAAAATTAACAATATAATGTTGACATTGGAAAATGTGCCCACCAATGAAAGAAGGGTTTTCCCAATGTTCCCATAGAAATTTACTAACGTATCTGCAACACAATTTGTTCAGTAAGGAAAACAGTAGTAATGCAATACAACCCATGAAGTAAAATCAAAGGACAAGTGCAGCTTACGTTGATCTATAGATTGAACACCCATCTGACAAAAGTTCAGCACGCCTCCTGTGAGATCAAGTAAAATATTGCCAACGCTCCAACCAATTGTACTCTTCCGCCTGAAATTCATGATGGCCTAAGGAAAATAGGAAGAAGAATCAGTAGGTTCAAATTAGATTGTGGAAATTGAATGGGCTCTGAAGTACTTTCTTATTTTTGTAGAATCTGAAGGGAAAAAAAGGAAAACCTAGGAAGAAAACTTTTGGCCTGATTTCCATGTGTCAAGTGCATAATAGGAACTGACAGAGATCAAGGTGCCCATGTTAAGCAAAGAGTATATAATGAGGGATCATTTTAGATACATGATGTAAAACTTTCTAGACTTCATCCATGTCCTTTTGCATATTTGGATCAGAAATAAATAAAAGATATAAAAGAATGCACAGATTTGTCTTAAAAATACCCTCCAATAATTGTAATTTTATTAGGTTGAATAAATAAAGTGTGACAAAAACTAGTTGTCAAATCTGTATCTCAGTGATGCATTATGCTGAACTTTTATCATGATTGACCATGTACTTTGTGTATTGAATATATCACTTGTTCCCAAATATGTCAAGGGGCAACCAAGTTATATTGAATAAATAAAGCATTTCAGTAATTATAAGCACCTGAGGAATGTACTTGATTGCTGTCATGCCAACTTGTATTGAACTGAAATTCACATTGAACGAGGGGGGAAATAAGTGCCACGATTACCAATAGGATCAAGATTTTGATCTTGAATGAACTGCTACCCTAGCTGGCCAAGAACTATCAAAATTTTCAAATAATGAAGATAAAGAGAACTTACTTGAGTACATCAATAAGCCAAAGCCAGTCACTTTTTGGCCAAGCAATAATGAGGCAAACAAGAGCGGCAGTCCAGACGATAGCAGAAATTGATATGCAAACTTTGGAGACTTTCTGTGTTCCTCGCTATATATTTCGAGTTTGGATAATTCAACGAAGTTTAGGAGTCAGCAATAGCTAGGAGAAAACTGCATGGTCAATGACATAGCAAACTAACCTCATATATGAATACTTGAAAAACGGTAAAGGCTGTCAATGCTACAGCATGTAGTGAAAAAGCAACATCATTTGCAGCAACAGGAATCATCTGCATAAAGGAAAAATGAATTGTCAAATGGATTGAGGACTATCATTTCATAGTTGAAACTTGTTAACTGAAGAACAAGACCGAGCATGCATTGCCACCATGAAGTATGCACTACTTTACGATCATGGACGTAAAATGTCTGTTCACAGATGTTATGACAAGTATACGTTTTTGTTAATTTGTTCAGATTAAGCTGATAGAATTGATTTGTTACTTTCCTTGGATAAGATTAGTTAGCAGGTTTGTCAGATGCCTGGTCTATAAAGGCAGCTGTGAGGCATTGTTGGGCAAGCAGAAATAGATCTAAAAGCAGCACAGACCCTCCAACGGGAGGGCGAGTTAGCTGATCTATCTGCTGTTCTCCTATCCCATTCCAAATGCGTTAAAAAATCCCATTCCCAATCAATCTACTACAGCATCTTTGGTATCAAAGTAAAATTTATATAACAGCAATATGACTATTATAACTTTGTTTCTAACAGTTTAATAAGGTTTGGTTCCAAAATTTTAACTTGACTATGCAGCTTAAAGTCAGTGCTGAGGATATCTTTCCGAATCACATCTTCACATTTCCTTTCCATGCATCTGATGCTACAGAGTTTATCAGTGTTCCAAGTCCCAACTCATGCCAGCATACTAAGGGCCTGTTTGGACGGGCTAGAGCTAGTTACTAGTGGGCTAAAATTAGCTCAATTAGCCAAGGTTGGCTAGCTAGTTGGTTAATAACTAGTTGAAGACTTGTCTAAAAAATTAGCCCACCTATTAGCCCTCCTGTTTGGATGCACTATAGCTAATTTGGGATAATTTTTAGCTAACTAGTGATTAGCCCTTGTATCCAAACAGGCCAAGCAGAAACGGTTTATGATGTTTGCCTTGGCTGTACTACTCAGTGCCGGTGTGTTATTCCAACCTTGTCCTAGGGTTGGTTCTCTAGAAAAAAAATGCAGCGAGGAATATTAGTTCATAGTTGAGAGTCAAAAGAACAATATCACACATGCACTGGCATCAAGAAAATATGTACTAGTGTAGCCTGAAAACGGACATGGAAGCAGAATGCATGTTCCGCAAAGATATGTAACAACACAAGTACCAGCAAAGCTGATATAACAACATTACCAAACTAGCTTTAAAGAGGAGTTGCTTTTAAATATTTTAAATAAATTCATGCAATACTATGTTGTTGATGATATCAATCACAGAACATCTCAGATATTTATATCCTGATGGTTTTAAATAACATATAAAAATCCACCAAGATGAGCCAGAGTTGCTCCCCTCCTTGTCACAGCCAAAAGATACACTTCATTATATAACTCCTCCCTCTCTCTCTTTCTCTTTCTCTCTCTCTCTATGTGCCCAGCACACATGGAACATAATAAAAGGAAGCGCAGCTAACAAAGGACAGAAACTATTCCAAGTAACAGCATAAGAAAAATTAAGGTCATAGTTGTGTACTAATGTGGTTATGTATCATCCAATTATCAGGAGTATCTTCCTTCTATTAATCAACTGAGGAGTCCTATCTGGAACGTTCTCTTCAAAACTTAAAATACATCTATTGTGAATTATTAAAGTAAGATTACTAAAGAATCAAGAAATAAATTATTAAACAGAGACATTCATATCTGAAGACAGTAAGACAAACCTCTTTGTCACCATATTTGTCATGATACTGTTGCTGGATGAACGGGCTGAAGAATAGAGCTGCATTGTATATGAGGTAGGATGAATGCTTTGTCAAGTTCAACACCAGAAAATCAAAATTCAAGCCCACGACACTGCAAGAGATTGACATTAAATTAGCCAAGGACTTTTCAGCAAGAAGCACATATTCAGGTCAGATAAGACAACTGTTTGAGACCAAAACGATAACTTAAACTTTTAATTTTTAAACATAGTAGAAAATTAGAAATCAAAGAGGGTAAAAGTTGCGCATTCCAAACAAATGATGAGTAAGTGTAATGTTGAAATTGATGAAGGCATGTGAAAAGGCTTTTGTTGGGTGGGGAAAATACTGGTAAAACTCAAATACATGGTAAAGTTATACACTTATACTTTTTGCTGACTATCCCAGAGAAACAGGCGTACAGGATGATGAGAGCACGTGCAAACTAAGAATCACGAATTAATCAATTCCTTACATAATTTCCGCAACTCCGCTGCAATTAAAACAGGCCCATGGTTCTGGAAGAACATACTAAGTTAGTTAAGGGGCAGAGACAGGGGAGGTGGTGCCGGGGCTGCAGCACCGGCCCCAACAACAAAACCTCTTTATAGCATGCTGCTCTAGCCACCTGTGCCACTGCATCTTCTACTCATGATCTATGGGATCACACGCTGATAGACAGTAAGCACCTCCCTTCCGTATATTCTGGCTCTGCCCCTAGGTTAAGCTGTAGGTTAGTGCACCTCCAATGGTGACTTATGAGCTAGCTCCAAGCATATTAATTCATATTTTAATAGGAGAGAGAGAGAGGGGGAGAGAGAGAGAGGGTATTGATAGATCTAAATATATCATAAAACATGTATAGCATGTACACAGGATCTTAGTCTTAGACCATTACATGACCACTAATTAATTAATGCGGAAATACTAATAAGATTAGTGCTAGACCAGCGTTGGCAATCGCCATTGGGGCCTCCGCTGGTTGCAGTAGACGGTGGTGTTGTAGTTGTAGATGAACGTAAATCACCAACTGAGGGTTGGGGAACCCTCTGCAGGTGATGATCTGCGTGTGCTGGGTAGCGGCGGCCTTCGGGATGCCACCGGCACTGGCCTGGACGGGATTAGAACCTTCCTAAACCCTCCAGCGCCTGATTTAATCAGTTTGATGGGAATGAATGACGTGGGGAGGCACCAGGGGCGCCTCTGCTTATATAGTGCGTTGTGGGCTAGGGGGCCGAACCCTAGACGAAATCTAAGGGCTGCTGCCGATCGCGGCAGATCTTATCACGTTGGATATATATGACGGGCAGGGGCGAAGCTACTTGATGATTAGGGGGTGCAAATGCACCCCCTAAAATTTGTAAAAACAGTGATTAAACTCAAAAATTCACCATATACGCACCCCCTATAAAAGATGTCTATGCACCCA
>Ga0182004_10002393_pt1 | contig 14551 bp, 10 predicted proteins | sample Sormic07211540_1_FD_120479 | JGI IMG/M metagenome (GOLD analysis project Ga0182004, IMG submission 120479) | Endophyte microbial communities from Sorghum bicolor roots, Mead, Nebraska, USA - 072115-40_1 MetaG | ecosystem: Host-associated > Plants > Roots > Unclassified | place: USA: Nebraska...
GCGAAGCAGCTAAGCGATGGCAATGACTAAGGGCTTGTTTGGCACAGCTCAACTTCACTAGTAAAGCTGTTTTTTTAGAAAATAGCTTCATGAGTGACTTTCTAGATGAAGCTAAGCTGTTTTAGAAAAAGTGTTTGGCAAAATAGCTTCACCAACTACTTCATGCATAGTTGAGAGAGAGAAATGAGGGAGAAGCTGCAATAAGCTATTTTTTTCCAGCTTCATCCAACTTATGTTTTTGTGAGAGGAGTGAAAAAACAGTTTCACCCATGAAGCTGTTTTGGAAATAAGTGTTTGACAAAAAAAACAGTTCACAGCTTCATGAGCTGTTGTGAGCTGTACCAAACGGGCCCTAACACTGAAATACTGAATCATACACCTCATACTAACTTGTCACGGATCACATTATTTGCCGACTGATACTGAATCTGACATATCAACAATACCACAGTCAATATATTCCCCTAAAATAGACTGCATAAAGATTAGACCATTACGATGTTTTCGAATTGCCAAACATAATGCGGCTACCCGAACCTATGAAATGAAATATTCAGTGGTGTTGATCTCATAGCATAGGCCACTGTATTGGTTGTCCAGAAGTTGCCAATATACCATCACGCATTCAGGCATTCAGCTGCCACCAGGTCGCGTTAGTTGTCTCTGACATGTCGGTCGCTCGCTGCAAAGCTAGCAAAATACGCTCCGTCCTCATATGAATTTGTCAGTTTCTGTGTGTGTGTCTGACGCGACGACGTTGGATGCATACGCGCGCTCCTGAAATCACCTGACGGGAAACGCGCGCGCTGCATGTGCATGCTGAATTGCTGATGCTGCGACGCCGGCCGATCTATCGGCAACTTGTGATCCAGGTTGCATCGTCATATCCGCGCCGGCGACGGGATAGATAGGACCGGATGAGATAGATAGATAGATAGATAGATGAGGCCGATGAATCGACGATGATCAGGAGCGAGTCGGCGCGCGGGACATCGTACGTACAGTTCGATCCGGTGGATCGCCGAGCTCGCAAACGACGACACGCCTCGTGCCAAGTAGGTGAAAACGTCCATTATGCACATGCATGCATGCACCTCTACAGACTAAGAGGCTGTTTGGAACACTCCTCTAAACTTTAGATCTCTAAAAACTTAACGTTTTAGCTCAATTTTGAGATCTAAAATTCTAATGCGGGGTGGGGTAAAGTTTAGAGTTAACTTTAGATCATCCTATTTAGAGATTTTAGCTCTAAAATTTAGAGAGGTAGATCGAAACAAGCCCTAATTCTAACTTTTTCCTTGTTTAATTTTAGAGAGGGGGGGGTGTGTGGCATCGACAATATATGGCAGGCCTGGAGAGTGGAGAGAGTGGATCCTGGGATGTAGCAAGCTTGCAAGAGTATTCTTAATGGTCTAGCTTAGAGTTAGTTGAATGATTTTTTGGTCATTGAATAGGACAAAAAACCAGAAATTAGTATAGACTCAGTAAGGGAGTATTCGGTTGGGGTGTTAAAATTTAATTGATACGGTAGTATTTTCGTTTTATTTGATAATTAGTATCCAATTATGAACCAATTAGGCTCAAAAGATTCCTCTCGTAAATTATTTTCTAGTTGTGTTTGTAGTTTTGAAAATAGTATATATTTGGTACTCTATGCATGTGTCCAAACATTTGATGCGATGGGAGTTAAAAAATCAGGAGGAACCAAACAAAACCTAAATAGTGCCATATATTTCACGGTATTTTTCTCTTTCACTACGCGATGTCTCTCTCCCCTCTCAGCTCAGAATTCCCTGAACAACTGCGGCTAGGGAGGGCTAGAGACTAAGGGGAGACATGATGCACTACTCCCTCCTCTCTTTTTAACAGTCGTTTTCACTTTTCAGGAAGTAATTTTGAGTAAATATATATAAACAATATTAATATTTATGATACATAATTAATATCATTAAATGAATTGTTGAATATATTTTTATAATAAATTTATTTAAAGATACAATTGTTGTTAATATTTTTTACAAATCTAGTCAAATTTGTCTGCATATAAAACCATGGCAATAGATATTTAATGACAGAGAGAGTACACCAGAAGGCGGTGATAGTGATGCCATTGTGGCAATGGTTGTTTTTGGTGGATGGAGGGAGTTTGATCAACGGTTGAGGTTACTTTTCACCTCTGCTGGTTGGGCTCAAGTTCCGATTCTGTGTTCATTTGATTTGTGACAAGCTATATCTTTTGGAGTCGAGGTCACAGAAGAGACAGATTGCTGTGAGACGACATGAGTTGTCCATTACAGATAGTGATTTTATTCTTGGTTTTCGGTTTTGGCCTTGTTTACTTCCACCCAAAATGCAAAAACTTTTCAAGATTCCCTGTCACATCAAATCTTTAGACACATGCATAAAGTATTAAATATAAACAAAAATAAAAACTAATTGTACAGTTTGGTCGAAATTTACGAGACGAATTTTTTGAGCCTAGTTAGTCTATGATTGGATAATAATTACCACAGACAAACGAAACTACTATAGTGTTCTGAAAAAATTTCGGAAAGGAACTAAACAAGGCCTTTATGGTAGGGTACATCAGAGCAATATAATATCTTGGCTACATGTCCATTTGGTCAGATGTGTCTTCTTTATTGTGGTGGCATATAGAGTTCTTAAATTTAACCCAATTTCTAAAAAAAAAATTGTCAAGATTGAGATCAAATTAGTATCACTGAATATAGCATATAATATATTTTCATAATATGCTCAGTTTATATTATAGATGTTATTAATCTTTTTTATAAAGTTAGTCAAACTTAAAATATTTTGACTTGCATAGATTCTAGAAATTGTTTTATTTAGGATGGAGAGAATATAATAATTATGATCGCATACTCAGCGAGGATAACTGGAGGACCTAGTAGATAAATTACCCATTATATCTTAAAATAGAGATAAGTAAATGCAGAAAAGTGAAGAGATGAATTGAACAAGAGGGTGCAAACTCGGCGTAAAGATTGTCGCCTGGCATCGATGGCAAAAACTCCTAGCAAAAGTGAAGAGAAGACGCCTAGAGGCTCTAGTCTTGGGTTAGGAAATTCTCTCCAATCACGGCTCCTGAGCACTCCACAAGCCGGATAAGTGTGAAGCCACAAAGGCAAGTCCACCATTAGCATCTTTTTCCATCACTTTGTCGCCGTCTTCACTTCGAGCTTTAGCCACCAACAAGTCAAGAGGCTTTCTGTCCTATTGACTAACTTTATATTATCATTTAATTTCTAAAATCAAATATAGTATGATGAAACTAATTAAGGCCACATCAGTTATAGCGTTAATGATATGGAGGTCTTCAGGCAAACAGCTAATATAAAATTAGCCGAATCTTATCTTATATCGACGATGGAAAACCTAAGGCCTTGTTTAGTTCCAAAAAAATTGGTGAAATAGACATTGTAGTATTTTCGTTTGTATTTGACAAATATTATCCAATTATAAACTAATTAGGCTTAAAGATTCGTCTCGCAAATTACAGACAAATTGTGTAATTAGTTATTATTTTTATCTATATTTAATGATCCATGCATGCGCCGTAAGATTCGATGTGACAGTAATCTGAAATTTTTGACAAAAGTTTTTAGAACTAAACAAGGCCCGGTCCACACTACTATGGTAAATAGCTCAAGTTCTGATCTGAGATTGAACTGAAGACAAACACGATTTTTTTGCCAAAATTCTTTTTGTCGACCACTGTGTGAATCGAATCTATGGAACCAGCCAAGTAGCTAGGTGACCACTTTCCAGCAGCGTGTAACGATGGTACATTGCTCCTGTTTGTCGCGGGTGAATTGCTTGATTCCCAATGAAATTTAGGGACCCAATCAGAGAGTGCCAAGTCACGTGGCAGGGAGCGCCAGCCATGGCGGATGCGATAAAAGCATGGATTACCTTCCATAGTACATTGCTTTCGATCGAGTACCAGTATGGTGGTAGTGTGTAGTCACGACGAACTCAGCTGGATCGCTCGTAACCAAGTAAATTCACAGTATAATTCCGCCCGCAGATGATTGCACATCAAGACACAGGTAGAGACCAATGCAGTTCCATACGGTACTCCCTCCGTTCCAAATTATACAAGTTACTCTACCTTTCTTAGAGAGTTAAAATATTTTAAGTTTAATTAAATTTATATATAGAAGAATTATAAAGATTTATGACATCAAATAGATATACTATGCAAATATAATTAACAAAGAATCTAATGATACTTAATGTTATTATTTTATTATATAAATTTGATCAAAATTAATATGCTTTGAGACTCCAAGAAAGCTAGGATGACCTATAATTTAGGATGGAGGGAGTATCATTTTTACTCTGGCATGTGTATGTACATCAGGGTCAGTTATTTCTTCTGTGCAAAATTCTCTCGACTCAGATTTAATTTGCGCAACGACATCATCTTCATCAACATCAACAAATGATGAGTTCATTCTTGCTTGGAAAATAAAGGAGAGATCGACTATATTATAGATATTGAGGTAAATTCGAACACTTTTTAACTGATAAAATTTGCAAGATATTTGTGACAATTATGTGAACATCTGATCTATTTGGAGAAAGGATCAAGCTGGGCATACTAATCAACAATAAGAACAAAGCAACTTAACAAGTTGCACAATGGTAGATACTTGTGACAATCAAGTTGTTTGTGTAATGTGAATTTGAACCTCGACATTTGGTTGATCATCATTCATGCTTGTTAGACGATGCAATTATGCAGCTTGACTACCATTATAATTGAGTAACAACCTTAGGTGGATTCATGTGTTTCGTGCGAGATGAATAGGTGCTTAATTAGTCCACATGTACACTAGTGTGAGAAATACATAGAGCCATGGTGGGGAAGTGTCTTGTGCATGCTACAACTGCTCAACTAGTGAGGTTGAAGGAGCTTATTATATATAAGTAATGACATGGAGTCATGTGGCTAGGTGGAGAAGATCAAGAGACGAGGCTTGGCTATGAAGGACCGGGTTGCAAGTGTGGAGGCAAGCTAGAGACTCGAATGTGCTGGACCATCAAGGTGGTTAAGCATGAGTAGAAGGGGTACGGTTGACGTCAATGGATTGAGTTCAACGATGAAGAGCAAATGAGGCTATGTTTGATGAACCAATAAGGTCGTGTGAAGCTATGAAGTGGATTATATGATTCATGGAAGATAAAGTCAAGTGTTGATTCCAGTTGATCAAGTGGCTTCATGGAGGAGCTTCATGCTATGGGCAAATGGTCAAGGTAGCGTGGTTGGCTACACTAATGGATGACCATTAGTTGTTCATCATTCGATATGATGAAGATGGAGGTTGGATGCATGTGTGCATTCGCCAACATGAAGATGGAATGGAATGCACAAGACAAAGGTATATTTGTAGGGCATTTCGTTTCAACATACTAAGCTTGAGTAGAAAAATGCTTGACTAGGTTTAGGACAGATAGTCATCCTATCAAGAGGGGTTTTCTTGTAAGCTAAATGGTTATTTAGTGCCACTAGGTGAGATATAACTCGTGTTGCATTTAGTTCGAGTTGCGTGGAAAGGAGCAAGTGAAAATCCATTGAAAAATGAATTCGAAAATGCTAACTCATGGCCAAAGGAGTTATTGTCATGTTGAACAACACTCCAATGTTGTCTAAAAAGGGTTTGAAATAGAGCTCGGAGATATGTCTCTGCTAGCACCAGATTAGTTCAATATAGACCTGCGGAGGGCACCGGAAGGTAAGGTGGCGGAGCTATGCTTAGGGTTCACCAAAAAAAGCCTTTGTCGGATTTGTCTACTGCCTCTATTCCTACATGGGAAGTTTGAACATGTTCATCATATGTGTCTGATGCTACATTAGAGTGTGTACTAGATTATTCTACCATAAAGGTTGTTTCCACATGGTTGGTGGCATTGTGTTCACCAGATTGGTCCAGTGGCTACACGGGGTGGGGCACTCGACCAATTGCTAGTTTGAAGAGCCATTGGAAACCTGGCCATTGGAGAGTTTTGGTGTGGTATGCAGTGTAGCACCAGAGCCATCTCGTGCACACGCAAAAGCAACAGCTTTTACCCAAGGTCTAGTTTGGCTTGTGGGCCTATGAATAGAAGGTGTGGTTGGGTATTTGAAATTGATGGGGACTTTGTGTAGCCTCCCAGACATATGAGAGCCAAAACTAACTGACTCACTTGCATAGTTGAGATTGTGATTTGGTGTAAGATTGGAGTGGGCTAGTGCATTTGCTTGAGAGAGATAACATCTAGTGGCACTAGGGGCTGGTTAGCAAGCTTGAGAGCTGTTACTCTTGGAGGTTGCCACCTCCTAGATGGCTTGGTGACTTGTGGACTCTATCATAGCATGCATAAAGATTGTGTGGTGCTATGGAGCAAGATCAAATTCTGAGGGTGTTGTGCTCGCCCCGCAAGAGACTGCGAAGAGAAACTACCTGCGAGGTGCGAAGAGCACTAAGTGGTCTGACCAGATCAAATTCTAGAGCTCACATTAGAGCACACCTGGAGGGGTTAATGCGAGTTTGCGGGCTCGCTACTAGCAAGAGGATCGGTGGCAACATTGGGCTTGCGTCAACATGGATTAAGTGGTTGGCAAACCAGAAAACCAAAAAAACTAGTTAAGTAGTTTTAGTATAGCTTGCCTTTGAGATTGTTGCTCGCTAATATGTGTTAGAGCTCCTTGTTGCTTAGTTGACTAGTTGCGGAGGTTTGTGTGACCCTACCAACTAATATTGTGTAGGAGAGCTCCCACTAGATCGATACCTTAGATATGAGCTTTTGTTAGGTGCTTGTGTTATAGATCGATTAGTTTCATTTTGTTATTCTCATCGGTTAGCCATTGTAATTAGAATTTTGAATCGACTATTCAATCCCCTCCCCTAGTCAACTCCTTGTTCCTATCACTACCGCATCTTGGAGCCTCTCTACTACTTTTAGTCAGATCACAGGCAAGCCAACTCTCGTCAACAACAACTACTACAGCTCCAGTGATAGCTTTAGGCACTCCTGGATTTCTACCATAGAGACAATGCCTTCTTTGGTAGCATCGCCCGAGCCACAGGTCCCCCTGACTTGGCTCCCTATAGTGAATCAGCACAGTTTCTAGAGAGCTCCTATAACCACTGGATTTCTCCTGTGGGGTCGCTAGAGGATCGTTGTAGCTTTCGAGCCGCCAAAAATAAAAGGTTGTTTGAGGCATTGGATTTTTTCAATGGTACCAAAGGAGAAGCACCGGAGAAAGCTATGAACAAGAACCAACCATTGGAGAGGCACCGAATTTCTCTAGTGGTCATCCAAAAGTGCCATCGAAGTTTCTTGATGAGTACATTTCGGCTGAGTGGAGTTGTAATGGCTAGTTTTTTTGGGTGAGCCTATATGTACCCCTCTATCTCGTACATTATAGATCTCTTGGAATTTTCAGGTTTGCTACATCATTGGGCATCCAAGAGAGTGCTTTGGCCTATTGGAATTATTGAGATTTACTAATTGAAGATTAAGGACTTTGTTAGTGATGTGGACATGACACCTAAGAATATGACCATTGAATACAAGGTGAGCTCGTTCCTATATTTGCATAATGATATAAATAAGAAAATGATGATATCTAATGTTGTTACTTTTAGTATGCTTAGGAACAATGATGATGATGGTGTGAAGTTGGGAAAGATGCTTCATATGGCCTCTACAACAAATACGACATGGATACACCATGCACAAGACCGATCTTGGAGTGCAAGCTCATCGAAGCCCAACATCCGGATCGTCGGCAGCTCAACAATACTTCATTAAAAAGGTCATAACCCATCCATCTGGAGTGCGATTGAGGTCAATGAGCACTTGATAGAAAGCTTTTTTGTAAGCTTTCAAATGGATCTAGTTCCACATCAGTTAGTGCTTATATGGAGTAGCAAGTGTGCATTCACTCTTCTCACTAGGCTTGGTTAGATCAAGTGAGAGTTCTTGATTATTACACTTGGTGATCGGCATCACCGAGACAGCTTGGCGGTGTTGTGGAGCTTGGGGATCACTCAATGGTGATTGAGAGAGGCCCAACTCATTAGTTCACAATGTTTGGTGATCCACCATTTCAGAGTGGAGAAGGATCAACAATTAGAGATCACTTGGACCTTGTGCAGATCAAGTGAGAGCGCACAATACCTTGCAAGTTGCTCGAGCAAGGACTAGTGGGGAGTGTCGACTCTACGATACTTAGAAAAAACATCGATGTGTTCCTAACCTTTTCTTTACTTTGACCATTGATTTTCATGCAATTTACATTTTTGTCCTGTAAGAGTAGATTGGAACTAGTGTGCAAAACTGCATTAGGCACTAGGGAGAAATAAGCTAAGCAATAGGTCTGATTTCCACAAGAAATTTAGAGTACCCCAATTCACAACCCCCTCTCCTATTGTGTATCTTGATCATTTAACGTTTCAAACTTTCAATAGGTTTTAGAATAAGACTATACCGTGATTGGACATGTGCAGATGTGCTATTCTAATAACTCCTATAAACACATATCATGGACGGGATAGTAAACCAATTATGAATCTTATCTCGTACTCCCTCCATTCCAAATTGTAACTTGTTCTTGCTTTTTTAGATACACATAGCTATTACTATGCACCTAGATATAATGTCTAAGTGTATAGCTATAGAAAAAAAACACATATCTTGAACTGAACAAACCAATTATGACTCTTATCTTGTACTACCTCCATCCCGAATCCAAATTATAAGTTTTCTTTGACGAAACATCCGAATTTTAAGTTTTTTTTGTTCTAACTTTTACATCACTTTTGCTATTTACCTAGATATAATGTCTAGTTGTATAGCTTGTATCTAGAAAAATCAGATCATCTTGCAATTTGAACACAGGAAGTAACCTATACGAGGCATAAGGTTCGTACACGTATGCAACGCTCGTCAACTTTCTGGAGTACCCATCGACCACTGTAAGATTCATCAAGCTCTGCAAATCGCACTTTACTTTTCAGTAAGGTAATTGTCATACATGCGACCGAGCATTCTCGGAGTGGTGAATGAACTCGTATTCAAGGTGGACGAAGGCACGCTCGATCCGAGGCAGCCAGCTCCTGCAAGACGTCACCAATGTCGTGGGCCTCCCGCAGAGGCATGGCGCACCGCGCACAGGCGCAAGGAAGGACGGTATCCAAATCCACCTCAGGCTTTGTTTGGATGTTGTCGGATTCATCTCAATCCACATGTATTGGAGTGGATTGAGGTGGAATTTAGTTCAAGTTCCACTCTAACCCAGCTCAATACATGTGGATTGATACGAATCTCGCTACATCCAAACAAGGCCTCAACGAAGTAGTGGCAAAGGAACCGAATGTGTACGCCCGCCCGCGCCGTGCGCCTCACAGAGTCACAGCCTTCTAGTGGTTCCGATCCAGCGGAGGGTACGTGAGCTTCTGAAGAAAATTTGGCGATGCCGACTGACCAACCAGGGAGTGGACGTTTTCCAGCATCGTCTTCGACCATGTTCTAAATCCTCATATGTCGCGAGCTGCAAATGTGAAGCAAATAAAACTTGAAAGATTGAATTGACCTTGAAACCCATTATTTGCGCCACGCCACTTTGCATTGGAGCCGGGGCCTCACATTGATTAGCACAACGTTTTAGGTTGAGTTGTCATTGATTGCGTATTGCAATTGATAAGACCAATGCAATCGAGTCGGAGTCGCCTGGTGCCATCACAAAGTTATTGCACAACAGACAAGGCCTATGTAAAAAGAAAATTAGTAGCCTGATCGTATTAGCATTCAAATTCCAAAGGCAAAGGTAACTACTCTCGGTAACACTGTGTTAATTCCTCATGATTGCGTTAATTCCTCAGAATTAAACGCAGGTAACACTGCGTATGTTAAGGTAAGCCAGACAATCTGCCCGGCGTCCCCTTTGATCCAACTACTGGAAGTGGACACTTAGGGTTCAAGATTTCTTACAGCTTGCATTGTACTAGTACTGCAACTTGTTTCTCTTACATCGAGATCGTCTTTAGGTCCATGCCTGTTGCGAAAAACTCGAGGTCGCCTCTGCAACGTCAACCACTGCAGGAGGAAAGAATTCTTCTGGTGATCAGCGGATGCCTGTGTTGATATTCAAACATGAAGTCAAGACGTAGTGCAGGTCGTCGTTTACTAGTTCCACTCTGAGTAGAATGCTAGAAGCTGATCACAAAAACTAGTTAAACCATGAGCCTCATTATTATGGGTGATCTCGTTATCTTTTGATTGTCGTGTCTGTCACCAGCTGTACAAGTTTCACTGTGCTGGAGAGAATTGTCAAACGCATATGTAAGCAATGAAAGTCATATACATGTATATTTGAGGATATTGTAGTATACATGATTTTTGTAGTTTTTTCAACCGAAACAATTTATTACAAACAGAAAGCCAATTAAAAAAACTTACATTACCACGAGGACCCATAATCCTTGTGGAAGATGCAATTTTTCCTGTTGTTCTCAGGTCGGGTAACATGGATTCTGTATTAGAGCTTGGAATTTGCTAACCATATTTTTTTTTTCAGTTTTGTATTGTATGGTCCTTAGTCCAAGAACCCTATATAAGCACACAAGGAGACACGACGTCTAAGTGAACTAAAAGAATAACCCATACGTTGCCTCAGATTTTCTTAGAAAAAAAAAACTAGATCATCATTACATTTGATATTGTCAAAACAGGGCAAGCTAATGAAAGAATCTAATAAAAAGCTAATGTGATATTATATTGGAATTATAGGAGGATGGGTCAGTCAAATAAATAGTATGATGTGAGTGCTTACTCTCTCCATCCTAAAAAGAATAGAAATCTCATTTCTTGAGAAGTCAGATAATTTTAAGTTTAAACAAAAATATACTAAAAAAAGTACTGATATTTTTTATCTGTAATAACTAATAAGTATTACTAGATTGATATTGGGATATATTTGCATAATAAACATATTTGAAGATACAAATGTTGATATTATTTTTTATAAACCTAGTCAAACTTAGGATCGTTTCACTCAAGCGAGACTTCCATTCTATTTCGGACGAAGGGAGTATATTAATAGATTAAAAATAGTACTACCTCCGTTCTACAAAAATCAATTCTTACAATCTATTTTGAATTTTTTAATTTGGCCAACTTTGTAGGAAAGGTAATAGTACCTCCATAACACCAAATAGGCATATTAGAAAAATATATTTCATGATATGTCTGGTGATACTAATTTGTTGTCGTAAATATTGGTGTATTTCCCTATAAGGTTGATCGAACTTAGGGCTTGTCTAGAATGCTGTAAAATAGTATGATATAGGACAGCTCCTTAAGTTATTAATTTGGGAGGGAGAGGTTAATCTTACGTTATGGAGGTGGATGCATAGAGAATAGTAATTGTACTTATCAGAAGGTGATGTAGAATGGTTTAAGCAAATAAACTGAATTACTCGGAGCAAGAGCTAGGTTTAGCTTCAATGAGTCTTCCAAACACCAAAAATGGTAGTATCAAATACTAAAACTTTATGCCATCGATAATCTATGGAGATGACTTGAAGCTAGGACTTCAGCATGTCATCGAGAGCCTAAAAAGATACTAGTGCCAAGACAAAACGTAAATTGTAACCACTTCGTTACTTGCATAGTTGCATGTACTTAATGGTCAAGTCAAGAAGCTCCATCCAGTGAATATTAAAAGCCTCCACTTGGTCTTCTATTGAAACACCACTATCATTAATGTGCATGCTCTATTAAGATAAAGAACCACTGCATGGCCCAAAGCACTATAAATACCCAAGCAGACTTCACTGGAACTCATCTAAACTCAAGTACTACTCTCTAGCGGTAGCTCACAATGGCAGGCACAAAGCTAATATCACTGGGGCTCATTGTTCTCATGAGCATGGGATTAGCAAATGCTGTGAGGGTGGCTAGATACTCTAGTGCTGATGGGTCAGGACAAGGAGGGGGAGGGGGTGGCGGATATGTGACTGGTGCGGGATCAGGGGGAGGGGGCGGCACCGGATTAGGTGAGAGTGGTCCGAATGGTGCCCATGCAAGTGCTGGAGGGGGTGGCGCAGGTGGTGGAACTAGCCAAAATGCCGGGTCTGCATGGGGTGTAGGGTTAGGGTCAGGTTCAGGGAGTAGTACATATAGTGGTAGTGGAGAATCTTCCGATGCTGGTGGTACTGGTGGGGGTGGAGGTGGTGGTCAAGCTGGAGGTTCTTGGGACTCCAATGCTCAAGGTTCTGGTAGTGGCATCGGATCAGGCTCTAGCTATGCTAACAGGTATTGGAACGGACCAAGTTATGCAGGTGCAAATGCTAATGGCAATGGTGGTGGCACAGGGAACAGCTACAACGGTGGGGCTGGCGGCGGTAAAGGTGCTGGATCTGGGTATGGCAATGCCTACCCCTGAATTTTGTATCAAGTCAATCTAAAGTTGGAGCCCATCGTCCTTTCTTGTTTGAAGTCACAGATTTTTTTTTTTGGTTATCCTTTTGTTAGAATTGAATTAATAAAGGGCCCAACTGTGTCTATTGTAAGCATGTAAGGTGCAGCTTATGAGAAAATGTAGGCACGCCAGTTTATGAAAGAAATCATACTCTGTCATTTGGTCACTACACCTGAAGAATTTTTTTAGAAAAAAAAATTTTTTGGAGTTATTAAGTTCATCAGATGCCTACACCATGCACATCACATGGTTGTGATCTATCAATGAAATTACTTGAGTAGCTTATGTCATATATAATACAGAAGCACAGATCACTTACAATGAGCTCGCTCTTGGCGGTGGTCTGAAGCTGAAGCTCTTGCTTTCCTTCTCGTCGTAAATCTGGTTCAGTGTAATTACAACCTCGTGCTCACTGTCAGTTTCACTGTCGGTTTTAGTTTGTGCTCGCTCGGGTGCGGCGGTAACCTGGGTTAACTTCGACGCCGAGTTTGTAACAGTTCTCCTTCCTTCTTAATGAAAAACGTGCTCATGCACGATCCCCTAAAAACTTACAATAGCTCTAACTGGGACAATCCAGGCTTGAACCTAAATAGCAAGAAGTGCAGCCACAAGCCCAATAACGTTGGTGATAACATCAAAAAGGTGATCCTGTGCATAGGCCTTAACTATTTCATTGGTGAATGTTAAGCAATCATTGTCCCAGGAGAAGCTTCACCAGTGTCACTGAGAGCATAATATTGACAACCCAGTTTTCCTGCTCTTTTGTCAAGCAGAACTCATCTCCCTGGAAAGCAAAATAATTAATATCATCAGTACCAGCTACAGAAAGGTTCAAAAGTAAAAGCTGCAATTCCAGTAATCACTCTTCATACAGAAACTGGTCGTCCTTGACCCATTCGCTATGTCTACTGTGCCAGACAGGCAGGGAGGATTGAGATAAGAGCAAACGCACTAGTAGTACGGTAGTTGGTCACCAAGTAGTGGTACCAGCCAACCAGGGTTCAAATCCCGGCTTGCACACCCAAAAGAATAGTGGCAGGGTGCCAGCCTGCAGCAAGGGTGCAGGCCTTATAGAGTGAGGCCAGGGTTCAGAGGTTTTCTTGGCTGATTTCGCTGAGGTTTCTTCTTAGCAAAGCTGCGGGGGCGGTCTTTCCCCCACCCCTGTCGAGTTCTTTTACAGGATTAGGAAGAGATGTAGACTTACATTGCATACCAATGAGCATGCAGATTCTAGGATGATTTGAAGGCCAAGTATTGCACAGGTAAGCAAAAATTACTATAACCTGCATTACAGATTGTGGTAAAGTAGTAAAAAATTGCAAGTAATAGGACCTCGACCTATTGAAGTACCAGCTCCCACAAATAACATCATAAAAAACATAATTGTGACCAATGTCCGGTCTCCCAAGAACAAATGTTACACACCTAAAATTGGAATAGAAGGCCATTACTTTTATCCATTTGTTATTTAACTGGAAGTACTTTATTTTCTTTTACATGTTGTTCTAGTTCGATATGCTGAATTAATATAGCGACAATATGGAAGAGATGTTGAAGATAGCAAAGGACAATGAAACGCTTGATCATTCTATTCAAATGGAATCGAATGCAAGAAATAGAAGTAAGAGTATGTCACTCACCAGAGGTTGCATGCGCCTTTTACAAGCTGGGTATCTGTATGTAATAATGTATGGATTTTGTGTTTGCACAGAAAAGGCAGTAAACTACAATATAAACTCGGGTAAGAAGTCCAGTGGAGAATCCAAGGCAGAAGCAATAATAAGCAGGGAGCCACTCCTTACTGAGCCATAAACTTTTGCACCAAAAAGAACCATGTTTGCAATGTTACATGATTGGATAGCCCAAATCTCTTTTCAGGCAACTGTCTCACGCTCTTCCTGCAAGTAGGATGATCTATAGATAAAAGAAATGCGAAATGCTTCATTTTTTTTTGGGGGGGGGGGGGGGGGGTTGGGACATTTTTTTTTTTGTATTTTTTTTTTTTTTTTTTTTTTTTTTGTCCCAGTGAAGGGGGAAAAAAACAAACCAAAAAAA
>Ga0182004_10002394_pt1 | contig 14548 bp, 27 predicted proteins | sample Sormic07211540_1_FD_120479 | JGI IMG/M metagenome (GOLD analysis project Ga0182004, IMG submission 120479) | Endophyte microbial communities from Sorghum bicolor roots, Mead, Nebraska, USA - 072115-40_1 MetaG | ecosystem: Host-associated > Plants > Roots > Unclassified | place: USA: Nebraska...
GTGATTGGGTGGTGGCCATCGGGCAGACGAACCAGCTCCCAAGTGCGGTTCTGCTCGACGGACTTGAGCTCCTGCTCCATTGCCGACTGCCATTCTGGATCACCTTGTGCCTCCGCGTAATTGGCAGGCTCACCGGCGTGCATGCTCGGCGAAGAGACGCTGCACTGGAGGAGGCGGAGGCTGATCGCCGATAATGTTGGTCATCGTGCGGTAGCATAGAGGCTCGTCGTTATAGTAGACATCCAGATGATCCTAGTCGTTCTCTAGTGGCGTGGCGTACTCGATTTGAGGCTAATCGCCATGCACTTGTGAAGCAGCTGTTGGGGATGCAGGTGGTGGTGTGGCCGACTGTGGTGCTGGAGGAGTGGCCGCTACTACCGACGTGCTTCCGGGCTCCCCTAGACTTGGTGATGGTGAGCGCGATGCAGGTTGTGGTGTAGGTGATGCTGGTGATGAAGGTCCAGCCACCATCGAAGATGCACTCTATGCCCTCCTTGCTCCTCTAGGCCACCAATACTCAACGATGAATTCACCGGCCGCTGATCCCGAGCCACCAAGACCTGGCTTGGACCAGTCCCAGCTGCGGCCTTCGTCGAAGACGACGCTGCGGGCCACCTTCGCGCGCTGAGCCGCCGGGTCGAGGATGTGGTAGGCCTTCTCTCCTTTTACGTACCAGATGAACAGGCTAGGCTTGCTGCGATCGTCGAGCTTACCCAGCTGGTTCAGCTCCTTGGTGTAGTCGAGGTAGCCGATCGTCTTCAAGTGGTTGATTGCCAGTGTGCGTTCGTGCTAAGCCTCGTAGGGGTCTTGCCCTGCAAGCTTCGAGTTGGCAAACGATTGATCTCATGAACTACTTTCATCACCACCACCCCCAATACTTGGCCGACATCCCTCTCTGTTTTAGCAGCAACCGGGCCATGGCGATCACAGTCTGATTTCGGCGCTCAATGACGCCATTCTGCTGTGGCGAGTAGGGGACTGAGTAGTGGTGTTGAATGCCCTCGTCGGCGAACTCGGCGACGGTGAAGTCCCCGCCATTGTCGATGCGTAACACCTAGAGCTGGTGGCCACTCTCCCTCTTCGCCGTAGCTTGTACTTGCTTGATGGTGTCTATGGTGGCATCCTTGGATTGCAGCAAGATGGCCCATATGAAGCAGGATGCGTCGTCCACCAGTAGTAGGAAGTAGTGCCGCCTGCCTGGAGTCGTCGGCGTCACGGGATTGCATAGTTCACCGTGAACTAGCTCGAGCTGCTCCCGGGCACGGTGTTGGAGACAAAACATAGGTTTGGGGCTAGATTTAGATTTCATTAGCCTTATCACAACTCTGGCAGGTTGGGGATACATATAGGGTAGCTTGCTTGGTCCTTAAGAAAGGATTATAGCATATTCTAGAGTTGCTAAAGTAGATGCTAAAGCAATATAAGACAAGGGTGACACAATCGCTATCTATTTTAGATAAAAAAATCCTAAGTAGATAAGCACAATACTTTGCTTTCATTCTCCACCTAAGCTTCGTATGGTGTATTCTCATTGAGGGCCTTGGTGGATGAGCGGTTAAGTAGGTGAATGGTGGTCATCACCGCCTAACCCAGTAGATTGCCAACATCCCTCTCTACTTGAGGAGGGTGGGCGGTGGCCACTACCGTTTGGTTGCGGCGCTCAACGACGCCATTCTACTGTAGGGTGTATGGTGCGGAGAAGTGGCGCTTGATCCCCTCGTCAGCGTAGTACGTCGCGAACTCAGCCGCCGTGAACTCGTCGTTGTTGTTGTAGCATAGCACCCGAAGCTTGCGACTGCAGCTTGATGGCATCCGCAGGAGTGCCCATATGTAGTGGTACTCGTCATCGATGGGCTCTAGCTTCTCCTTGGCTAGGAAGCTCGCTTGGTGGGGAAAGGGAAGCCGTTTGGTGAGGATGCAGGAGTTGCAGAAGTGCTCCATGTGCTCGACTCGTGGCATGCCTTGCACCATCTCTGTAATGCTGAGCTGCTTTAGGGCCTCGAAGTTGAGGTGCCCAAAGTGGTCGTGCCGCGTCATCTCTGTGGCGGGTTGCAAGTCCCACGAGCTGCGCCACTTGCACGTGAAGAACGTAGAGGCAGTTGGTGCCTCTCTTCACCTTGGCGAGAAGGCGATGATGGCGATACTAGATGTGCAGGACCCCGTGCTTGATCTCCACGCATAAGCCGTTCTCATCTAGCTGTCCCAAGCTAACGCTGGAGTTCCTCAGCGCGGGGATGTAAGTAGACACTAGTGAGCAGCCCATGCTTGTCGGTTTTGCGGTGGAGAAAACAGAGCCGACACCCTTGATCTCCACGGCGAAGGCATCACCGAACTTGACGGAGCTTCGAACGCTAGAGTCAAGCTCGGAGAAGTCCCACCGCCCGGTCATGGGGTGGGTGGCGCTGGTGTTGAGGTACCACCCGTTGATCTTCTTGCCATCAAACCCGTTGCCAAGGAAGACGTGGGCTCGTGACTCATCGAGGTGGCAGAGCGCGGCAACGACCAGCGTGTGAGAGGATTGTGGCTCGATGCTCCCATCTACGAAGAATAGAGCCAGCTCATCACCCTCGTGCACTTGCGCGACATGTGCCTGACCGCTGCGCTTTGCCAGCCGACAGTCCTTGGCCCAATGGCTAGTCCTCCTGCAGTTCTTGCAGGAGCGCCACCACGCACATGGGGAGGCTTATCTCGCTTGCACGGCCGGCGCTTGCGGCTGCTCATTGAACCTGAAGCCTCCCCGGTGGGCGAGCCACTGCTCCTCAGTGAAGAGAAGCTTGCGACCGATGGTCACCGGCTCTGAGAGGGGTAGCTGCTCGCGGTTGTCGACGGCCTTGAGGTGACCCGTCACCTCCTCGATGGATAGCTCGAAGAAGTCCAGCAACATCTCGATCGCGATAGCGACCTAGAAGTGAAGTCTTTGACGCCGTACCACGCCAACTGCTGCATTAGGGTGTTGAGGTGGAGAGCAAAGTCGTTGACGTCCTCGCCCAGCTTGAAGGCTAAGTTCTCCCAGTCCTGATGCTTTTGCAACGTGGATTTGTGGGTTCGGTCGCTACCGATGCGTGATGTTGCGATGCTTGACAGTCCGCATGTTTGCGAGCGAGGACTGCAGCTCCGTCAGAACAGCAGCAAAAAGCACCTCCAGCGCCCATCGATCCTCCTTGAAGTCGGCATCACCGTACTGGACCTCGGCCCACATGTGCCGCGCTTGCATCTTCACCTTCATCACCATGGGCTATTCGTTGTAGTTGGTCGTGGTGAGCATGGGCCATCCACCGCCGGTATCAGCGTCCTTGAAGATGGTCTGACGACGAGAGGAAAGTTGTGGCGGCCACAGCGACTATGGCGCCGGTCCGAGGAAGGGGAGGTGCGCGCTTGTGGGGGCTCTATGCACCAGCGTCCTGTCCACCCTGCTCTCTGTCGTTGTCTAAATCCCAGTTGTCTAGGTCATGTCCGCTACGGGCATGTCTGCGTCCGTCTAGGTCCCGGTTGATGTCCCGCTGGGCCCGCTCGTGTGCCACGTGCTCCCACTCCCGCTCGACGCGAGGATCCCATGCGCGGTGGTCCGAATAGCCCGCGTTGGCTCGTGTGGCTCATCCGCTCGCATCCGTACATGTGACCCACGTGCCCGTGTCTATCAAAGCCGCGCCGACGAAGCCGTGCTGGTCTGCTCCCGCGCCCACGGGTAGGGCATCAGCCTCTTTTGCCGCAGTCTGAGCAGCAGCAGCCGCGTCCTCGTCCGCGTGTAGGGTAGCAGCCTCTTCTGCCCCGCTCTAAGCAGGTGCAGCCGCGACCGCGGCCTCCTCAGTGGCCGCCAGCTGCTGCTCCTGTGCATCCGCCGTCACCGCCCGCTCCGCTTCCCTTTCGTACCTCTTTGCCGCGACGAACTCTGCAGCCTGCCTACGCCGTGTGCTGGTGGTCGAGTGATTTGTGGAGGAAGAGGTATACAAGTGGATGGTCATGCTGCCGGATTGAGATGGGTAAGGGGTAGAACCCAAATGAACTTAGGCTTTAGATACCAATCGTTGGAGACAAAACATAGGTTTGGGGCTAGATTTAGATTTCGTTAGCCTTACCATAACTATGTATACGGTAGCTTTCTTGGTCCTTAAGAATGGATTACAACATATGATGGAGATACTAAAGTAGATGCTAAAGCAAGATAAGGGCTGACACACAGCCACCAACTAAAAATCCTAACTAGATAAGCACAACACTTATGCTTGCACACTGTACATGGCTGGGTAAGGGAAGGGGCACCTCCTCTACTTTGTCGTGATGCAGGTGTCGCAGAGTTGCTTGACGTGGTTGATCACCGGCATCCTGTGCACCATGGCTGCCTTGCTGAGCTTGTGCAGAGCCTCGAAGTGAAGATGACCAAACTGCTCATGCCAGCCAAGCTTCATCGTCCTTACACGTGGCGAGCCAGAGTGGCCGAGCTGCCTCAAGGTGAAGGATGTAGTAATGGCTTGGGCCGCGACAGACCTTGACGAGAAGTCGCCTACGCCGATCCCAAATCCGAAGTACCCTCTTTCGATCTCCACCTTGCACCGGCCTTCATCCAGTTGGCCGAGGCTCATGATGGAGTTCCGTAGCGCTGGGATGTAGTAGATGCCGTGTAGTATGGGGTGCTCGCTAGGCTTGCCTTCGAACACGATCGAGCTGGCGCCTTGGATCTCCACCTTTGACGTGTCACCAAACCTCACTGATCCACGAACGCTCGTGTCGAGGTCGAGAAGAGCTCATGATGGCCGGTCATGTGGTGGGTGGCACCGTTGTTGAGGTACCATCCGTCGAGCTTGTCCTCGCAAGAGCCAATGTTGAGGTAGGCATGGGCTCACGGTTCCTTGATGTCGGGGTTGGTGGCGGACTCGGTGCAGAAGCTTAAAGCTCGTGCCTTGTCACTACTCTGCTCTGCATCCAGCTCCAGGAAGCCGTGAGTGAGGAACGGAGCAGCCTCCTCCTCTGCTTTCGTGACGTGCGCTGCATCGCCACGCTCACGACGAGGATAGGGGCAATCCTTTGCCCAGTGGCCGACATGGTTGCAGTTGAGGTATGTGTTGTCGTGGTTTGCCTTGCATTCGTCGGCAGCGGTTCCTACCTTCTCTGCTTGACCGCCGCCATCACGATCTCCTTTTGGCTTTGCTTTCTTGCCACCGCATGTACGCCGGTGGTGCTCCTTGCACGTGCTGGAGTCGTTCCCTCCCTTCTCTTGCCGAGCGAGCCATTGCTCCTCGGTGTACATTAGCTTGCCACCGACGGTGAGCTTGGTGGGAGGTGCCTCATCGCGATCGTCCACCATCTTCGGTCTCTTGGTGACCTCCTCGATAGTGAGTTCCTCGAAGTCAAGGATTGTCTCTATTGTGATCACGTGCTGGGAGTACTTCGACACGGTGCGCAGGAACTTCTCCACGCGCACGCCTCCTAGAGGTCCTTGTCACCGTGGCGAGCCATCTGCTGCTTCAGAGTGGAGAGACGGATTGCAAAACGATCAATTTGCTCACTTGGGCGAAAGGAGAGATTCTTCCGGTCCTTTCGCAGCCGCTGTAGTGTCGCCCCGCGAACACGGTCGATGACGATGCATGCTGCAGCGATGGAGCCCCACGCTTCCTTGGCTTGAGACCTTGTCGGCAAGAGGAGCTCCCATCTTTGGAGGAACGGCGGCGAGGATTTCCTTGAGCTCTCGCCAATTGTTGTGGTACTAGACGCTGGCGCCATCGACGGCCTCCCAGAGCTGGCGAGCCTACATCTTGACCTTCATGAGCAGACTCTACTCGTGGTAGTTTCTCTTGGTGAGCATCGGCCACGGTGCGCCCACGCCGAGTCCTTGTGCACCATCTGGACAGCAGGAGACCCGTGACGGCCTCTGCGTCCGCGGCGATGCTCCGGCGATGGTGATGGAGCGCGGCACCGAGCAGGGCTCCGCGATCCTCTGGGCTGCCTCTCCATCTCCTCTCGCAGCGTGGCAGTGGTAGCCGCTGCAGCCTGAGCCGCTGTTGCTGCAGCGGTTGCTATAGTAGATAACTAGATACATTAGAGAGTAGCACTAGGCTTAACTCTCAAGAACAACGGTTACTGATAAATAGGCATTAGTAAGCATCATTACATTTACATTTAAAAAGGAATATTGGTTCTTGTTGGTGCTAAGTGACAGCATTTGAGGTGACTGAACATTTACATTTAAAAAGGAATATTGGTTCTTGTTGTGATGACAAGTTGTATTTACTTAATTTAATTTGTCACATCTTTTTTTTTCTTTTGTCATTCTTTAACTTATCTTTTTTCTCTTGTTCTTCATGAATGCAGTATGGTCCCCTTTATTTTTTGTAGGTTCTGCTGTTGGTTTCAGGTTGGATAGCTTGCTCAAACTAAGTGACACCCGTGCTCGTAACAATAAGATGACTTTGATGCACTATTTATCCAAGGTACCCCTCTATTAGAACACACTTAGAACAATCCCTTTGTGAGATAAAGGGCTTTAAAAGTTTTGTTCTGTTCTCTCCCTAGTAATTTATACTCATAATTCATATGTTTCAATTGTAATCTCCCACTACGACCTAAGGACCATGACAAGCAGCTTGGATATTCCTTAGTTCCTGGAGAAAAACAATTTTATTGTCATTGCCTTGTGGCCCATGAACACAAGTGAGCCACCAAGGTTGGCCACCTGTCAGACAGAATTGAACAGAGACACAGTGGGAATCAGATGGGGAACTGAGAGCTAGACGAAGATAGTGATGCCAAGCAGTGATAATTCCACCACTAGCTCTAGTGGACGGCACAACAACAAAATTGACAAATCCGAGTGTTTCAGTTAATGGCCTTGGGCTCAACTAACCCTAGAAGGGTAGACATATAACCAGCCATACATGGGCCTCATGGACCTAATACACACACATACTTCAACCGCCCCCCTGCACTCTGAACCACCGGCGCAGCAGCGGAGTTACAGATTGTACACGAAAATAAGATACACACACAAGCGCCCCCCACAGACGCAACTAACCACCAGTGATGCTGAGGCTGGAGGGGAACTCGGTGAAGGTCGAGGACGGTAGGCCCTTGGTGAAGATGTCGGCAAACTGGAAGGTGGTCGGGACGTGGAGGATCCGAACATTGCAGATGGCGACTCGATCACAGACAAAGTGTAGATCAATCTCCACATGTTTGGTCCGCTGGTGCTGCACAGTGTTGGTGGAGAGGTACACCGCACTAACGTTGTCACAGTAGACCAGGCTGCTTCGGGAGAGAGGCTGTGGAGCTCGGCAAGGAGCTGTCGGAGGCAGGAAGCCTCAGCCACGCCGTTAGCAACAGCACAATACTCTGCCTCGGCACTGGAGCGGGAGACCACCGGCTGGCGCTTAGACGACAGGACACCAGGTTGCTGCCTAGAAAAGATAGCGTAGCCGGAGGTGGAGCGCCGAGTGTTCGGACACCCGGCCCAGTCGGCGTCAGTGTAGACGACGAGCTCGGTGGAGAAAGACTGGTGGAGCAGACCGTAGTCGGCAGTGCTGTGGAGATAGCGGAGGAGGCGCTTGAGAGCACTGAGGTGGGGCTCTCGGGGTTCATGCATATGGAGACAAATCTGCTAAACTGCATAGGTGATGTCCGGCCTGGTGAAGGTGCGGTACTGAAGTGCACGGGCCAGACCTTGGTATGCAGTAGAGTCTGTCACTGGGTTGCCCTTGGCCTCTGATAGCTTGCCCTATGTGTCAACCAAAGTGGAGCAGGGCTTGCAGTTAGTCATCCCAGCTCGCTCGAGGATATCAAGGGTGTAGTGCCGCTAGTGGAGAAGTAGCCCGGTGGGATGAGGCTTAACAATGACCCCGAGGAAGTGGTGGAGCACACCAAGATCCTTCATAGCAAACTCTTGCTGAAGTGAGGTGATGATGCGGCGAAGTAGTGACGGACTAGATGCTGTGAGGACAATATCATCAACATACAGCAGCAGGTAGGCAGTCTCAGCTTCGTGGTGATAGATAAACAGGGACGTATGTGACTTGGCCTCCACAAATTCCAGTGTCAATAGGAAAGCAGCAAACCTAGAGTACCATGCCCGAGGGGCCTGCTTGAGGCCGTAGAGAGACTTGTTGAGCTGGCAGACCATGTTGGGACGAGAAGAGTCAACAAACCCCGCTGGCTGGCTGCAATAGACTGTCTCAATGAGAGTACCGTGCAGAAAAGCATTCTTGACGTCCAGTTGATGCACGGGCCATGAGCGAGTGAGCCAGTGAGAGTACCGTGCGGACAGTGGCTGGCTTCACTGCTGCGCCGAATGTCTCATCATAGTCGACTCCAGGGTGCTGAGTGAAACCCCGGAGAACCCAGCGAGCCATGTACTGATCAAGGGTACCATTAACCTGCCGCTTGTGTGTCCAAATCCACTTGACGATGACGCCGTTGGTGTTAGACAGACGGGCCACTAGATCCTATGTCCGGTTAGCAAGGAGTGCTGCATACTCTTCCATGCGGCTCCAGTGAGGGTCCGTCAAGGCGTCGTGAACGGAAGAGGGAAGAGGGTACAGGAGAGACCTGCGGTTCACCGGGCAACGCCGTGAGACCTCAGGGCTGCAGGGTACCAACCGTGTGTTGCATCACCATAGGGTGAACGTAACACGGGTGTCGGTGAAGGAGCGGTGGGTGGTACACCGGCGGCACAACACGGCCAGCCGCGGCCGCGGCGGCGGGGTAGGCGTCGCCGGCGGAGAAGAGGCCACGGGTGGTGGAGACGTCGCTGGCGGAGAAGAGACCACCGGGGGTGACTGAGGCAGCGGAGCCGGCCGTGCACGACGCTGGTAGACGTGCATCGGCTGGGCGAAATGCGCAGGGGCGCGGAAGCCGACATCCCTGGACCCGCGTCGGGCGTAGGGGCAGGTGCAGCATCGGAGGACGCCTCCGGACCCATGCAGGGTGCAGGTCCAGGGGCGTCACTAGTTGGCGGCGAGCTGTGGCACGGGCTCGGTGAAGGGCACGGTGGAGCAGTACCTGTAGGATACAACGGCAAAAGTGGTTGGACCACCATGTCAGTGGGAAAGAGAGAAGGGGTCAAGGTCAGGGGTGGAAGTGCGTGTGGTGGTGGTGCAGAAGGGGAAGACAGACTCATCAAATACCACATGTCGAGAGATGAGGACCCGACGAGAGGTGAGGTCAAAGCAACGGTAACCCTTGTGTTCCGGGAAATACCCGAGGAAGACACACAAAATCGAACGGGGAGCCAGCTTGTGGGGAGCGGTGGCAGTGGTGTTAGGGTAACACGCACACCCGAACACACGAAGGTGCTCATATCGAGGAGGGGGTACCGAAGAGAGCATGTTGTGGCGTAGGAGCTGGGCAGGCAGCGGAAGGAAGGTGGTTAACTGCATCAGAGCATCACGACTAGCATGGCTGAGGCGACGGTGCCAAGTGGTGGAGGAAGGAGTGGCGGCGAAAGCAGCTGACAAAACAGACGACGAAGACCAGAAGAGTCAAATTCAACAAAACAGGAATTGTCAGCTGTAAGTCGACGAATAGAAAGGAGGTTGTGAACCATAGAAGGTGCAACAAGAACATCAGGAAGACGAAAAGAACCATGAGCGCCGGTGGCACCCATGGATGTGACAGGAAGACATGAACTATTTGCGACCATGATGGACGAAGGGTGAGAGGAAGGAGGGTGAATGGAGGAGAGCATATCAGGGTTAGGGGTAGTGTAGTAAGTGGCACCTGAGTTGGCGATCCAGTCCGGACTGACAGGCGGTGTCAGGGCCATGGTGCTGAAGGAGCGGGCCAAAGCCACTGGTTCCCAACCAACTGACCCTGGCGAGGCGGCGGGAGGTGTGGCCCACGGAGACGCAGAGCGAAACCCGTAGGAGCACCAGCGAGCATGGCTGCCGGCGTGCGAGGCTCACCGTCGGGAGCCTAGCAACGCCACATGGAGATGCGCCCTAACCAGGGTTGTGGAAAGAGAGCCAGGGTGCACCCCGTGGAGGTGCCGGCGCCGGGTTGCTCCCACAGCCAGGACCCGCACCATGTCCCTCTCCGTGGCGACAGCGGCCGCCACGGCCCCCTCCCACCCCCACTCGGCCCGGGGGGAGGACCAAGGAGAGATGACGGTGGCGCAGCGGACGGTCGCGGCGGAGGAGTAGCGTCCAGGGCAGTCGAGGAGGGCGAGGACCCTGGCGCAGAGTTGGACCCAAGCTGGAGGCCCTGAGTGAGCTCCTCCATGACAAGGTCATCACGGACCTGCTGGAAGGTGGGAAAGCGCCGCTGCCGGGTAATCCACGTCCGGAGGTGGGCGTAGCGGTCACTGAGCCCGCGGAGGACGTTGAGGACCAGGAGACGGTCCTCCACGGGCCAGCCAAGGTCACCGAGGGAGTTCACCATGCCCTTCATCCGGCAGCAGAACTCGCCAACAGAGGTGTCGCCCTGGACGAAGGTAGGGAAGCTCGCATCGAGGCGTAGAGCCCGAGCTTCGGCATTGCCCATAAATTGGCCCTCGAGCGCAAGCCAGGCCCGATGAGCATCAGCGGAGTTGCGAACGAGGTCGTGGAGGTCGAGCGAGATCGTCCCGAGGATCCAGGAGAGCACATGCTGTCGAGGCGCAGCCATGAGGGGGTCTGGACCGCGACCTAGGCGTCGACGAGGATGTGGTCGTCGAGGGCGCAGCGGCGGAGGGTGAGGACCATGTCCCGCCAACGGGCGTAGGAGGTGACTCAGGCTCGAGGACGACCGGAACGAGGCGGATGTTTTGGACACCCCCGGCCTGGTAGTGGAGTTGCGCCACGTGCGGATCGGTCGGATCGTGCTAGATGACCGTGGTGTGGGACATGCGTGACCCGTCGAGCCGGAGGAAGTGGCCCCGACATCGGGTGAGGCAGGGAGGACGAGGAGCTGCTCCGCTTCAGCGATCTGGCGGGCCAGTGCATCGGCCGCATCGCGCTCGCGCTCCCAAGTGAGGGCGGCCGCACGCACACAGGCCCGGCCCTCCGCGGCGGCGGCGAGGGCGGAGTCGGGACCCGCTGCGTGGAGGTGGGACGTGGGCGGAGGAGGCAAGGCGGGGAAGGTAGAGGGACCCACGCCTGCGCCCAGCACGCGCAGCAGGGCGTCGTTGGCGTAAGCTTCGTCCCACGGCATGCCCAGCCCGGCCCCTGCAGCTATGGCGCCGGGCCCTGCAGCTGCGGCCATGGCGGCCATAGTGTCCGCGGTGGCCATGGCGCCCGCATCGGCGGCGCCTGCGTCGGCGTCTCCAACCCCAGCGGCCGCGACACCCCATGTGCGCCCGCGGCACCCGCCAAGGCCATGAGAAGGGATGCGGAGGCGGCGGCCTGGTCGGCGGCGGCGCGGGGCGCATCCTAGCCGGCTGCGGCGCGGGGTCTGCGCGGGGCGCGTCCTGGCCAGCTGCGGCGCAGGGGTCGGCGTGGGTCGCGTCTTGGCCGGCTGCAGGACGGGCAGGCGGCACTGGGTGCGGCCACCTGCACCCAGGAGGAGTTGGGGAGGGGAGGGAAGCAATGGAAGTAGGTGGGGGAGGGAGAGAGAAACCCTAGCTTGATACCATGTTTCAGTTAATGGGCTTGGGCTCAGCTAACCCTAGAAGGGTAGACATATAACCAGCCATACATGGGCCTCGTGGGCCTAATACACACACATACTTCAACACCGAGCCCAACATGGATAAAAGGACTTGTTGTGAAACAGCAGCCATCTTAGTCTCCTGGATACAAACTATGTCTACTCTAGACGAGTCCACCAGAGTTCTTACAGTGTCAAGACAAGAATAATAACAACTTAAACAGAGCCATGATGGGCAGATTTAGAGGATTAATCAATGATTTATCGCTCGTGGAAATACCTTTGCATGGGCGCAAATTTACATGGTCGAACAGACAAGTTTGTCCTACCTTGTTCAAGCTGGACAGCGTATTATGCTCAACTGATTGGGAGGAACTGTTTCCAAATTGTTTGCTGCAGAGTGCTTCTACAGACAACTCCGACCATTGTCCAATCATCTTTTGATTACAGGAGAGCAAGACGGGCAAGAGGCAGTTTTATTTTGAAGTTTTCTGGCCTAAACTGGAAGGGTTTCAGGCTGGTGGTCGAGGATGCATGGTCAGCTATACCTGTGTCTTCCTGCCCTTTGAGACTCCAAAAATTTCAGAGCTGTCGCCAAAAGCCTGCAAAGTTGGAGCCATAAGAAAGTTGGACATGTGAATTCACTGTTAAGCCTTGCTAGAGAAATACTCCATATGTTGGAAATTGCGCAGGATAACTGGAACCTTACTGATAAGGAGAACTGGCTGAGGAATAGACTTGAGAAACACTCTCTAGCTTTGTCCTCTTTTCGACGCACTATTGCAAGGAGTTGGTCTCGAATTGGATGAAAGTGATGCTAACACAGCCCTCTTCCGTCTTCATGCCCAACATAGGAAGAGGAAAATTTTCATTGCAAGAATTGTGGAGGGCAACCAAATTCTTACTGCTCATGAAGATAAGGCCAAAGCAATCCTTGATTTCGACGATGGCCCTGATTGGTAGCAGCTCAGATTGGGGGCAGACGATTGACCTTGATGAATGAGAATTGTTTGTCACAATTTCGTTGAGCTTGATGCCCCATTCTCAGAAGAGAAGGTCTGGAAGACAATTACCCTCTTGTCTTCAGATAAGGCCCACGGAACTGATGGTTTCACTGGACGTTTTGTGGCAGGTATGAAAGGGGACATCATGGCTGCATTTTCAGCAGTATGGAGCAGAAAACTCTTAATTCTTCTTATATAACCTTGCTACCGAAAGAAGATGCTGCACATGTCAAAGATTTCAGACCAATTAGTTTAGTACATAGTTTTGCTAAACTTCTTACTAAATTACTTGCCAACAGATTAGCTGGTTGGCTGCACCAAATGTTCTCACCTAATCAAGTGCTTTTATTAAAGGAAGATTCATCCAAGATAATTTCATGCTTGTGCAACAAACAGCAAGATTTCTGCATCAACATCACTACATCTCCACCCCAGAATTCTTCTCAAGCTGGATATCACAAAGGCCTTCGATTCTGTTTCTTGGGCCTGCCTCCTTGAAGTGCTGAGGAAATTGGGATTTGGACAAATTTGGTGCAACATCTTGAGTGGGCTCTTGGCCACCTCATTGACACAAGTCCTTAATGGGATTCCTGGAGAGGTCATTCTACATTGGTGTGGGCTGCGGCAAGGAGATCCCTTGTCCCCTATGTTATCTTGAGCCATTTGGTTTTAAGGGCTTCTAGTGATGGTTTTCTGCAACCCCTGGCCCCCCGACCGTTGATGCAGTGGATGTCCCTGTATGCTGATGATGTTGAGATTTTTCTGCGACCTACAAAAGGTGACATTGCTGTAATCCTTGATCTCTGAAATATGTTTGGTGAGGCACCAGGACTCAAGACCAATGTACTGAAGATTAACGTCATACCTATCAAATGCACCTCTTCTGATATCAGTACAATACAGGATCACATTTCCTGTGAGTTGCTTGAATTCCATGCAAATACTTGGGGCTACCCCTCTCCCTTTGGCAGTTGACAAAGAAACAGGTGTGTCCTTTTATTGATCGAATTGCTGGTCGCCTTCCTGGATAGAAAGCTGACCTTCTAAGACGGGTCGACAGATTCTAGTACAGTTTTTTCTTACCTAAATACTGATTTATCTTGCTATTGCATTAGACCTCCAACCTTGGGTAATCAATAAAATTAATAGGATCAGACAAGGCTTTCTTTGGAAAGGAAGAAAGGATGTAAAAGGTGGACACTGCCGGGTGGCATGGCCGGTGTTTCGCCCGCGTGAGCTTGGTGGTCTTGGCATCTCAGATCTTCAAAAACTCATTTGGGCCGTCCGAATGAGATGGCTTTGGTTGGAAAAAACAGCGCCTCCATGGGCAGAATTCCCCATTCATGTGCATCAATGTGTAAGAGCTTTCTTCTTAATGGTGGTCATTTCTGAAGTCGGTGATGGAGCTTGTACACTTTTTTTGGACGGATAGATGGCTTCATGGTCGATGTATTGCTGATATTGCCCCACATTTGTTTGCTCTGATTCCTAAGAGACAAGCAAATAAACGCACTGTCCTGGAAGGTCTCACAAACCAGACATGGATCTCAGATCTGCAGGGTGCACTTTCAGTGAATGCCATTGTGGATCTCAGATCTGCAGGGTGCACTTTCAGGGTGCACTGTCTAGTGTGGAACCAAAGCCTGTTGTGGAGGATTCTCATATTTGGAAACTCAGCTCAAGTGGACAGTACACAGCAAAATCAGCATATAGGGGTTTATTCCACGGATCAGTGAGACTATTCTCTTGAGAGGATTTTGAAGACTTGGGCTCCGGCCAAATGTCGCTTCTTCATGTGGCTTGTCGCACACAATAGATGCTGGACAGCAGATAGGCTAGCAAGGCATGATCTTGACTGTTGGAGTATAAGGTTTCCCATGTATGTGACCATATTGCTACCCTTCTAGGGTGAGCCCAATTAAGAAAATGACAGTTTACAGCATGGTATCAAGCTAGGGTTTCTCTTCTCCCTCCCTCCCTTCCCAGCCCAGCCGCCA
>Ga0182004_10002395_pt1 | contig 14548 bp, 10 predicted proteins | sample Sormic07211540_1_FD_120479 | JGI IMG/M metagenome (GOLD analysis project Ga0182004, IMG submission 120479) | Endophyte microbial communities from Sorghum bicolor roots, Mead, Nebraska, USA - 072115-40_1 MetaG | ecosystem: Host-associated > Plants > Roots > Unclassified | place: USA: Nebraska...
AACACTCTGCAGAGGTTGTACATCTTTACCCATGAGTCATGATTTACCCTTTCGCCCGAGGTAGCTAGTCTCTTAACCCCCTTCCTAGGGAGGTCGGCAGGGATCACTATGAAGTCTTTCAAAAGTTCGTCTAACATGTTAGGGCCACAACGTTTCCTCGACGAGCAGATATAGATACCCCCCTTCCGAATGGCACAATGATGCGCAGACTATACACATAGGGACAGGGGCTCGCCCTATACCCATGTCGGTTCAGCCCCTCTAGCGCCCTTTCAGGTAACCTCTAACAAGCTAGAAAAGGTCTTCATACTGAGCTAAAGCCATAGCCATATAGCCCTCATGGTTGTATGAGTTGTCCTAGCTTTTGCCAAAGGATAAGTCCTTATGGAGGGTCAAGATCAATCCAGCAAAAGCCAGAGTTCTTTCCACCCTGTATGTTCAAGTTGCTAGAAAGCTTATTTTATTGTTTATTGTATATTCAAATATTCAGGTTAGAAGATCATGGATTATAATCAAGCACTAGCAAAACTACCCAAATGCATATCCAAATAGGTAACAAGGAATCCAGGTAACAATCATCTATGCTTTTGCTAAGGTCATCAAGGTGGATACATGCATATGATAAATATTGTATTAATTGTGTATAGGTAACAAGGATAGTCCCAAGTTATACTTGCCTTGATCAAAGCTCTCCTGAGCCTGCTGGTCTTTAAAGGCTTGGTCTTGCTCACTAACGTACGGCTCACCGTATATTCCCAAACATCAATCAACAACACACAATCCAATGTAGACAATCATACGCAAAGCAAGCAAACTATAATTAGAACATTACACCAACAGTGAGAAATCAAAGATAAAAGTTTATAAAAAATAATCTACGTAGCGCTACGATCACACAAACGTAAAGTTCACAAAAATCAGAATTAAAACGTAGAAGTTATGAATTTTCTAAGATTTCCTATAGAGAAATAATTAATTAAATGCTACTGCGAAACTAAAAAGTTTCAAAACAGTGAATTAATACCTCCAACATGTAGAGCTCGTAAATACAAACCTAACGCAATTTGAATGGACCAAAACGGAGTTAAAACAAATATTTTATGACCAAAACAAAACCAATGGCAAAAGTGTAATTACTGGAAAGCGTATTTCTGACTAAACCGATGGAGAATACGCTTTCAAGTTCGGAAAACGTAAACCAAGAAGACGCTTTGGGCCGCGGGTCAATTATAGCAAAAATCCAGGGACTCTTAAAGAATTTTATCAGCCGAAAGGGTATTTTCGTTTCCTGGCCATCCGATCTCCATCCAACAGCTCACGGTGCACCCAGGGGCAGCAGGCGGCGGTCCGGCCCGCTTTCAGGTTTCCGACGCGGTGGCGCCATTGCCAGCCGCAGAGAGCTCGCCGGAGAGCTCCAAACCCGCAAATCTGTGCACCAAAAGCAAAACCGAAAGCACCAAAATGTAGAGGGGCTTCACGTGAACTCACCCACGGGTATTGCTTGGACCAGAGAGGGCTAGGGAAGGCTCGCGATGGCGGTGGCTTGGTTTCTATCTCGGCGAGATCCACTATGTCGCAAATAAACGGAACTAGGGCACGTTTTTGCGGCTTAGATGCAAACGGAAGCTGCGGCTTTGGAGGAGAAGCTTTATAGGGTCTTGGTTGGCGAAAAGTGCAAGGAAATCGCGGCTTTCATGGGATCGAGTTCGGCACGACTTGTCTCCTACTCGAACACGACTGGAGGTAGGGGAAAGAGATGCGGCTGACGGGTGGGGCCAGCGTGGCAGTGAGATAGGAGGGGAGGGAGGAAGTGCAGATGGGTGGGGCCCAAAGGCAGGGAAAGAAAGAGAGAGGGGAGGAATGCGGGCGCTTGGGCCGAAACGGCTGGGCCGTGTTCATGACGCGGGAGTTGGAGAGACTAGGCGCGGGGCTGGCTGGGCCTCGGCCTGGTTTTCCTAGGGGCTTCTCCCCTTTATTATTTTTTCTTCTTTTCTTTTTTCTGATTTCTATTCCAAAACATTTTCCAAATAGAATTTTGAACACAATTAACTTCAAACCAAAGTCTCTCAGCACAAAATAAAATAAGCCCCAGCATGAATGCATAGACAAGTTTCTATACTTTATGTTGGATTTTAACTTCAACAAAATTTATTTATTCACTAATTTTAAATGCTCACAAAATATTCAAATTAATCAAATTAATTCCCATTAATTGAAAATCAAATTTTGGGTGTTACAAGTGTCCTCATCATGGGATGGAGAATTGGCTGCTCATGCAGACATTCTATCATGGGCTCAGCAACAGCACTTGTGAAACCATGGATGCTGCTGTTGGAGGAGCATTCTTATCACTTACTATCTCTCAAGCAACTGCTCTTGTGGAAAATATGGCCTCCAATCAAGGTTGGAGTGAATGAAGAACTCAGACCCACAAGAGAGGTGGAGGAATGCACCAGGTCAAGGAGGTAGACATGCTAGCTGCCAAGATAGACCTACTGATAAAAAGACTTGACGAGAGAATCGTTGAAAAGAAAGAAGTCATGCACATTCATGATTCTGGCATGACTTGTGAAGAGTGTGGAGAAACTGGGCATACAGGTACCAACTACCCAGAGCTAAGGGAGGACGTGAACTATATCAACAACAATAACAACAACTACTACCGCCCTCAGCAAAATCAAGGTTAGACCTAGCAACAGTGGCCTAACTACTTAGGTAACTACTCAGGCAATTACCAAGGTTATAGTTCTTACAATAACACTAACCAACCATCTTTAAGAGAGTTAATGCTTAATCAGGGTAAGTTAATGGATAGCCTATCTAAAAAGCTAGCATCTAATGATAAAACTTTAGAATAAATTAATATTAGAATGGAAAGTTTTTCAAATGCTATCAAGAATCTGCTTAGCTTTAATAAGATGCTAGAATCTCAGTTACAATAGCTTGCTCCTTTTGCTGCCACCAATGATCAAGGTAAGATTCGTGGACAGCCAGGAGAATTAGAAACTGCAAATCTTGTAGACATCTTTAATGTAGGAAGCTACTAGAGTGACCCTCCAAAAGGAGCATGGTTAGACTCATCTCTATCAACCAAGAAAGGTGATCTAGGGAGACCGGTTATTCTGATCTCCATTGGAAGTGCAAACTTCGACGAGGCAATCTGCGACTTCGGTGCAAGCATCAACATCATGCCTAAGGTGATCTACGATAAACACTTCAATTATCCTTTATAACACACAACCATGTGTTTGTAGCTTGCAGATCAGTCACTCTGCTACCCCGTGGGAATCATGGAAGAGATCAGCATATGACTAGACAACTCATATGTTCCTGCAGACTTCACAGTAGTGAACCCTGGTACCGATGAGAGGTCGCCTATCATTTTGGGATGACCATTCTTGAACACTACCGGAGCTATCATCTACGTCAGCAATGCCAAGATCACTTTTAACATCAAGGGCAATAGGGAAGTCTTTTCCTTCAAGAACAAGACATTGTCGATCCCTGCCTAGAAGGAGACAGTCGATAGTAGAAACAAGAGCAACACCCAGAATAAGGCCAAGACCAAGAGTAAGGGCAAACAAAAGGCCCAGAAGATTGAGATAGCATAGATGGTCACTGCAATCCGCATGGAGTGTGACCACCTACTCAAGTATCCACATCTGATCAAGGACAATCTAGGTGTCCCGAGCATTCTATGCTCTATCAACAGATGCTAGTTCTTAAACATTGTTTGTAACATCGGATCAGGCATCAACATCATGGCCAAGGTAACATTTGAATTCCTATATGGTACTATGCCTTTGGACCCTACCTATGCATAGCTGCAGTTAGTGGACCAGTCCTTTCGCTTCATGGATGGGATAGCCAAAAATGTCCCGGTCTAGATTGAAGACCACTATGTCCCCACTGACTTCTTGGTCGTCGACATGGGAGAAGAATATGATCCACCTATCATCCTAGGAAGACCATTCCTCAACACTACCAAGGCCATCATATACATTGGAACATGGGGGTCCATTTCCAATTCTCCTTAGAAAAGGTATGCCTGCACTTCAATAGCAATTATATAATTGAGGAAGATCCCAAGAAAAATAGGTCAAGAAGAAGGTGACGCACCTGCCACCAGAAGAAGAAGAATGTTGTAGATGGATGGGCCGACTATGAAGGAGAGGTTTCAAGATACGAATATCGATACCCTAACAAAGACATCGTCAAGGAAGAAGAACTAGCAGAAGAAGAAATAGTGATTCCAGACACTCTCTCCTCCAAGTCGCCATCACCTACAAGGCAGCTATAGAAGCCCAAGGTAAACTCATAATGAAATCGTGCTCAGGACATAACACCTGTGGCGCCATCCGATGCGCCCCTCGATCAATGAGCAAACAAGAATGTCCTATTTGGAGGACTTAAAATCATCGAACACCGAGCCAAGAGGTAACTTGGTATTTATCTACATTTTCCTTTATATTTATTTCTCTTAATTACATTAGTAATTGCATCTTCATTTTTATTGCTGCATTAGAAAAGAAAATAAATATGTTTTGCATTGCAACTAGAAAATGTTAAGCCCCTATATTTAATATGTGGTGCAACAGCTCACATACTTATCTATTGTGGAGGCACAAAAATAATTTTTAACATATTTATTTTCTTGTCTATATACCATAAATATGAAAAGCATAAAAATATATTGATCTTGTTAAAAGATAAATGGGTATAAGAAAGTTCTAGACTCCCAAGGCTTAGAGGTTATTACTAACGCTTAATCAGTTCCACAAACTTTGTTGTCTATTTGAGCTTCACAGGCTTTAAAGGATCAAGAAGAATCAATAGGCAGAAGGACGTCCTGTCCCCTGTCGGAGTACTATCCATATCAGGCAAGTGTTGTTTCTCACAGCAAGCACCTACGACACTCCAAGAGGACTAGTACGCCTTCACTGCCTGTCAGCAACCTCAGCAGACTATGTCAACATCCAGCTTGGGGGAGAGCAACCCCCGTATACTGAGCTAAGTATCTCTTACTTACTTAATTATATATCTATTCCTAGTGCATTATGACAAGATAAAAAGATGAATAACCTTAGAAACCCGAAAAATATTTTATCTTTCATAATTAATTCTATTAGCTATGGAGAGATCTTAATGAATCTGTTAAAATAAACCTCTAGAATAAACTCTTATATGGAGATGATGAATAGTTGCTCTGCCGTAATTCTTTGCAAGTATCTAGTCTTCAACCTTGTACTCTCATGAGTTTTAAACACAACTGTTTAGACTTAAGATTTTGCTTTGAGCCTAAAACTTGTGGGTAGCAAATGCTTGATCTAAAGTCTAGGTAGTTGAGGGATATGATATGGGAAGATCTTGAGCTGTTATCAATCTTGCTCCTAGAGATGCTAGAGTTTTGGATAATTTTATTTTGAAACTTCTAAATTGCTACATGATGAGTTCCTTTATGACGAGAGTTTAATTTCCTACCACGGCCAAATACTCATGCTTGCTAGATTAGGAAAACCTCCATTTATATTTCAACCTATAAGCATTGAGGATACTTAAGCTGTGTAGAACCTAAGGAACTAGTCATGCAGTTAAAGTCAATATTATGTGCTCTCCATCCATTGATCTTAGCTACTTTTGTCCTCAGAAGTACGCATCCACTTACATCCACCACATTCACTATGTGCTACTTCTGTTCCTGGAAGTACCACCCACATATACGCACTACACTCTGTGCTGTTTCTATCCTGGAGACACGCACCCATGCTACTCCTACCCTGGGTGTACGCATTTCTTCATTCACCCACATATATTTCGTATCCACTTAGAAAATATTCTACTACTACACTAGGAGGGAACAACCAAAAATATCCATTGCCACTATATCTTATTCTACTTATCCTGTTGTTTCAGTTGATACTCCCTGTTGTTATCAGTACATTAAAATGGTTGGTTGATCTCTAAAAAAATGAGAAAAGAAAGAAAGGGGACAAAAGTCCCAATGCAAAAGAAAAGAAAGACAGCCAAGTCCTTATTTTTAGATTAGGGAGGTATGTTTCCCCAAGGAGGAAATGTAGAATTAGATATTCACCATCAGTTATGACCCCTCATAACCACTTTCATTCTTATCACTTCACCTCACTCACATGCACATATGACTTGATCGTATAATTAGTTTCTCTAGATCCATGGTTTAACTATGCAATACATGTAAGAATGTTTGAATTGTCTTTCCCACCTATGAGCTCCACAAAAGCTAATTAGAAATTGGGTGAGAGAGAATGCAACTATGCCTTAGTCCTACAAATGCCATATATTATGAGAGCAAAGAGAAGGCATACTCACTTGCCTTGGAGAGGATCCAAGAATAACACATATGAGAGACTAGAAGTGTCATACAAGGAAACTCTGAGTTTTATTTAAAAATCTTACAAAATTCTAGAATAATAGTTGATCAACGAGTGAGTAGCATAGTGCTTGACTTAATTGTTCTATCTTTCAACTGCTCAAGACCTAAGTGATAGCTATAAGCTCCATGGTTAAAGGTAATATGGGTGAGTCTTGAGTCAGAATAGTTCACTCTAATCCGGAGGAGAGTCCTTGTTTGAACACATGTGTACTTGTGAGGCATGAAAGTATTGTAGCAACGCCTGATCCATCACTGAGTCTATCTTTGCTCAGGGACGAGCAAAAGGTACGCTTGGGGGAGTTTGTTGATGGTAGATAAGTACTCTTTTTAACCGTCAACATAGGATCAAAAAGGACTTAAATGAGAATACTATCTAGCTATAGGGGTTATCACTAACAGAATTCCACAAGTTTTGGTGATTGTCTATTTCTGCAAGGGGTTATTGGAATAAGAACAAAAGGAGGTCCACATGTCAGATTTACATAGAGAGAACACGTGAAACGTCAACTCAGGAATACTCTAGAAGGCTCAGGAAGACATCACATGAAAGGTGGGGCCCACCTGCCATAGGGCAGGGGTAGGCGCCCCACCCTGTCAGGGGCGGCCGCTCAGAGGTTCGGATCCTGACTCCACCAACTTTGAGGATTAATCTTAAGCGCATGTTTAAGTCGGTTTGATCCAAGGGCTGTGGTGCTTCCTAGGTGGCTATAAATAAAGACCCTGCCCCCTGAAGAAGGAAGAAAAGAGAATAGTTCATTATTCTCTAAGAAGAATTAGACAGAGAGGGGTCCCTTGAATGGATCTGTCTCTTAGCCACCATCTCAATTAGATCTCTATATTTATTTAGCATAGCTACATAGGAATAGATCTAGAAGAAGTCGAGTTATCTTGGAGTCCGGATCAATCTTCAGTTCTTGGTAAACTCTTATTCTCTTGTTATATTTATATTAGTTCTTGCTACTATGAATATGACTTTAATCTATTTGATTTTATCAGAATTGACTTTATTCTATTTGCTTATGTTTTTAATTATATTGTTCTTAGTCTACTTCGATTATATGTTGTAACATCCCACCTCCACAAGGTCGGGCCCGCTTACATCTTGCTGCTTTTCTAGGATATAGTCAGTCCCCACAGACCAACACTTGTCTTTTCTGCACACTTTGTCTTCACTCGTGCGCACCCGGAAAGAACTTTCCGGTCGGTCACCCAACCCTAAATTTCTCTAGTCCAAGCATGCTTAACTTTAGAGTTCTTTGGAGATGGGCTTTCGGAAAAGAAGTTTCAACTTGTTGGTATGAGTTTCCTATTAATCCTGTTAAGACCTGGGGCCGGGTGTCACATCCTCACCCCCTTAAGAGGCTGACGTCCTCGTCAGTCAACCCCAAGCTAGGAACATCCCCTCTTGGCCACGTCCGTGCATCCAATGCCAGCGTATGTGTCATGTTGTGTGACCACTCTGGGTCCACACCAGCCATGCACACCATGCTTGCGCAATTGCAACACACGCGTCCATGAAACCGTAAGGGTAGGCTCTGATACAATTCTGTAATGTCCTGCCTCCACGAGGCCGGGCCTACTTACATATAGCAGCTTTTCTAGGATATAGTGAGTCCCCACAGACCAACACTAGTCTTTTCTGCACACTTTGTCCTCACTCGTGCGCACTCGGAAAGAACTTCCCGGTCAATCACCCATCCCTTAATTTCTCTAGGCCAAGCACGCTTAACTTTAGAGTTCTTTGGAGATGGGCTTCCAGAAAAGAAGTTGCAACTTGTTGGTATGAGTTTCCTATTAATTATATTAAGCCCTGGGCCGGGTGTTACATATGCGTAGCATAGTTAGATTAGAATTAAGTGATATATATTGTGTAGGCGAGGTGCATAGACCGTATTTATCTTGCTAATATCACTATGCATAGATATAACCCTTTCTAATGATGATGCTAGGCGTACTTGCACTAATCATAGTATGCTTTGACAGTATAGTTAGGATACTTAGGATTTATTCTTGTAGATGTCCTAATACCATGCTAGTGCTATAGACTTAGAGTAATCTAATTGAGATGATTATCATGTTTATCTTATGGCTATGAACTCTTATTTATCCTCTTTCACTTATTATTCATATTCATATATTTATCTTATGTGACACTTATCCTACATGAGACATAGATAAAGACATGGTTAAGGTCTCCACGATGACATGCAGTGCTCATTGCTCAATATCCATTGCAAGTCCCTTCGCAGTGGTAAAAATATAAATAACGATACCTAGAATACTCCTGGTTAAAATGCTACATCAGTATTATCTGTGCGCTTGCGGATCCTTTATTTATTTATTTCTTTATTTATTCCTAGAAAAGCATATAGATTTAATACCAACACTTCTACATCATGTTAGGGATGACAACCTAGCTTAAGTGATGTTAAGTAATTTTGACGTCGTTGCTAGGGATAGGTTTAAGAGTCTATTTTTAGTAGTTGCGTTAAGAAGTGTCAACAGGAAGCACCATAGCCCTTAGATCAAACCGACATAAATGTACATTTATGATTAATCCTCAAAGTCGGTGGAGGCAGGATCCGCGAGGTTCACCCTGATTGGTTACTCCTCGGGCGGCCACCCCTCACAAGGTGGGGCGCCTGCCCCTGCCCCATGGTAGGAGGGCCCCACCTTTGAGGTGGTGTCTTCTTGAGTCTTCTGGAGTATTCCTGAGTTGAAGTTTCACGTATTCTCTCTATGAAAATCTGATATGTGGACTTCCTTTTGTTCTTATTCTGATAACCTCTACCAAAATAGACAATCACCAAAACTTGTGCAATTCTATTAGTAATAACCCTATGGATAGTATTCTAATTTTAGTAATTTTCATGCTATGTTGATGATTAAAAAGAGTACTTATCTACCATCAACAAACTCCCTCAAGCTTACCTTTTGCTCGTCCCTGAACAAGGGATAGACTCAGTGATTGATGAGGAGTTGCTACAATACTTTCACTCCTCACAAGTACACATGCAACAAACAAGGACTCTCCTCCGGATTAGAGTGAACTATTCTGACTCAAGCTTACCCATTTTACCTTGCACCATGGGGTTTATAACTATCACTTAGATCTTGGGTAGTCGAAAGACAAAATGGTTAAGTCAAGCACTATGCTACTTGCTATTTGATCAACTATTACTCTAGAGTTTTTGTAGGATTTTCAAATAAAACTCAGAGTTTCCTTGTATGACACTTTCTAGTCTCTCATATGTGGTATTTGTAGGACTAAGGCATAGTTGCCTTCTCTCTCTCACCCTACTTCTAATTAGCTTATGTGGAGCTCATCGGTTGGAAAGATTATTCAAACCTACTTACATGTATTGCATAGTTAAACCATGGATCCAGAGAAACCAATTATACAATCAAGTCATATGGGCATGTGAGTGCAGTGAAATGAAGTGAGTGATAAGAATGAAAGTGGTTATGAAGGGTGATAACTGATGGTGAATATCTAATCTAAGAATAAGGACTTGGCTCTCTTTCTTTTCTTTTGAATTAGGAACTTTGTCCTCTTTCTTTCTTTTTTCATTTTTTAGAGATGAGCCAACCCTTTTAATGCACTGATAACAGTAGGAGGTATCAACTGAAATAACTAGAGCTTTATTGGATAAGTAGAATAAGACATAATGGCAATGGGTATTTTTGGGTATTCCCTCCCAGTGTAGGAGTAGAACATTTTCTAAGTAGATGTGGAATGTGTGTGGGTGATGAATAGAGGAATGCGTACTCCTAGGGTAGAAGCAGCATAAGTGTGTGTCTCTAGGATAGAAATAGCATAGAGTGTAGTGCGTATATGTGGGTGGTACTTCCAGGAACAGAAGTAGCACATAGTGTATATGGTGGATGTAAGTGCTCACATACTTCTAAGGACAGAAGTAGCTAAGATCAATGGATGGAGAGCTCATAATATTGACTTTAACTACATGACTAGTTCCTTAGGGTCTACACAGCTTAACTACCCTCAATGCTTATAGGTTGAAATATAAGTCGATGTTTTCCTAATCTAGAAAGCATGAGTATTTGGCTGTGGTAGGAATTTATAACTCTCATCATAAAGGAACTCATCAAGTAATACTTCAAGGTTTTCAAAATAAAATTCTCTAGAACTCTAGCATCTCTAGAAGCAAGATTGATAGCAACTCAAAACCTTCCCGTATCATATCCGTCAACTACCTAGACTTAGATCAAGCATTTGCTACCCACAAGTTTTAGGCTCAAAGAAAAATCTTAAGTCTAAACAGTTGTGTTTAAAACTTAGGAGAGTACAAGGTTGAAAACTAGATACTTGCAAAGAATTATGGCAGAGCAACTATTCATCATCTCCATATAAGAGTTTATTCTAGAGGTTCATTTTAATAGATTCATTAAGATCTCTCCTTAGCTAACATAGTTTAATTATGAAAGATAAAATATTTATTGGGTTTCTAAGATTATTCATCTCTTTTTCTTTTCATAACACACTAGAAATAAATAGATGACTAAGTAAGAGATACTTAGCTTGGTATACGGGGGTTGCTCTCCCCAAGCTGGATGTTGACATAGTCTGTTGAGGCTACTGACAAGCAGTGAAGGCATACTGATCCTCCTGGAGTGTCGTGGGTACTTGCTGTCTGAAACAACACTTGCCTGATGTGGACAGTACTCCGACAGGGGACAGGATGTCCTTCTGCTTGTTAATTCTTCTTGATCCTTTGAAGCATGTGAAGCTCAAATAGACAACAAAGCTTGTGGAACTGATTAAGCGTTAGTAATAAACCTCTAAGCTTTGGGAGTCTAGAACTTTCTTATACCCATTTATCTTTTAACAGGCTCAATATATTTTTGTGCTTTTCATATTTATGGTCTTGAGACAGGAAAATAGATATGCTAAAAAAATTATTTTTGTGCCTCCATAGTTGATAAGTATGTGAGCTGTTGCATCACATATTAAATACATGGGGCTTAGTAATTTTCTAGATGCAATACAAAACATATTTGTTTTCTTTTCTAATGCAGCAATAAAAATAAAGATGCAACGACTAATGTAATTGGAAAAAGTCTACATCACCCCATGAACTATGGGGTGGTGTCTACTTTACCCCTCAAACTATGAAACGGTCTAATTTGCCCCTTGAACTATCCAAAACTGTTAAAATCACCCCCGACCGGTTTTTACGGTGGTTTTGCTACAGTAACAATGGTTTTGCACAGTGACTGTGGTTTTGACTTTTTTCCTATTTGTTTTCATATAATCTTTGAAAAATCATAGAAAAATCACAGAAAAATCATAAAATAGAAAATATAATTTTGTTAGACTCCGCATGAGTAGATCTACGCAATGAATATATAATATGGTATAATTTTGTTAGACTCCGCATGAGTAGATCTAAACTATACCATATTATATATTCATTGCATAGATCTACTCATGCGGAGTCTAACAAAATTAGTTTTTCTGTGATTTACTATGATTTTTTAAAGATTATATGAAAATAAATAGGAAAAAAGAAAAAGTCAAAACCACAGTTAGCAAAACCATTGTTACTGTAGCAAAACCGCTGTCAAAAACCGCCCGGGGTGATTTGAACGGTTTTGGATAGTTCAAAGGGTAAATTAGACTGTTTCATTGTTCGAGGGGTAAAGTAGACACCACCCCATAGTTTAGGGGGTGATGTAGACTTTTTCCTAATGTAATTAAGAGAAGTAAATATGCTAAAGAAAAATGCAGATAAATACCAAGTTACCTCTTTGCGCGGCGTACAGTGATTTAAGTCCTCCAAACATGACCTTCTTGTTCGCTCACTAATTGAGGGGCGCATCGGATGGCGCCACACGTGTTATACCCTATGTAGGATTTAATTCTGAATTCACCTTTGGTTTCCATACCTACCCTGTAGGTGATGATGACTTGGAGGAGAGAGTGTCTAGAATCACTATCTCTTCCTCTGTTGGTACCTCCTCTTTGATGGTGTTCGACTCATTAGGGTATCGCTCTTCGAATCTTGAAACCTCTCCTTCATAGTCAGCCCATCCGTCTACAACATTCTTCTTCTTCTGGTGGTGGGTACGTCTCCTTTTTCTTGAACTATTCTTCTTGGGATCTTCCTCAATTATATAATTGCTATTAAAATGAAGGCGTACCTTTTTTAAGGGAAATTAGAAATGGACCTACCCTATTCCAATGTAAATGATGGCCTTGGTGGTGCTGAGGAACACTCTTCCTAGGATGATGGGTGGATCACACTCTTCTCCCATGTCGATGACCAGGAAGTCAGTGGGGACATAGTGGTCGTCAATCTAGACAGGGACATTTTTGACTATCCCTTCCATGAAGTGAAAGGATAGGTCCACCAACTGCAGCTGCGCATAGGTAGGGTCCATAGGCATAGTACTATATGGGAATTCATATGTTACCTTGGCAATTATGTTGACGCCTGATCCAGTGTCATAGACAGTGTTGTAGAAGTAGCATCTGTTGATGGAGCATAGAATGGTCAGGACACCTAGATCATCTTTCTTGATCAAATGTGGAGACTTGAGCAGGTGGTCATACTCCATGCAGATTGCAGTGACCATTTGTGCTATCTCAGTCTCTTGGGCCTTCTGTTTGCCCTTGTTCTTGGTCTTGGCTTTATTCTAAGTGTTACTCTTGTTCCTACCACCGACTGTATCCTTCTAAGCAGGGAATGACAATGTCTTATTCTTGAAAGAAAAGGCTTCCTTGTTGCCCTTAATGTTTAAGGTGATCTTGGCATTGCTGGCGTAGATGATAGCTCCGGTAGTGTTCTAGAATGGTCGTCCCAGAATGATAGGTGACCTCTCATTGGTACCAGTGTTCACCACTGTGAAGTCTGTAGGTACGTACGAGTTGCCTAATCGCACGCACATGCTTTTCAGGATTCCCATAGGGTAGCAAAGTGACTGATCTTAGGAATGTTGTTAATGCTTGCACCAAAGTCATAGATTGCCTCATTGAAGTTTGCACTTCCAATGGAGATAGGAATAACTGGTCTCCCTAGATCTCCCTTCTTGGTTGGTAGAGACGAGTCTAACCATGTTTCTCTCGGAGGGTCACTCCAGTAGCTTCCTGCATTAAAGATGTCTACAAGATTTGCGGATTCTATTTCCCCTAGTTATCCAGTAATCTTACCTTGATCATTGGCGACAACAAAAGGAGCAAGTTGTTGCAACTGAGATTCTCGCATCTTATGAAAGCTAAGCTAATTCTTGATTGCATTTGAAAAACTTTCCATTCTTATGTTAATTGATTCTAAAGTTTTATCATTAGATGCTAGCTTCTTAGACAGGCTATCCATTAACTTGTCTTGATTAAGCACTAACTCTCTTAAAGGTGGTTGATTAGTATTATTGTAAGAATTATTACCTTGGTAATTACCTGAGTAGTTAGGCCGCTGTTGCTAGTTCTAGCCTTGATTCTGCTAAGGATGGTAGTAGTTGTTGTTGTTGATGATGTAGTTTATGTCCTCCCTCAGCTCTAGGAAATTGGTACCTGTATGCCCAGTTTCTCCACACTCTTCACACGTCATGCCAGAATAATGAATGTGCATGACTTCCTTCTTCTCAGCGGTTCTCACTTTGAGTCTTTTCATCAGCAGGTCCATCTTGTCAGCTAGCATGTCTACCTCCTTGAGTTGGTGCATTCCTCCACCTCTCTTGCGGGTCTGAGTTCTTTCTTCACTCCAACCTTAATTGGAGGCCATCTTTTCTACTAGAGCAGTGGCTTGAGAGATAGTAAGTGATAAGAATGCTCCTCCAGCGTTAGCATCCATGGTTTCACGAGTGCTATTGCTGAACCCAAGATAGAATGTCTACATGCGCAGCTAATTCTCCATCCCATGATGAGGACACTCGAGTATGTAGTCTTGAAAATGCTCCCAAGCTTCTAGGACTGTCTTATCTTGTTGTTGCTGAAAGCTTGATATCTTCCCATGTAGCATTGGTCTTGCCTGTGGGAAAGAACTTCACCAGGAAATTAGTGGAACATAGTGCCCACGTAGTATTCTTCTCCTTGTTGGCGTAGAACCACTGCTTCGCTTTCCCCAAGAGTGAGAATAGGAAATGGCGAAGTAATATAGCATCTCTGGGGATGTCCTTGAA
>Ga0182004_10002396_pt1 | contig 14546 bp, 13 predicted proteins | sample Sormic07211540_1_FD_120479 | JGI IMG/M metagenome (GOLD analysis project Ga0182004, IMG submission 120479) | Endophyte microbial communities from Sorghum bicolor roots, Mead, Nebraska, USA - 072115-40_1 MetaG | ecosystem: Host-associated > Plants > Roots > Unclassified | place: USA: Nebraska...
GACTACGGCATGTTCCGGTTCTGCGTCGCCGACTCGGAGCACGACTGGCGGATCGGCACGCCGCAGTACGAGTTCATCGAGCACTGCCTGTCGACGGTGGACCGGAAGCACCAGCCGTGGCTCGTCTTCGCGGCGCACCGCGTGCTGGGCTACTCCTCCAACGCCTGGTACGCGGGCGAAGGGTCCTTCGAGGAGCCCGAGGGCCGCGAGAACCTGCAGAAGCTCTGGCAGAAGTATCGCGTCGACATCGCCTTCTTCGGCCACGTCCATAACTACGAGAGGACCTGCCCTATGTACCAGGTAGGTAGTAGTTAACCTACTACTAATTAACCCAGGAAATTCTGCGGTAATTCTTGGTAATTATTAAGCCTAACTTTACCCTGCGTTGCAACGGCGAACGATGGAGCAGAGCCAGTGCATGACCAGCGAGAAGAGCCACTACTCCGGGACGATGAACGGGACCATCTTCGTGGTGGCCGGCGGCGGCGGCTGCCACCTGTCGGAGTACACGACGGCGATCCCCAGGTGGAGCATCTACCGTGACAAGGACTACGGGTTCGTCAAGCTCACGGCGTTCAACCACTCGTCGCTGCTGTTCGAGTACAAGAAGAGCAGCGACGGCAAGGTCTATGACTCTTTCACCGTCGACAGGGAGTACCGCGACGTGCTCAGATGCGTGCATGACAGCTGCTTTCCGACGACGCTCGCCACCTAAAGGCTTTGTGTGTGGTTTAGTAGGGATTAGAAGAGATTCAGGATAATTTTATCATCTACAAGTCAAAATCTCCTTCAATCCTCTCGAAGCCTTGTTTGGCTGTAATCAGATTCACCTCATTCTATATGTGGGTTAAGGTGAATTAAATTAAAGGTGGAATCAGTAGTGCTAGCTACTAGTAGTCATGAGGAGCTTGTGTTAGCTTGTTAGGTGCAGTGTGGTCATGCATGGCTTCGATCTCATGTGGCCCTCAACTCAACTTTCTGCATCTACCATTTTCGGTTATACACTGGAGTAAAAAAAATACCCGGCAAATGTCAAAGCCGTTTTCAGAGTTTACTGGCAGATTTAGAGGAGTGAAGTGATTGCTTGGCCAGGCTCATAATCATACTCTGACCTGAACTACTATTGCATGCTAAATCAAAGCCTTAACATCCACCCCTACCTGTAGTACTTTTCCCCTGAGATAGAGAAGCCAGCATCTTGGTTATTTTTATTGTGGGGGCTATTTTAGAATTTGCAAAGCAAAAAGTAGACTCTAACAATTGTGTTATCTGCTTTTGTAAAATAAAAAGTTGGCTATCCCTTGATTTTTGGTGGCTATATCTTTTTGAAGATCTTTTCTATTTTACAAAATGGCTAAACAATAGCATTTAGCTACTAATTTTAGCCAAGCTCTTGAAGTTGCTCTAAATTGTTTCGGACAGGCCTTGATCACAGGTTAATCTCGACTTGTTGGATGTCATGGCCCATGGGTCCATGGCAGTATGGCCCACTGTTAGGTGTCAGCCGACAAGTTTTCACCAGCAGAGAGGCTAAAGGGGTACGGATCAACCGGGATTAATGCATGTATCCATCTTCTCCAATAACAAATGGAACACGAAGACGATTTCTTCGTCGATACCTTATTCCATCTCCAGCCAATTTTCTTGGAAAAATCAGAGCAACGTTCGATGCTCGATACCGATACGGCACCTGCAAGCATCTTTAGATTTTGTTCCGGATTGCCAGTTTCCACTCCCAGGCTCTCAGCTACCTTTCTTGGCAACTTGCGATCCATGAGCCGGGACATGTTATTTGCGGTAAGACGTGACATGCCAACAAGGCACAAACAACATGATGTTAGGATGCCTTGTTACCATTTATATAAGCTTGAATGCAGATAAGCAACATCGATGCTATAATAAAAGGTAAAACCAGATATGAACACCCTGCTTTGAGCTCAGAAAAAAATTGGATGCCATTGATATCTTATGTCTCGTGGTTAGAAACAAACATGAGCAAGAAAGCTTCAAAGTTCACAGCTAACAGAAGCCTCTGCCGCCAACCCAACCGTCAGGGCAAGCAAGCAAGCAAGCAATTGTTCTGTTACTTTCAGATGTACCAGCTAGTGGCCAAAAAAAGTGGCACATCGCTCTCCAAAGGGTGCACATGTCCAATCCAATAAAGCTAAATAAAAGCGGCACCCATTACTCCAGTAGAGTGCGGCTTCAGCTGGAAGCTCAGCTCACGCCTCAAGTCTCCAGAATTCAATCCGCTGAAGATGCAGCGCAGCCATCAGCATGATATAGCACACTCATCTTTTTGTTTCATTAGTAGCACATGAATTGAATGAATGAATGAAAAGGAGAAACGTCTTAAGAGACGAGACCTTCCCAACTTTTCCAGAATTAATTACTATCACTAAGGCTACTCCTATTATTATTGATTAAAATTTCAAGAGGCCACCAGATCAGCTAGAGAGTAGAGAGAGAGACCCTTCTTCGCAAAGCTTCGGACCCTCCGTTGCATTGCAGCTCTCATGGCGACACCAACCACCACACCACAAATATGCTACGTGTCTTGCAAGCAAAACCAGCATCTAAAGCCCACTCGCAGCAGCAGCCACCACTGTATTTCGCAGCTTTTCTGTCATATACACTTGCTAAATCTGTGCCCTCCACGGCCAGCTCTACTAAGCATGTAATGTACCGCGGACAGCTGAATTCAGCCAAGCAATATCTGCTCTGAGTTTGTCAGGTCCTTGAGATGGGATCACTCAAGATGACTGAAAAAGCTCCCGGTGCTGCACTGCCAGAGTCTTCATGTGCCTACTTGCTTCAAGAACTCAAGGTACACAAAGTTTTTTGAACAAAACATATATATCACGTTATGCTCTAGCTGAAATGCTTACTAAACTCTGCATGGTGCTTAGATGATATGGGATGAAGTTGGGCAAAACCAAAATGAAAGGGAAAGAATCCTGGAAGAGCTTGAGCAGGAGTGCCAAGAGGTTTACAGAAGAAAAGTAAATAGTGCAAATATGTCTCGGATTCAGCTGCATCAAGCATTAGCTGAATCTGAGGCTGAATTTACCAACCTGCTGCTATCCCTTGGAGAAAGATCATTCCCAGGACGTGTAAACATCCAAATCTTGCGGGTCTCATCATTTATCCATATCTAACAAGAAACGGTTGGAAACTAACCTGAAAACCATTTCTGCAGCCTGAGAAAATGGCAGGCACTCTAAAGGAGCAGCTGAATTCCATTACACCTGCCCTACAAGAAATGCAGATGAGGAAGGAAGCCAGAGTAAAGCAGTTCATGGAAGTTCAAACTGAAATACACAGAATTGCTTCTGAAATTGCAGGACGCTTAGGGAATGAAGCTGTCACTGTGAATGAAGAAGATCTGTCACTAAAGAAACTCGAGGAGTTCCAAAGCGAATTGCAAAGACTGAAAAGAGAGAAGGTATACATGCATCCTTCACTTGATGATAAACATGTACTATCATAAACATTTTATAACACTCCTGGATCTGATTTCAGAATTTTATTTTCTCCAGAGTGATCGTCTCTGCAAAGTGGAAGAATACAAAGTTCTAATTCACAATTTTGCAAAAGTAATGGGAATGGATCCTTTGAAGATACTTGCTAATGTGCACCCAAGGTTGCTAGATGGACCAAATGAGCAACAGACCAAGAATATCAGTGATGACATCCTCAACAAGCTCAATATGACTGTTCAGCAGCTAAAAGAAGAGAAGAGCAATAGAAGGGAAAAGGTGATCTGTCATCCTTCTTGGTAACAACCATTGTAGCCAGTAGCCTCATTTCACTTGATCACAGTGACAGCATGAAAAACAGAGGATACATTCAGGTTATATAAAAGAACCTAATAGCATACTTAGTTCAAGAATAGCATAAAGCAAAATGGCATAATGCATCCAGAAGATACTTCATTGGTCTACTTACATAATGCATCCAGAAGATACTTCATTGGTCTACTTACAAAAATTATCACCTTTGAAGTTTGAACCCATTAATAATGTTAGCATTATCAAGTTATTCTTGTTCCTAGTTCTAACAGGAATATACCATGTGAATATTAAAGAAAAAGTGAGAGAATCTTGAACTGCATTAATATTATTACTAAAGCAGGTATTATTTTGTAGCTCCAAAACCTTGTAAAAGCATTAACAAGCTTATGGAATACTCTGGATACTACTATGGAGGAGCGCCAACCATATGGGCAAATTAAGGTACTCGCAATGACTTCAGTAAATGGAATGTTAGGTCCTGGAAGCCTCACACTTGAGACAATTCAACAGGTAAAGACCAGAGACTAAACTTCATATCAGATATGAATTATGTTAGACAAGTAACTGTCTTGATGCTGATAGATTATTAGTTTTACCATATTGAATGAAACAGGTTGAATCTGAAGTTCAGCGTCTAAATCAGTTGAAGGCAAGCAAAATGAAAGAGCTATTCCTAAAAAAGAGAGCAGAAGTCGATGAAATTTGCAAGAAATCACACATGGACATGCCTTATCAAACAGAAATGGACAAAATAATGAATCTGATAATGTCAGGTGCGTTCGGCACAGTTATATGCCATTATCTTTGTTTCAGTGCTGAAGTATATTTACCATTCTCCAATGCGTTGACTAATATAACTATTTGGGGAATAAATGAACAGGAGATGTGGTCCATGATGATCTATTAAAGACAATGGATGAATATATATACAAAGCAAAAGAGGAGGCCACAAGCCGGAAAGACATAATGGATAAGGTTGAAAAATGGATGGCTTCATGTGATGAAGAGCGGTGGCTAGAAGAATACAGCAGGGTGCACTAGCTGCCTGATGACCATAGTCATAGACATTGCCTTATCTCGAAGTATATTTTTTACTAAGTTGATTATAATTTTCTACAGGATGAACGAAGGTACTCAATAAGCAGAGGAGCACACAAGCACTTAAAAAGGGCAGAGCGTGCTCGAATTATAGTTAACAAAATTCCAGGTATGCATCATATCTACAGAGTAAAATGGAAACTGAAATGCCACATATATTTACTAGAAATTGTGCAGGCTTGGTAGAGCAGTTAATGGCCAAGACACAATTCTGGGAACAGGAGAGAAACAAGATCTTCTACTATGATGAGGTGCGAACTCATTAACTGCAAACATATCCTGATCTGAAATCATCCTTTCAAAATTTGGATTTTAACTTGTCATAAATATTTATCCTAGACTGACCTAGATTGCCCGTGTTTTCTTTTAAAAAACTGTAACTAGTAACTTCTTTTATGGCTTCAGCCCATCTTTGAACTATTATAAACATGATTTTATATTGCTCTACAAAGAACTAAAATTTCATACTTCAGCGGTGCCAAAATACTGAACAAATGTAACAATTTTGGTATTGTAGTGGCACATAGAAGCATTTTAAATTCGAACCTTTATAATTTATGGATAGAGAGGCTAGGTATTTTTGGAAGGGCAGTCACTGGATAAGGTGGCAGCAAGTAAACGTTACCTTCATCAATTCAACCTTCTCCTGTAAATGAATCTTGTGAATATGCTTATTTTGCAACAGCAAACTGAATAACAGAATAAATTATGTGTGCAACATTAAATAGAAAGTACAAAAAAGGTAGGCCACTAAAATCCTGAAGGGAAGCTGTATGGTCATTTCTCATTTCTTATAGTTTGTAGTTATGCTACAGCATCATTGACAACAGCATTTTTCCAAGGCCATCATCTGAGGATATTAAGTACAATAACGAATGCTCCCTCCATTCCAAATTATAGTTCACTATTGCTTTGTCCTAAATCAAATTTATCAAACTTGGACAATTTTTAGACAAATACATTAACATCTACAAGTTTCAATAAATGCACTATCAAGGCATATTTCATGGAGAATTTAATGAAATTAATTTGATGTTGTAGATGTCGGGTGCATTTTTCTATAACTTGATGAAAGTTAGAGATTTCACTTAGGACAAATCTAGTTTGGAACAGAGGTATTAGAATAGTTGGTCTTGAAAGCAAAAGTGACAGTGAAGAGAACATACTTGTAGACTGGTGCTAAGAAGTACTAAAGCAAGGCATGAAAGAAATGGTATCATGTTCAAACCGGCAAAACTATATATTCCATCCCTGTACATAGAAAAACAACCAAGAGGCAGCTTACTAGGACAAACCTATTCCTTAGCATTAAAACGTGGCTGCGTAAAAAAAAGAATTAAAAATTATTGGAGGACAATGCATGAGGGATACATGTTGCCAAAGACAAAATAGATAAGAGTATAAGACTACACTCAACTATCAAAAGTCAAGCAATACCAGGGCGAGAGCCTAAGCAAGTGTCTATACAAGAAAATATTAACGAAATGATTGTGATTCTCAAAGGAAAATTGCAAAATACTGCACTACCAAACAGATCTTATGTTACCATAAACCAATAATTATTTTTTTAAATAGTATTCTATAAATAGCCATACGGACACCACAAAGTAGTACTGGTAAATAAATTAACATATGCAGTAATTCATTCATCATAAGTAAACATTGCACAAACGACCTAACAAAAAACACTGAGGTCTGTATTTGCATGGTTAACTCTTTAGTCTTTACCTGTAAAAACAACCTTCACAGCAAATTTCTGGTATTGGAACCATAATTTGGAACATTTCGTTAAAAAAATCAAATAGACATGAAAGTCAGCTAGAGTGATTATCAAGTACTGATTCCAAATGATAGAAAGTCTTAATTTCTTGAACAAAACTACTAACATAAGCTTTTGCAGCTCCCGCTTCTGGCAATGCTGAAAGACTACATGTTCACACTCAAAGAAAAAGAAGAAGAGAAATACAGGCAACGGGTGAGTAGTTATTAGCCAACTGGTTGATGGTATTGGTAGTCACATAATCTGGCTCATACAGGGGTGCTCAAATAAGGGGTTGCTCTAGGGATTTAGTTCAAAGTCGAACTAAATCCTAAGGATTTGAACTCCAACACCCCTTATCCAAACAGTATCTAAGAATAGAAACCTATTATCAGTCAGGATGACGTTGATTTCATAAACATTTGTTTACAGGAGAATAAAAAGATACAGACTCTACTTGTAAAGAGGCCTGAGAATTCAATAATGTTAAGGCCCAACACAAGCTTCAGTCGTCCATCAAGCAGAGGCTTCAATACGAGTCCTGGCTCCACATCCATCTGGACCAGCCAAGTTTCTGCCAAAGTGCAACTGCCTGACTCAGAGAACTCCCCAGCTGAAAAAGATATGCGTGCAAAAAGAATTAGGAACAGAAGTATGCAGGGCGTGTTGGGAAATAATAGAAGCTGTTCAACCTCTCATGAAGATAAAGCAGAAGTCTCAACTGTGAAGCAAGGCCTTTCACCAATTTAATTTAATTTTTCCCCACTTTAAAAATCTACGGAAATTTGTCTGCCTAACGTGAAGTTGCAACAACCCCCTTAAGCTATTAGAAAAGTGAAGAGAAGTATTTCTGTATGCAGCTTATACCATATTTATATATATTGATGTATGATTCAGTAAAATATGTTATTTTAGCTGTTTTGGACCTTCGGTGCTGAAGTACTAACAGAGATCATCAAATGAAAAGCACAAAAAGGAAAGGTGACTTACCATGTTAGCGGAACAATTCTACGATGTCTGGCAGCATATCAATCATTTCCTTGCAGAGGGTGTGAAAGACGCCAATTAAGATGTGTACGCCCACTTCTATTATGATATAAAACCTGGCAAGCCAATAGTCAATGAGAGAACCGGCTAAACATAAAAACAAAGGAAACACTCGTGGTTCCGCCCAGCCATAAATGGAAATAGTTTATCATATATCAGTCACAGTCCTTCCCTCATCAGGGGCCACATTAGTCAGTTATGCACATCAAGGCAAGAAATCATACATATGTATAATGAATATGAATATCTTCAAACCATGCCCGATTCACATAACCACTAACCAAGCTATTTTACATTTTTTATTTCTTACGTCCTCCGTCCCAAATTATAAGATGTTTTGGCGTTTCTAGATTCATAGCTTTTACTATGTATCAAGACATAACATATATCTAGATGCGTAGCAAAAGCTATGAACCTAGAAAAGCCAAAATGTCTTATAATTTAGAACAGAGGGAGTACTATTCAGTAAACCACATCATCCTCACTAATTGTGTTTTGCTAGGCAACTTTGGTATAATTTACTGGTCTCTCCTGGACTTGAGCACATTGTACCTAGAAGGAACAAGAACTTCACTGATTGGTGGAGAAAAGAAAACAAAAAAATTTGAACAGTAAGATGATCCTGGAAGCATGGGCCTTGTGGCTTCACATCACAGGAAAAGAGTTTTTGACAGTGTGATTCCTTCCCTAGCAACAGCACAGCATTCCTTCAAAGAGGAATCGAGTCTTGCTGCTTCGCTAGTGCTCACTGCTCAAAAACTTTAGGAGCTATTTTTTGGTCGTGGAGAGATGCTAGTGTAAGTGGCTAGAAAGGTCGGGTTGTTTCTTCCTTGTAACAAGGGTTTGAGTGCCCTGTGGTGTTTTTTTCCCCTTGCAACCTTCTCTTGTCTCACAGGTGAGGCATAGGGGTTGCCTTCTATGGGTTTCTATCCCCTTTCTTTCTCTCTATAATATAAAGATACGCAGCTCTGCTGTGTGTTTGAGAAAAAAAAAGTTAACCACATCAATAATAAGATATATTGCATTTCTTCTACTGATTTCAGTTGTTGTAGACCACCAAAACAATCCAAACAATACCTCTTCCAGTATGACATAAGCAACATAAGAAACTAAAAGGCCAAATAAGCAACTCACAACTTTCTGATCACTTCCTCCTGTGCAGAGGTATTCGTCATTAGGGGCTACAGCAACCTGGGATTTATACCATGAAAAATCAATAGCAAAAGAGGTAAGCTGAAGAGCCCCAGAAGTAGAATATCACAATATAGGCTCACCGCATTAGCACATCGAGTATGAGCGACGATATGTCTGACACAAGGTTGACCTAGAGTAACATCCCACATTCCAACACTAAAAGCAGAGCAAATTAGTAGTTAAGCATTTTCATAACTTAAATGCAGATTGATGAAAATGACACAATGTGTATGTCATTGGGTCTCACCTGCCATCACCACTTACAGTAACAAGTACAGGTTCGTTATGCAGCCACTGTGTGGCATTTACCCCCTGATCACCCTCGTCAACATGACTGAACAGACAACAGAGAAGATACTCAAACCCTATACAGAGGTGGATAACAAAACAAAAGGATGCTGCATTGGAAGACAATGAACAGAGTACTATTTAGATTTTATAGCCACAATCTGCAAACCATGTGGTAGGAAACAATGAAGACAGGACATGTTTGTAGTATTAGCAGGGGTTATCAAGTGGTCAAACAACAACACATTTAGTCTCAAACCAGAGGATATTAGCAGGGGTTACCAGTAACCTAGTGGACAAACAACAACAAAGACTTGTAGTCCCGAGCAGGCGGAGTAGGCTAGAGATGAAACCCAACAAAAGCCACCAAGAAAGAAGGTATAAAACTGAAACTAGCAATAGTCGGTCATCATAGTACAAGGGGATACACGCACCAGCCCGTTCCAAGCTTTGCCTAGTATTTTGTTTTTCAAAATATTTAGATTTGACATGAGAAAACAATAATATCTTTTGCCTCAAAAAAATACTTTTTGTACTACAAGTTTATAACACCACATCATAAATGAGCAATGTTTTGGAGTTTGGACATTGGCATGTTCTTCAGAGCACAAATTTTGCACTTTTGGTTAAATATTTATAGAACACAGCAAAAGTAAATAAGTATATGTCCTAAGTTCACTTTAGCATTTGTCCTAGGTCAACAAGCTTATAGAAAAAAATGCATCAACATCTACGATATCAAATTAGTTTCATTACTAGAAACAATCTACATCAGATTACTAGAAACAGCACCATCATGAATCCAGTGAAAAATTAAATTGTAATTCATAGTATAGATGACTTCCACTAGGTTCACAATTGAAGCTCATATAAATTGTCACCAACTTTTCAGGCATAACTAATCACTAGATGCAATAATGATTAGTGCCGCATTTTACATACCCTGGCAGTTGACTTGTGTATTCTGCTGTAGGCATCTGACTACCATGGCTAAAGCAATGTAAAGGCCGAAAAAATCGCATATCTCTGCTTCGTGAAACATCCTTGCTTTGATTTATTGGGACAAGCCTTGTATCCCAAACCAAAGTATTATTTGATGTGCTAGAACCAGAAAAATAGGTGCCACAGTTGCTAAATGAAACAGATGTAACCTGTTGTGAAGCAACATATTTATTATCAGTTCTCACTTCTCAGAGCAGAAATATGTTAGTAACTAAGAGATCAATAAGAAAGATTTCAGTCTCACAAAAGCAATGAAATAATTTCCACATTATCAATCAAAACTATACAGCCCTTAATTCCAACTTCTATGCAACAATACCTCACAACCAGATCCCACTGACAAGTGGCTAATTGCAGAACAAGTACGGATGTCAAATAAGCCAATAGTCCCATCGCCAGAACCTGCATATTGAAAGTAAAGACAAAAATACAGTTCATCATGGCTGCAATATGGGAGATCCCATGTGACAGAAAGGATAAATAACCTGTAATGAGAGTGTTGCCAGCAGGGTTGACTTTAAGGGAAGTAATGTACTGTGACAGAGATATGTTAGTCCTCCATTAACCTCTAAAAGTCATACGTACATAGAAACAAAAGGAGAAGGTACATACAGAGTCACTTGCAGAGAAAGATAAATAAGACTCTGGAGAATCAATATCCCATAATTGTACCACAGCTGAGCCACCATAGTCACAATCGCTTCCACATGCCAGATGATTCTCACTATAGAACTCCATTGTATCAACTGAGGGATAGATCATATCCTGGGACCTACATTAACAAAGATTTACAGGGTTTGAGTCTGGTTTAACAGTTTAAGCATATTGGGATTTTTCACTTTAATCATTTCCATTTTTCCTCTCTAGAAGCTCAGGCCACATAAAGCACTTTAGTTCTCAGCTTAGGAAATTTTCCTCTGTAAAATGCACCCATATATTTTCTACTTTCTATATAACTGTATCAACGTTTTTCCCCCTCAGAAACACGAGAGGTGTGTATCTTTGTATTAAGGAGAGAATAAGGAAACTGTCCCTCACAAAGCAACCACTCTATCTCAATTAGGGGATGAGACGGTTGCAGGAAAAGAAAACGAAATGGTAACAAGCATCAACATTCTTTTTAATAAAATGCACAGTGGGGGCCACCCCTACTGTATTCCCCCTCAAAAACAGGCATCAACATTCAAAATGGGGTGAAAAGCATCATGGATCTCAACTTTTCCTGCATTCTCATCTGGGTCCATGAACTCTCAAAACGACCATCTGGGTCCTTTTAACTTTTGAAATGGTTCATTCGAAGCGAGAATAACTAAATACTGTTGTAAACATTAACAATTTATATTCAACAAAATTCAAAAAGACAAGTTAATATTACACTATAACACAATAACTTATGATACAAAACTTGTAAACTAGGGCAGAACAAGTACTTATAAGGAGAAAAAAACAAAATGGGATGGACAAGAACAAATTCATGTGTTACCTCAAGTTCGAATTTAGATCAGAAGCAAGTTCACCTCTTAAAGCATTCCATAGTAGAAGCTTCCCGTCACCTTTTGCTCCACTAGTGACAACAAGACCTGTAAATGTACACCATGTTGAGATCAAAATAATAAAGAAAAATAGAGATAATTATGATTCATTTAAGAGAAGAAACATAAGGCAAACGAAGAAACCAGTAGAGCTAACACAACACAGAAAGTTATCACCATTATCTGCAGTTAATATATCCTTATCTTCCACAGATGTTGCACGCATCACCCAACAAAATCACTACTCTAGTGAGGCATCAGAACAAAAAATTGAACAGAACAATATGGTACTACATAGGACATAGGAGTCAATCAGCATAAGAATGGAAACGGACATAAGGTTGCTGTATTTTCTTTCCCATGGAAAATCTGCCAGCTCAGCATCAATTGTCTAAGAAAACAACTGTCAAGGGCGTCGACGCCCAAGGTAGCTGGACCGCGGCTACGGAGCTCGTAGCCTCGCTCCGTCCTCGCCGGTGAGGTTTTACCCCTCAGCCGTCGGCTTCGTTGTTGGAGAAGAGGGAGGTAGGGTTTAGGAATAATAATCTTGATTGATCTCAATTGTCCTGGTTACAAGAATATATGGCCTAAGGCCCAAACCAACTAGAGCTAATTGCTCCTACAATTAAGGAACTGAAAGGGAAACTATCCTCTCCATCTAAACCTAGCCACTGGTGGACGCCATGCCGTGCGCCTCACTGGCCACGCACTCCACGCGTTCTGCCGCACGGCGTACGTCGCGGGCCCTTCTACGTCGCGTATAGGTGCGACCCCACATGACAACAACCAACATACAGGAAAAAAAAAGGAGAAAGCTATGAACTAAACAAAATGTAAATAAGACATACAAGATGTAGGAATTTGTGGGATAAAGAGATAAGGTTGATGAAAAGCACACATACATGATTGCCATTTATTCACTGCCATAGCATTTATTTTCTGAGTATGCCCCACTGAATTTTGGTCATCACCACCCAGCGTATAGAGGCAAGAACCGGTAATGCAGTCCCATACCTATTCTCCAGTACAGGAAGACAAGCAATAAACAGTTTTATTCTCACATCAGTTGCAGGGATCGGCAAGGAACAAATCTAGTTACCTTTAATAAATTAGAAGCACAAGACACTACACTTGCTCCTTTGACTGCAAACGCGATAGACTGGATCTGAGAACAATAAGTAGAACTAAGTAACAACACTAGTCAACATGGTAAAAGTAAGCATGAACATGTCAAAAACACTATGACCAAAGAACAACGAAATCCAAAAATAAAACATTCTATTATAATGTGTAATTCAGATTGGTTAGCACTTGCACAACAAATACTCTTATCTGGTTGTATCACATCCACAAACCAGATATGCTTATGAAGTTATGAAACAGTCAGTTTCTCTTTCTCATCATTGTATAGGGCACGTTTAGAAGTAATGTGACAAAGAATTGAAGATGAAGCACAAAATGCAAATATTACAAGTGAAAGGTTCAAGCATGTCATATAGTCACATGACCACCTTTATCATTATTTTCATGGCTGTGGTCTTAACTCGTGAGCTTTTGTCCAGATGTAGGAAGAGATACTAATACTGTAATACAAGCAACAAAAGCAAGGGGATAGAAAGGTATGGATGCACTAGCGAACATACAGAATCTGTAAATGCGTCAAGAAAACTTATTTGGCATACCTTGGTATTGTGGCCTCTAAGCTGAATTGCCCTTCCAGAAAGAAGATTGAAAAGCAGTAATTCATTGGGTGCCTGGATTCATGAAATATTAAATAAACCAAGAGAATAAAGGGTGTGCCCAATAATCAAAGTTCCCACACAAGCTAAAATATTCAAATAATTTAAAATAAGGATAACAAAATATGATTAAGAACAAAGATAAAGGTACTTAAGACAGTACAATAGTGATTTTAACAGTAGTAAGAAATACAAGGTATTCTTGAATAGTAAATGAAACATGAATCATAAATGGCACTAACCTCATTAGAGCTAGAAACAAGCTGAGGCAACCCTTCTGGATGAAATTTTACATCAAGAACTTTGCGGATACCTTGCTGAGGCAGAGCAACATCAAAAAAAGTGTTAGATATTAAAGATTCCAACTTCCACAAGATTCCACTGCCAAATGCATAAGAGATCCTTACCCTGCCATGAGGCTGAGCAGAAGGAGCACTTGACGTATAAGCACATGAAGTTGGACACCAAGATAGGTAACTTTTTCTCACAACATGTACAGCAGGCCCTTCAAACTGGACTGCAGGTGAATTCCATCCTAATTGAAAATCAAGAATAACTCATGATTTTAGGAAAATGAAAAAGGTAGACACAACTTTGAAAAAAAGAACAACTGAGCAATAATCTTTTGATAACAGAACTACAAACAAACGTGCCTTCAAGAAATGGAGTCCATCTTTCACAATTTCGTCCAGCATAACCTCCATAAGAAGCAGCTTGAGAGCAGCTGACACCAGTTTCACGTCCCTCAAGACAGAATAATATATTTTTCTTAATATCTCTATGTGAAACTAGTGGATTAGCATGTCCTTTCCAAATATTGAAATTTCTTGAACCATCACTATTTGAGCTAGTATTTGGTTCATTCCGCAAGATTTCTGCATGGTGTCACCACACTTGGTCAGTTGATACAGATCTGTTGAAACATATTTGGGATTTTATAATAATAGCTTAAAAAGCAAAATTTCATTAAAAACAGATAATTATGGGTTAACATATTCATTTTATGAAAAACAAGTTGTTACACACCAGCATTCCTGGGTGCATCTCGGCATGCTAAGGACATTGTAGCTTAATCTTCACAGTAAAATCAAAA
>Ga0182004_10002397_pt1 | contig 14544 bp, 19 predicted proteins | sample Sormic07211540_1_FD_120479 | JGI IMG/M metagenome (GOLD analysis project Ga0182004, IMG submission 120479) | Endophyte microbial communities from Sorghum bicolor roots, Mead, Nebraska, USA - 072115-40_1 MetaG | ecosystem: Host-associated > Plants > Roots > Unclassified | place: USA: Nebraska...
CACTTGTATGATATGACGACATGGGATGCCATATGACTCATATAATTTACAGGAGCACCTACCAAACATGTTTGACTTGTTCATATGAACAACTCGCTCTTTTCTAGTTAAGCTGCTGATGGTGAAACATCTTGTATCTTCACACTCTAAAATACCTTAAATAATGCAATGGTCTCTTGCAGCTACGATTTGTTCCTGAAATTTACTTAAAACTTCGTGTGTATATATCCCTCTACATTGCTTCTCCAGGGGCCATGGTGTCATCAATTTAGGAGTGCTATGAAGACTTGCATTATCGGCTTTCAACTCCTCTTGGCGCTGACACTCCAAAGCTGTGTCAAACCTTAGCTAGAACTCAACAAAGGTCAACTTTCTATGAATGAAACGGTTAAAAAAAGAATTCTCACTCTCCGATCGTGATGTAGTCCTAAGCATTTCTGCTAGAGGTATGTCCAAAAAGTATATCAGAATCCATGATTCTCGAATGGCAAATCTAGTAGAAAACCATTCATTCCCCATGAGTTCATAATCAGTTATGATAGAATTCCATTGTGACAGAAGTCATCTGAATTCTCAGTCCCCCAAACACACTTGTTTAGTTTTTACAAAAGTTGTTCATCTTTTCTTATAGATGGCCCAACCTTCTCAGGTACCTTTTCCATGATATGCCACATGCAAAATCTATGAGCTGTATCTAGTAGAATCTGAGCAATAGCAGCCATCATGCTCGCATCTTCATCTGTTGAGATTAGATGAGGTGCTACTCCACCCATGGCCTTAAGAAAAGGTCTTAAACAACCATACATATGAATCAATCTTTTCATTTGCTAAGAATGCCGCCCAAGGAAAACACTTTGCAAGTGATGATTGACTCCAGTAAATGGCACAAATTTCATGTTATACTGGTTGGTGATATATGTTGCATCTACCGAAAACACATCACCAAAAACACTATAGTTTTTCCTGCATATAGCATCTGCCCAAAATACACGAACAAGCCGTCCTTGTTCATCCACCATAAACTCATAAAAGAAGGCAGAATTTACTTCCTTCTTTCGCTCAAGTTGTGCCACAAACATTTGTGCATCTGCATCCTTTTTCTGAGGTCACTGAAATAGTTTTGCAAATCCCTCTTTGTGCATCCAACATTTTCAAACCCACCCTCGCTGACAGGAGAAGTCGATATGCTTGTGAAGTGCCAATGCTAGCCTTATGACAATGAAACAAAGTACTCTTTGCTCTCTCACTGACATTTCGGTTGGATCGTAGCAAATGCCTCTTATTTGGCGACACAAAACCATGGCTGTGCGCCTCAACCATTGAATATATTCGATACTTCTTGTCACTATCAAACCTGACAACAATATGTGCCTGACAACACATTTGGTGACTTTCTTTTTTTTTCGAATTCACCACTAACTTTTTTTATGCTCTCCTGTCTGTACCCTTCCCTTGAACAACAATACCGTTTGAATAATATTTTATCATTTTTCTTCTTGTCCTGACCAACACGAACAGAGAAACCAACTTCATGTGCATACGATTTGTAAAATGTTTCCACATATGTGAGAGTATCAAAGATCATTCCAACCATAGGCTTCAAATGTTCTTTGCAATTTGTGTCCTATACAAGTGTAAAATTGTATGAGCAACAGACCAGGCAAACTAGTTCTTTTTTTTTAAAAAAATATTCTATGCAACTTACTACTAAACTTGGAGAAGGTTTTGGCTTAGGTGTGCTTGGCTGTTCAAGGTGGGCTCCAACTCCGACGTCGACGGCGTCGATCGTGATGATGGGATCAACAACGAGGACGAGATCATCAGTCTCCATGGCGGCAGCTGCGGTTACCATGACGAAGGTGTCGTAGGTTGGCGCGCGTGGACCAGGAAGCCCTAATCTGACTCCTGCGTTGCCCTCCAATGCAGCAACAACGGTCTCCATGGGGGCGGCGGCGCTGGACACGACCGGGACGAGGGGCCGTGCATGATCGTGAGTCCAGTCGTGGGCAGCGGCAGTGTCCATGGCAGACAGACTCCAGTCGCGACGATCGATGAGGGCGGGGGCGGGATCGCGATGGAGACGAAGGGCGGCGATAGGTTCTATCGTGCGAAGAACAGCGCAATCTCGATCGGCCACGAGCGAGACGGAACAGAACGATGGAACAACGCTGGGCTGGGTGCAAAAAACAATATTAGATTGCATGCGTGGGGGGTTTAAGTGTTAAATTACTCTACCTTAACCTTTGGCCATTAGATTAGAAAGATGTGGTCGTGATTTGAGTTTGCGTAGTTTGCAGACAAAGCTAGTTTCCATAGCATACGCTGCCTTTTTTTACCTGGCAGGGCATATTCTATTTTGTGAAAAGAATTTTTCCAGATAGCACATGTATTCGTCTCATAAATTATATACTAATTATATAATAGTTATTAGTTATTTTTTAATTTATATTTAGTGTTCAGCGTCTAAACACGCGTATTACGAAGTCAAACTTGGATCACAGCTGACCGTGGTCGCAGCCACTAGAGGAGCAAGCTCGATGACACGTGGGGCCGCCTTGGTATAGAATTATGCAAACATACTGCATGTAGCACACCCCCGTGAGAGACATAAGTGGCCCACCTGTCCCTTCCCTGTCTCGTGGGCAAATCCGCAGTCAAAGCGCACGTACCAATCCTAGTATATACTATACTCTATATATAAACACTGACGTTCTGACCCCACTATCATACCCAACATGTCATCGACTGTGATTGAATAAAAAAGAGCCGATCAGAAGCACAGATGGACGTGGGACCTATCATAAACACTGCTAAACGTGGCCCACATGTCATCGGTATTCTGCTATCGAGAGCGCAACTATCCTGGGCCCGAGGCGCACTGAGCAAGCGCAAAGCCCACGGAAGAAGACGGCCCAGCAGAAAACTACCGCTCACTGGCATCCCGGCCCTACCCGTCAGGCAATAGCATCGATGATCGAACCATACAATATGGCCGCGCCCCATCTCCCCCTATGTCCGAGCCGTCCCTCTCAATCCCCACCCCCACCCCACCCCCCCGCACCCTCTCCCTGCCCCCGCTCCCCGAGCGCTCGCCAACCTGCGGCCACCACCGCCGTCTCCGCGCCGCGCAGATCCGCCCGGCTGGTGCGGCTCCACTCGAGAATACGTGTACGGACGCGACGAGACGCAGCCCCCGCCCACCTCGCCGAGGACTCGCTCCTGTGTCGTGCGCGCCAGCACTTCCGGTGGCCGTGCGGGGCTGGGCCACGCCGATTCGGCCGAATCCGGTGGAATTCACCGTGCCGTGGTGTCAAATCGGTGAGTTCCGTCGGGTTAAGCGTGGGGGGAGGCGCGTTCGGGTCTGGCCGGCCGGAAATGGCGCCGGGGATGGTTCTAGGGTTTGGTTTTGGTCTTTTGGCCTGAGGGCATGGCGGATGGGGGCCGGATGAAGGGCGTGCAGGGCGCTGGCGGTGGCGCTGGCGACGAGGGAGAGGGGAATGAGGAGGCGCGAGAGGAGCTGGAACTCGCGCTGTCGCTGGGGCGGCGAGGCTGGCACCTCCCGCCGCGGCAGGAGCCCGCTCCCCGCTCACTTAACTGGACGGCGGTTCTGCCGGAGTGGAACCCCGACGCCGCTGGGAGCTCGCAGGTTGCGGAAAGGGCCTTGGGTGGACAATCCATCTCTTCTCTCGCGTTCCATGACATGTTGGGCGGTATCCTAGATGGCCCCCATGCGGGTGGCAGTGTTGAGGTTGGGTGGGATAACCTGGACGAAGAGGATGAAGACAGAGACCTGCAGAATAAACGGCTCAGAGTACGACGCTTTGGCGAGTAAGTTATGCGAATGTTGCTCCTCATTTTTAGTATTTTGCATGCTGTGGAGTCGAGGTTTGTTTATATGTTTTGTTTCTCTAGATCCTATTGATAGTAGTTTCAGGAAAACCTGCCTAGTGAATTTTAAATAAAGCTGTGCTTCGTGCATTATGTAGTTGATAGTTGATGATTGATTGATTGATTGATTGATGTGGAATTGCAACCTGAGGTCTTGTTTTTTTGCATGTATGTGGACGAGGATACCTAAGATATGTCTTGAACTCAAGCATGAGATTTTATGCAGTTCATTTCTGTATGTTCGTGTATGTTGAAATGCTGAGCCCACTCGAACAATGGTATCAAAGATGTAATGCAGTTCCCTGAAGTCTTGTTATTGTAATCTCTGCCTCTCTGGTTTGAACCCACAAATGGATCAATGGAGAAAGTGCTTGCTCTAACCATGTTGGGCGTTAGCAGTTAGCACATATTTCCTGCTATAACAAGTAATCCAGTATAAAGCTTTACTGGGCCTTGACATGCCACTTGAATTGTTTTGAAGATCTGAAGGCCTAGGCTGCATTGAATTTATTGCAGGATATTTAATCTAGTTACCCTCTTGTGCTTGTTAATCTTCTTTTCCTAATTGTCTCATGGCATTTATGCTCCATCAAGTAAATATAACTCACATTTGAAAGGACTATTCTATCACATACTTGGGAGACAGTAATACGTTTGTAGTCCTTAGGCAAAAAAGCACTATGCTGACTTTTAGATTCTTTGCATAGTAACTTCTTACTCACAAATTTTTTCCCTTCAACTGTATTCCTAATAAAAAACTAAGCTACTCTGTCCATTCCAAATTATAAATTGTTTTGGCTTTTCCAGATACATAGCTTTGCCAGCACCTTAGATACATACTATGTGTAGATACTATGTATCTAGAAAAGCTAAATGACTTACAATTTGGAATGGAGGGAGTATATACGATGAAGATACATCTTGTCATCTACCATAGGCACTCCTAAAAATGTCAGAGATTCTTGGCTTCGTAGAGATCTAGATGAATCAGCCCATGCTGAATAAGATTTTGGTTGGTGTTTCGACCTCAGTCTGTCCTTCATCCAAGTATAGCCCTTTGCTTTTTAAATATTGTTTACTACTTTGGTGCTAACTTTTTGGTATCATTATTATGTTGCACAATGAACATTTTTCTGTGGTATTGAAATTATTGTAAATAGTCTCGTACACTATGTGCATGTTTTTGTGCATGTGTAGTTTAGGGGTTAATCTTTCACTATGGTACACAAGCAAGGACCACAATTTCTTAAGTTTTTTTAATGTTATGATATCTTTGGATATTGATCATCTTGCTTGTTTTGGTTTGTTTCCAACTGTTGTGCTGTTGTGAGCTGCCCCCCCCCCCCAACCAAACACACACAAAAGTAGATCCTTTTAGTTCTGTCCTAAGTCAAAACTCTATAATACTACCAATAGAATGCACTATCAAGACTTCATGGCGATTTTAATGAACCAATTTGATGTTGTACAAATTGGTGCGTTTTCAAAAGTTTGACTTGCAAAAGAACTAAAACAACCTACATTTGAGAATGGAGGGAGTAGTATTATCGTGGTTAGCAATAAAGTGACACAGCTTTTAATTGTCTTTGCTATGAACAGTGTTTGTTGTTTTGTATGCAATCTGTTTTTGATGATACAAGTCATCCAGTAGGGAGTAGAAGAAAGTTATTTGTATTGTTTCTGCTTGGAAACACTAATGAGATTTGGAGAATTTTCTCCTCTCTTGTTAATCCAAAATTCATTGTGATTAGAGATTACCATATCGATGACCCTGTATGCATCATTTTGAGTTGTGTTTAATAGGTTCTTTTATTTTGCAGAGAAAGTCCACTGCATTCTGGTGCCAGTGCTACTCCCTTTGGCTCTGAATCGTCATTTTTGCCCATTTCTGAAGAATGTGTTCATTTAAAGCTGTCTCGTTTCCCAGAACATGAGTTGGAATTTGGCTTGTCACTTTTCCCAAATGATGGTAGTGAGAGCCCAAGGGATGCCAATAATGAGAAAGTTGATGATGCAGAAAACTCAGGTGGAAGAAATTCTGAAGATGTTGGAATAAGAATGGATCTATCTGACGATCTCCTGCACCTGGTGTGCCCTGAGTTCCATTTTCTTATAGTTTTTTATCTACAGAAATATTGCTTCTGCCTGTTTTGAAATGTACTAATTTCTTAGGTTTTCCATGGCAGATATTCTCTTTCTTGGGCCAGAAGGATTTATGCAGAGCGGGTGTTACCTGCAAACAGTGGCGATCTGCTAGTGTGCACGATGATTTTTGGAAGTGTTTGAAATTTGAGAACACTAGGATATCACTGCAGAACTGTAAGTCAGTTTCTTGGTATTGCTTTCTACCACATCAGTACTGCCAATAGTTGGAAGTCAGAATAGTGTGCTTGCTATTTATTTCCTACCACCTCACTTTTGCAAATGACAGACATATTGACTTCATAATTCAAACTTGTCTGTTAATTTTTTAGAAATTCATAGGAGGGAAATACAATTAGGTTAAAGCCAACATGTTTGAAGATTATGACTATAAATTTGTAGTTTTTAATCAATAAATACGAATTACTGTACTGAATTCTTCCTCTAAACTAAGTGTCTATTGTTTTGGAAGGCTATGGCTCGCAGAATGTACCCATGCTTATCATTATTTGGCACCTTTTGAGATCCCACAGGGTTTACCTGATGCTATTCATGTTTTAATATGTTGTTTTTGCAGTTGTTAATATTTGCCGTCGTTACCCGAGTGTAACAGAACTCAATTTGCATGGTGTCATAAATGCAGAAACACTAGTTCTGGAAGCAATAATGTTTTTAAGGTCCTCCCCTCCAATTTCCTCCCATGTTAGCATATTCTTCTGTCTTACTATTGTATTTATTGGATAGAGTATCTTGTAGGCATCTGAAGACGTTAACAATGGGCAAGGGACAACTGGGAGAAGCATTTTTTCTGGCTTTGGCTGAGTGCCCATTATTGACTGCTTTAACAGTAACCGATGCTTCTCTTGGGAGTGGCATCCAAGAAGTAACTGTTAATCATGATGGATTGCGTGAGCTTCATATTTTGAAGTGCCGTGCACTCAGAATATCTGTCAGGTGATTAATGTTTTTTTGGTAGTGTATATGGTTTCATGTGTCATCTAGCTAATAAATATGTTACACTACCATCCAGATGCTCCCAACTTCAAATACTGTCTTTGAGGCGAACAGGCATGGCTCATGTATCACTCAACTGTCCTCAGTTGCTCGAGTTGGACTTCCAATCCTGCCATAAGCTTTCTGACAATGCGATTCGCCAAGCTGCTACAGCTTGCCCATTGTTGGCAAAACTAGACATGTCATCATGTTCTTGTGTCACTGATGAGACACTGCGTGACATAGCTAGCTCATGTCCAAGTCTTTCTGTGCTTGATGCATCAAACTGCCCCAACATTTCATTTGAGGTTTGCCTTTACTCTAGGCTCTGTTTATCATTTGTCTGACAAATTCTGCTTATAAGTATCAGCATAAAAATACCTGACATGTACTTTTGGTTTTGGGGTCTGATATGTAGTCCGTGAGGCTTCCAATGTTAATAGACTTGAGACTGCTAAGTTGTGAAGGAATCACATCTGCTTCCATGGCTGCAATAGCTTACAGCCGTCTGCTTGAGGTAGTGATTCAGTTTCTTTGGTACAATTTTGTAAACTTCCTGCTACAAGAACTAATTGGGCTTGTTTGCCATCTGTGGCAGGCACTACAGCTTGATAATTGCAGCCTGTTGACATCAGTGTCTTTGGACTTGCCACATCTTAAGAATATAAGTCTCGTGCACTTACGCAAGTGAGTAGAGACTGGTTTTGCATTATATTTGTTTCTTTGATAATTTTTCTTATGTTTTTTTTATCTTCCCAATTTAGGTTTGCTGATTTGAATTTGCGAAGCCCTGTGCTTTCTTACATCAAAGTTTCCAGATGTTCAGCGCTCCATCGAGTTAGCATAACATCGACTACGCTTCAGGTGATATCTATTTTTGTGTAAAATTTTGTTATGGCATTTTTTGAGTTATTTGGATACTCCTGAACATGGAGTGCTAAGTTGGTGTCTTCTTCAGAAATTGGTGCTTCAAAAACAAGAGAGCTTATCCAATTTGTCATTGCAATGCCACAACTTGATTGATGTGGATCTTAGTGACTGCGAGTCATTAACAAATGCGATTTGTGAAGTATTTAGTGACGGAGGTGGTTGTCCTATGCTAAGATCATTGATCCTTGACAATTGTGAGGTATGACAGTGTTACATCACGCCCCTTTGTGCCATAACTAATGTATTTTAAATGCATGAGTGTTATTCCAACTTGTGCATTGTTATATTTTTTTCATAGTTCATGCATTCTGTTTGTACCTATTATTATTGTATTTTCAGGATATTAGTGACAATCTATTTCGTTGTACTGAAATTCTGATGCCATTTCTCTCTTTTTACAGAGTTTGAGCATTGTAGAACTGAATAGCAGTTCTTTGGCCTGCCTCTCTCTTGCTGGTTGCCGCTCGATGACATTCTTAAGACTGTCGTGCCCAAATCTGCAACATGTGAATCTTGATGGCTGTGATCACCTTCAAAGTGCAGCATTCTGTCCAGTAAGTCTATTAATAACTTCTTGTTTCGATGTGCAGTGTGTGAGTGTGTAGACTGCTGGAGTGTCGGTGAACTTGTTTGCTGATATTAGGTAGAGATTGTCTCTACTAAGGAGTACCTCAAAAGAAATATGATTGGTGTGTGGCCTATTTTAGGCAAGCCTTGGAAGAGAACTTATATTTACTCTTATTGTACTTGTTTCATATAGATGTACATTTCAAAAACCTGCACCTATTGACATATGTTGCAAAAAACGACATGTTTTGATGTATATTTTCAGAAAACTACAACTATTTTGTCACTATACTGCATGGAACTACATCTTTCTCATTACAACTTGTTGCTGACACCATGGGCCCACCTGTCAATGGCAGTGACCTGAAAGATTAGGAATGAGTAGCGTTATATGTCACTGAGGTTGAAGGTGGGCCCAGTGAAAACTGGTTTTGCTGATAAAGTTGTAGTTTGTTTGTGTGTGTCAATAAAATTCTAGCTATAAATTTGTTAACAAATATCAAAAGTAGTAGCAGGTTTTTGAAATTACTCTTATAAATGCTTCACAAGAGCAGTGAAAAAAGAGACTGGAGTAGATTAATATTCTTGCATAAAGTAAGGAGATGCAAAGCTGCCTGTAGTAGTTTCTTTATACCCTAACAAATTCGACCCAGACTTACTTTTTATTGATATCAAATCTGTCTTCGACTTTTAACTGATTCTATTAGCTGTCAATCCAACTAATTTCTTGGTGACTCATAATGTTAAGGATGCTTGTCCCTAGACCACTAGGTGCTACGAGTACCTGGCACGCTGTTCATGTGAACAGTAAACATTTCACTATATTCTCATTTTACTGATTAGGAGGTGCCAGTTTTTCATTATTAGGCTTGCTGTTTGATTTATTGGATTACACTCAAGCAAGTGACATACTCAGTCACCTCATTGACCTTGTAACGAGTACAATGACATTCATGTTCTACTCTGACCTGGAACAAGCTTTTAGATTTGTTTTCTATGCTTGAAAGCATGCAATGCTTCTCTTTTCATGCATAAAGGTTTGAACACTATGCTATTATTAACAATTATTGTTAGAATGATGAAAAGATAAGTTATAACCAACAGACCTGCTAACCATCTTCCTCATTTTTGCAATACTCATAACCTAGTGGATTGGACATAAAGAGTAATTTGGTGATTTTGTGGGCTACATGATCTGGTTTTAGAACCACTATTCTATCACGAGGAACTTGTGAGTTTTAGTTGCTGTTTAATTGATGAAGATAAGGGGAGAGTGGTTCTGGTAAAAAAAGGCTAGTTAGGTTTTCAGTTCTAAAATTAATTATGCCCCTTCAGTTTCTTACACTAATTCAGCATATATGTACATTCCGACAATGATTTAACGGCGGCTTTTGTAGGTGGGCCTTGAATCCCTAAATCTGGGAATTTGTCCAAAATTAAGTGTTCTGCGCATTGAGGCCCCGAATATGTCTATATTGGAGCTGAAGGGTTGTGGTGTGCTTTCTGAGGCTTCCATCAATTGCCCTCGCTTGACATCGTTAGATGCCTCTTTCTGCAGGTTGTGCTGCGCTTCCAGTATTTTTTGCTTTATGTCATCAATTGCTACCTACTGTTGTTGTGTTCATTCTGTTTTTGCATGTTCAGGCAGCTTGTGGATGATTCACTGACTCGTATGGCAGAGGCATGTCCTCTGATTGAACATCTTATCCTGTCATCATGCCTATCCATTGGCATTGATGGATTGTCTTCATTGCATTGCCTTCATAAGCTGACCTTGCTTGACCTGTCTTATACATTTTTGATCAACTTGAAGCCTGTATTCGACAGTTGCCCACAGCTGAGGGTAAGCTTGACTGTGTTCCTGTTTGAAACGCTTATGTTGCTGATTTTGGAATACGGTACATTAAGATGGAACCTTATTTTAGTTGGTGTTATTCTATGCAAATATATAATGCAGCCTAATGTTTATTCATATGTACATGTATGCAATGCTATTAAATGTTTTAGTATAGTTTTCCATTTTATGTGATATGATCTGGAAAAACAGAAAATGACTAAGATCTTAATATTATCGATTGAATTAGCTTTGGGAGTTCACTTTATTCAATGCTATTAAATGTTTTGGTATAGTTTTCCATTTTATGTGATATGATCTGTAAAAACAGAAAATGACTAAGATCTTAATATTATTGATTGAATTAGTTTTGGGAGTTCACTTTATTAGCATCACTTTCTAATATGAGGTTTTTTATTACATGTGATTAATTGAAAAGGAGTAATTTTGGATTTTGAATGAGAAGATATAATAACGAATTTGTTCACACAAAATGGAGTGTAGTGATGTACTCTGTTGTTAATTGTTATGGTATCTGTTTTTCCTTTGGCAGGTGTTAAAACTTTCAGCTTGCAAGTACCTCAGTGACTCATCATTAGATGCCCTCTACAGAGAGGGTGCTCTTCCATTACTTGTTGAGCTAGATCTGTCCTACTCATCCATTGGACAGAATGCGATAGAAGATCTTCTTGCTTGTTGTACTAATTTGGTTAATGTGAACTTGAACGGATGTACAAACTTTCAAGAATTGGTGTGTGGGTCAGATGATAGCAGTTCTGTGGATATGCCAGTTGACTTTTGTCCACCTAGTTCTTCACCAATCAAGAGTGAAGAGATCAGTGAGCGATCTGGTCGCCTGCTTGAAGTTCTCAGTTGTACTGGGTGCCCTAATATTAAGAAAGTTGTTATTCCTTCGATAGCAAACTTTCTACATCTGTCCAAAATTAGTCTTAATCTTTCGACCAACTTGAAGGAAGTGGATTTAACATGCTCCAACCTTTTCATGTTAAACTTGAGGTAACGTCAATGTGCATTTGTGCATTTTACAGTATTATGCTGTATTGATTTTGTATTTATGACGATTGGGTGAATTTCATATCTATAGTTTCAGGCATTCCTACTAGCAGATATAGCATGCTTAGCCTAGTCCACCTGAATGAAGTCAAACAAACCAGCAAAAATAGAATGTCACATTTTTTCAAGATGTCAAGGATCAAAGTAGACAATCACTCAATACATCTTGTTTATCATGTGCCAATAGTTCCACTTGTATTTTTCAATATTGTATCAAAGATGAATTTGAAATTTGAATTTTTTTTAGGTTAATGTAAACTATGCACTTGTCTCTTTATTGATTTGTTTTTGAAAACATTACAACATTTTCATATTATGACTCTTTTTTTTTTTCTAATGGGATGCCAGAACTCCCTGGTAACCAATGAATTTCTCTTACAACAGTTATTTCTTTCTTTCAGCAACTGTAGCTCACTGGAGGTGCTGAAGCTTGATTGCCCAAGATTGACCAATCTCCAACTTCTGGTACTTCTTTTTTTCAAGCAACATTCTGTTTTGAAGTTTTTGACCAGCAATGACTAGTTCTGGCAAGAGATGAATGATTCAATGCTGGTTGTGTTTATTCTGATGTTTATAGTGTTAATTTAATCGCAACAAATGAGTTAGGTTTAGCCCTTGGTTTGTCTCTCTTGGCTTCTTTAATCGACAAATTTCACAAAATGTTGGGCATGTAGTTCCAGGTTTTGTCGAGTATATGTAGTGTGCTATTTAATGTTCTACTGTTTCATCTACCTGATTGATGCAATCTCACTTTTTCATAGGCATGCACCATGTTGCAAGAGGAGGAATTAGAATCTGCAATATCCCGCTGTAGTGCATTGGAGATCCTTAATGTGCATTCTTGTCCAAAGGTAAGTTAACATATTTTGCGCTGAAGTCCAATCCTGTGTGCTGTGTTTTATGTTGGTCTTTTAAGCAAAGCTTTTTGCACACAGATCAATGCTCTGGATTTTGGCAGACTCCGTTTGGTTTGTCCCAGTCTGAAGCGCATCCAGAGCAGCCTCATCTCATAATACAGAGGCTGCTACCCTATAACGGAGCGCAATTCATGCAATAAGCCTCTGTTCAGATTTGAAGAAAAAAGCAAGTCAGGAAAAAGCTCTCCTTGGTGCTCTTGTACATAGTACCCAAGCATTGCCGGTATATTGCATGGCATGGTATATTAGGAGCCAGGGGCGATGTGATCCTATTTCTCCAGTCCATTCATGGTGCTGTAATAAGTATTTTTGTGAATCTGTTTTGTTGTCGGAGATAACAAAATATCTGTTCATGTTTGTTTGTCTTTATTCCTTGGAAGTGTACCGATGGAGCTATCAGATCTGTATGCTGGTTTATATGCATCAATAATCATCTTGTTTGGATCTAGAATTTTGGAATCACTTTGCTAATGTGATGTGGGGTGTAGCTTTGTACAGTTATGTTTAATTGTTCTCAGATTGAAGTGCAGTATTATGAAGCTTAACTGTGGACCTGAGGCACGCACAGGCTTAGCTAGAGTTCTGTGGGGCTTGGCTTGTTTCGCGCCTTGCTAGTGGATGGGGAAAGTCTAAATTACCCCCTTCAAGTTTGGCATGTCCAGAAAATTTACAATTAGAATTTACTCCGTTGGTCTAGTTTACCCCTTAACATGATTTGCTATTTCTATTTTTCCATGTATTAGTCATAATATCAACTTTTGTGATATTATAGAGAACATAAGTTTTGTTAAATTTTGTTAGCCTAGGAAATTTAACAACAAATTAACACTAGAGATACAATATTATATAAAACATAATGATGGAAAATTCATAGTGTATTTTTTTAACACAATACAATGTCCTCTATCATCTTGTAAAATTTGAAGCTTAAATATAAATTGTACATAGAGAAAAAAAAAGAAAAATCTCTTTAAGGTGTTAGTTGACCAACTTAAATAGTTAGAGGGAGTAAATTGAACTAAATGTTAGTTTAAGATATCATGTTCTGTGAAGTGGACTTGACATGCAACCTTCTTGTGTTGTTTGGGTTGTCAGTATAGACGAATCTTGTTGCTTGGTGTAAGTGTAATTAAGCCCTTAATGTGGGTTTTGATGTTAATGACCATCAAATTAGAGGACTAATGAGATTCATCGAGCTAATAAGTAGGGAATCAAATATTGAGGATGATGGACAAGTTGCAGGTACCCCTATTGCGAATGTGAGCTGATTTTAACTCAAGGAAGTTTCATATTTCTCATATTTTGAATATTGAGTTGAGGAAAAGCCGTACTATAAAGGGGAACTCAAGAACAGTTGATCAAGTGTGCAACCAGATGCTCATCTTTCTAAAATAACACCCTCTTTCATAGTTAAAGCAGCCTACAAAAATATCATGTCAAAATACCTATTTTGGCCAGGGCTGCAATGCCATCTATTACTAACCGTTGGGACCCATGTGGTACTTATACTTTCAGGTCTGTTTCATAATGGTCACTTTTTTCTCACTCGACAGAACACGCAGACAGACCAAAACTCTCTCTCCCTCCATTGTTGCTCCTTCATCCCTCAAGCAAATCTTTGATTCCAACCATCAAATTTTGAGAGAAAAGACAACAAAACTCGATTGGAGAGTAGATCCACTGATTCCCAAAGTCTAAGAGCATTTGGTTCACGTTTGTTACTCTTGGAGCTTGCTCCTAGCTGGCTAGGCGTCGCTCTTGAGCTTGCCCTCTTGTGTGGCAGCCTAGGGAGGTTTGTAACATCACTCTTGCAGCTAACAAATTACCCCTCACTTCCAGAATTCACTCTCTTGACTTGAGAACGAAGGCAGGGCAAGCCTTTGTGGTAAGCCTAACCCTTTGGTGGCTTCCTCAACAACGTAGACATAGGCAAAGCTTGGTGCTAAGCTGAACTATAGGATAAATCACTGAGTCTTGTGTGCTATTATAGATTACTTCTTGTGATTAACTCCTTCTAGGGTTTGGAGACTCGATCTAGTTTGGTGGGAGTTTTTTGTGGCATCCAGTCTTCGAATTGGATCTTGTGTTTACTTTGCAGGATTGTGTAGTTTACAGTTTCAGTTTGCTTTGTGCAAAATCTCATTACTGTTTGCTCATACGTTGAAGGCCGGCAGTGCCGCCCTAGAAGGCCGACAGTGC
>Ga0182004_10002398_pt1 | contig 14544 bp, 10 predicted proteins | sample Sormic07211540_1_FD_120479 | JGI IMG/M metagenome (GOLD analysis project Ga0182004, IMG submission 120479) | Endophyte microbial communities from Sorghum bicolor roots, Mead, Nebraska, USA - 072115-40_1 MetaG | ecosystem: Host-associated > Plants > Roots > Unclassified | place: USA: Nebraska...
TAGACAAACACCAAAACTCATGGAATTCTGTCAGATAAAACCCTAAGTCTAGATGTTGATTTTATTTGGATCCTTTTCTTTGTTTATTTGATAATTAAATTTGATACTTAAGGACCGTCAACATGGGTCATGCGACTCCTGGTTATTGATGAGGCCTTCCTAGACCGGGGTTGCCTTCTTGCCTCGAGAGGGAGGTTCTTGGTGGACAGAGACCTCCCTCTCATGTTGCATTGGCTCGAGGCGTTTCTCCGTGGCTGGCCATCGACGTCGGGAAGCCGAGCTCTCAGCCTGCTGGGCTACCACGATGTGGAGTAGGCCCTGTATCTCATCCTATATGCGTCGTTCTTGGGAGTTTGAGGGCTCGGGCATATTGCACAGCAACATGGTTGCTGCCACTATGTTCTAGCCCACTCGAGAGAAACGACTGATAAGGCATTCTGGTTCTCCGTCTTTGATGATCTGTCGGTAGATGTGTCGAGCGCAACCTCAGGCGCCTCCACCGTGCGGGTGCGCTTGATCTTGCTCGAGAGCCTGCTCTAGCTGGTTGAGGCGCTCCTGATCCTCTTCAAGTTTGGCCTTCAACTCGCGCAATTGCATGAGCTGCACGGCCTTATCGTCTTGAGGGGGAGGAGGGTCTACCTGTCCTTTGTGCCCAGGAGTCCTAGGGTCTATTCTTGCTGCTGGAGCGGCGGCAGCATTGCCGTTGTCCTCCGTGTCGTCTGTGGTGGCCACGGCTCCATCTACGATGTTGAAGCACTCCCTCATGGGATCATAGCTATCAGACTTAGAGTCGGGGTTGGGCTCTGTAGCAGTGTAGAAACATCCGCGCCACTCCTCTGCCAGCTGTTGTCTCAGCGTGGTGAGTGTGTAGCGTCCTGGACCAAGAGGTCGAGGCCTGCATATCTGTGGAAAGCCTGGGCTTCCAGCCGATGAGGGGGCCTCCTGTGGTGTCGTTACGCTACACGTGAGGGCTAGTGGCTGCCCTATGTGTGCATTGGCGTTGGGGCGGAATGTTTTAGCAGAGGAGGCGGTGGTGTTATCGAGGCTGAACGGAAGCATTCGCCTGGTGGCAAACAATCCATGAGGTAGCAAGGCGGATGGCGGTGAAGGTGCGTGGGGGATGGTTTCCCTTGGCACCGTCGAGCAACGATCACTCCCTTGGCTGGCCGGCTTGGCCACTGTCCTGAGGCGTGGAGCTGATGGACCCGCAATCGAGGGGTCCAGCTGTCCTGCGTGGGGCAGCGATCGCGTAGCAGCCATGGAGTGGTGGTTATGGTGCTGATCGCGCCTCCTCTTGGACCGGGAGGCGTGGTGGTGAGGTCGACGCGCGGCTCTTGGACGTGCGGGCGTAACGTGGGTCCCCTCCGACCCTCCAACGGAGAGCAAGCTGAAGCCGGTGGACATGAACTTGAGGCTCTCAAACTAAATCACTGTGGAACGTGGAATCAGCAAAATTAGGGAAGCCATCTAGAAAATAGGTAGAAAAATCATCAGTGAACACTCAATACCCCTACCTAGCACACCAACTATTGGTGTTTTAACCCCAGGAGTTAACACCAATGAGTGAATTTGTGTTCGTGTTCTCCTTTCCAGATGGTGATGCAAGATGGACACAAGGGTTTATCCTGGTTCAGGCGAAAGAAGGCCCTACGTCCATTGGGGGAGAGAGTATGTATTATCTTGCACCTAAGTGCTTGTACAGGGGTGAATATAAGAGAGATTCGATGTGGATTCTAAGTCCTAAGTACGTGGAGTGTGCGTACGAGTTATGCTTTGTTTGTGTTACCCCCCCGCTTCTAGCTTGGCTTTAGCGTCCCCTTTTATAGTCCAAGGGGAGGCTCAAAGTTATAGTGCATAGGTGCTAGAGTAGGCCTCGATAGGGGTATGGTGTGGGTCTACTCGAGGCTTGTATAGTGTACTTCCTCGAGTTGATGATGGCGCACCTCCTGAGCTTGTATAGTGTACCTATCTTGTTATAGTGTACTTGGTGATGATGGCGCGCGCACCTCCTGAGCTTATCTCATGTACATCGTCTGGTATTGGTTCGTGAATACGCATGCTTGTATGTTGTAGTAGACATCGTGTCGGGAGTGGTTTGAGCGCTGACTTCCATCACTCAACCCTTCTATGGGAAGGAGCACGCAGGTTCGAGGTTCCGGCGGTCTAGGCGGCGTCCGTGTACAAGAGCGCTGACTACCACGTCTCAAGGGGCCTCTTGATGGGACATTACGCCTGTTGTAATAGTACCTGCACGTACCTTTCCCCGATTTTGAGGACAAAGTCGAGAAAAAGCAGGATTTTACGGGTGCACGACCCATCATCATGTTTGACGTGCCTATTGGGTTAGGTGGGAACCTGTCAGTCGCATTAAATGCCCTGAATCCCGTACCCATGGCAGGCAGTGGGGGCGCACTTTTGCGCTCGAGGTTGGTTGGTTTGCTCAACGTTACTTCCATAGTCGAGGACTGTCTAGTTTTGAGCCTTTAACCGTTCGCTCGATCCTGTTTCCATAATCGATAGCAAGATCGATCATCATGCGCGTCATGGGTTGAATTAGAGCATTGATCGACGCGTGTTTGTGGAGGGGGGTGTCGAGTCTGACTTGCCGGTTAGCTATTGATCCTTTGTCAGGGATGTCTGTTTGGGAAACCCATATTAACACCCTCGATAGTAGCCCCCGAGCCCCTGCTCGAGCATTGGTGATCGAGCAGTGGCTTTTTAACAATCGAATTTCCATGGGGGGCGTGAGAGCGACCCCCGCGGGGTAGCCCCTGAGGCCTCGGAGGAGTCAGTGGACTCCTTTGAGGGCTGTATTATCCCTTGGTCTAATTATTTTTGACTCTCTTTCCGTTTAGGGGTGTCGACTTCTGGTAGAGCCCCCGAGCCTTTGTTCGTGGTTTTGTTGATGCCAGCCTACGTTTGTGATTCCTTTCATTTGGTCGCGTGATGTGGAGCGTGACGTACGCCCAATGGGGTGAGCGTCATCATCCTTTGTGAGCTGTTATCGGGAAATCCAAGCGAGAACCCATGCCCCGTTCGATGAGGGTTGGTTGTAGTCCGGAGGCGTTCTCATTAAAGCTAGGCTAGTGCGGGTGAGGATACTGGCCTCGCTCGATAGGGTCCAGCGGCTCGATGCCTCCCTCCATGGGGATTCCTCGTCGGTCTGTTAGTCTCAGCCTTGGATACTCCCAGTAGGATCTCGAGGATCAGCTTTTGAGCTATGCCTTGTTTCGAAATCCTTCTGGGTGTCCCTGACTTGGGTACTCGAGAGTGACCACCGAACCCTATCGGCGGGTCAGTCTGCGTTCTCTCGAGGTTTCATCGATGGCTAGGGCTGGGCTTACCTTGTGGTGGAAGGAGTTGCTGCAGTGGTTTGTCTTCTTGCCTGTTGGGTGCGTCTTTTTAGGAGAGAGCCATTGTAACGCCCTCCTGCCTGGGTGTAAACCGCGACGTCCTATCGCAGGGAAATCGAGACCGTTAGGCGGTGCATTTAGGGAGGGGAGTTACCGTGATTGTCGGATCTTCACATTGCGGCGCGTCTATATATTCGAGGGGCCGCCCTGTTGCTTCCCCTTCCACCTTTCGCCACTGCCTCCTCTTCCTTCCTTCCCATACTTACTTGCATACCAGAGAAGAATATATCCAGCGAGAGAGGAGAAACGAGATAGCTAAAAAACTTTCCCCACCATCTTCATCGTGCCACCACCTTTGTCAACCATGCCGGTGAAGCTGACCGTCCCCGACGACTGGCACCCGTCGATCGTGACGGAGCGCTGGTTGCGGAATTTGGTGGGAGGGGGGCTCCTCCGTCCTGCTACCTCCCCGACATGGCCGGAGTGGATCGCACCGCCAGTGGAACACCAGCTGAGTCCGCCGGAAGGTTACATGGTATCCTTATCAAATTCCACCACCACGGGCTCGGATCTCTCCCGAGCTGCTTCATGAGGGTGCTTCTCCACCACTATGGAGCTGAACTCCAACACCTTCCCCTAACGCCATTTCCAACGCGGCGATCTTCGCCGCGGTGTGTGAAGGCTACTTGGGGGTGATGCCACACTGGGAGCTGTGGCTTCACCTCTTCCGGGGGAGCTATTCCATGCTCCTAGCGGTACCACCAGAGTGAGGAGACTGGTTCGGGCCAGCTGCGGCAACCTGGTGCAAAAGTCAGGGCACACGGACGAGCCTCGCGAGTACATCCCTACTGGGTTGACGTCAAATCACGCCCAGTGGGACTCTCAGTGGGTTTATCTCCAAAATGACGACAGTCTCTTCCCCTCCTACACCGGATGGCTCATCAAAGCGCGCCCTGATAATTGGAATTACGACGTGATCAAGAACCCACCAGTCCTATTTTCGTAATCGAGACCAGGATCAATCATCGTGCACATTATGGGTTGAATTAGAGCATTGATCGGCACGTGTTTGTGGAGAGGGGCATCGAGTCTGACTCGTGGGTTAGCTTTTGATCCTTTGTCAGAGATGTCTATTTGGGTACCCCCTATTGACACCGTCGACACAATCACTCATGCAAATGCATTTAGAATCACTCCTAATCTCACAAAAAAGGTGAACCTATGAAGGAGATGAGTGGGAGGTGTTTGCTTAGGCTCACAATAATGTCAAGTATGTCAAAGTGCCAAGAGAGTGAGCCCTAAGCTGGCTAAACACTATTTATAAGCACCTCAAAGAAATAGAGTCATTGGCTCTGTGTTTACATAGAAATTGGAGCCATCAGATGCTCTGGTCCAATCAACCAAACGCAGACCCTAGCATATGATGCTCGGATTGCTACCACGTGTCATCTGTCTTTGAACATCACGCGTTAGATCTCAATGGTTAAGTTCACACCGGACATACCGACCGGACTTAACACCCAACGTCCGATTGCTACTCATAGAGTTCCAAAACACTCAAACTCACACTAAACATGTCTAGTTGCATGCTAACCTAATGCACCCTAGTGTTTGGTGCAACAGTGTCTGGTGCAACACCCCATCTTTATTGGATGATGAATAGTGTTCACCCAGCATGTAGTCAGCAGCATCTGATGTTCTCAACAAATAAGTGGACGCGTAGGTCCCTACATCTCGTGCTCAACCCTAGGTGATACTCTCTGCGTGTTGCAAGTCAGTACTGACCGAACGCATGCCCAACGTCCAGTGCCCATGCCTACTACGTCCGATGTGTATTTCTTAGTGAGAAATACTTCCACAACTTTGCCACCCGATCAAGTCTCTCTAGTGCAGTAGAAAATAAGCATTTTGTTTTCACAAAAATGCCCCTGTCTACCCTTCAAACTCCTTTTTGGTAATTGTGCCAACACCACCATGTGTAAACCATCATGTGCATGTGTGTTAGCATTTTACAAACATTTTCTCCAAGGAGTTGAGTTAGCTCATTAGGTTCTAAATACATGCACATGAACAATATAAGTGGTACTCAATAGATCGCTTAGCCAAAGAATTCCCCTCTTTATAGTGTGACTATGTATCCTAAGTGTGATGACACCCTCTATGGTGTTTTGATCACTAAAACCAATACCCAAAGCAATATCTTTGTCATCACCATCATCACCATGATCATCTCTTGCTCGACCACTTGGTATGTACCAACCTCATCTAATTCACACACTTAGCATAGAGGTTAGTACTTGGGTTTCATCAATTATCTAAAACCAAACTTGGGCTTTGACTATAGCTAAACAAGTGTCAAGTTAATAAATACCAATAACTGCCCGATCATCATTGATCTTAGTCGGAGGCCTAACTCAAGTAGCGTGCCTCATCTCCCCCATAGTGGAACAAAAGGATACTTCTTGACCTTTGGTCTACTGTTGGGCATAACACCAGGGGTCATCACATAAAACCAATAGCATGCCCAATCATTCTCCTACTTATTTTTCTAGGAAAAGGAAATCTCTAAACTGCTACCCTTTTGTGATCTCTTTGCCATAAAGGTGCAACTGGCAAACTGATACTTCACCTCAACCCCATCAACTTTTGCCTTCTTTGGTTGGCATTAAAGCTCATAATAAGGACAAAAGGTGTAGCACCATATATTTCACAAGCATAATAGAACTTGCTCAAAGTCAGAATCCCATTGGGAGTAAGGTGATGGAGTTGTACCTTGAATGTCTTAAGGACCACTCAAAGGAAGTACACATGTGGAATACGAAGATCGTAAGAAAAGAAATTCTTAAAAAACAATTGCTTCATTAGCCTCCTTCTCAAGGGCCTCAATGGCACCCTGAGTCATGAGCAAAGGCCCAAAGCCCCATGATTTTGCCACTAGGCTAGTTTTTTTACACAAGCTTTAGTATTCTCAAGGTCTTCTTGAGCCTCCATAGACATAGTCATGCACTCCTCGAACCTCTTTGACCAACCAGCAGCCCTCACACCAACCAAGCGGGAATAAGGGCCACTAAGCAAAGGCTAATGGAGATCCAAACTAGAAGGTGAAGCCACTTTTGGAGACTAGAGTATGCCAAAAGGAGAAGTGGTGGCACAAAGAAAATCTAGGACACAACATAAAAGCATGTACATATTGCAAGAAAGGAAAACTGAGCAAGAAAGGAAAGTGATGGCAGAATATGTGAATGAGGGAAGTGCCCTCTGCCCTCCTTTATAGGTTGTGGCCCCTGGATGGATGCCATGACTACCAAGCACCAACAGTCACACTGTTCACAAACACATTGGTTCTGGAGGCACCACAACTAGTCAAACCATGACACATCATAACTCTAATGATTCGATACAGGTGACCTAGGGGGAAAGGGGGAAGCCTATGCTACTTGATATCAATACAAAGTTTGAAATTCATGGCCTACCCACATCAGACCATACCCTCAAGGTAGGAACTATTGAGACATTGATAGATGTGTAGCGGAGGCTAGAACACTACCCTTTCAATGGTTTACAAAACACTTATGTGATGTTGTGCTGTAGTACTAGGCAGAGTCTTTGCCTTCACCCTTTGGATGGATAGAGCCTATAACATGATGTCGGAGGCCCCTTGGCGTGGCCGAAGGGTGGAGGCTTTGGGAAGAAAGAGCGAGGCTGTGGTGTCCTAGGTGGAGGCTACGAAGAACCCAAGAAGGCCTGCGCTTACTATGAGGCTCCTATGGAGCTGTGATGTCAAGCTTTGGGACACATGTGAGCCCATGGCCACAACCTAAGAGGCAAAGGCGGTGGAAGAGGAGAAGACGTGAGCTACCCTTAGCAATTCATATTAACATGGGAATATCCCATGAATGTACCCTAGCTTTCAAGGGGCAAAGATGTAAAGTAAAATAATAGCAAGTAGTGCCCTATAAAAAGGGGCCTGGACCCTATGTACAAAGAGGTTGGGGAGTGCAGTTATGAAACCCTATTTGCTTATGGACCCACCTACTAGCCCTCTCACCTTCGCCTAGGGCCTCCATCTAGGTGAAGACACAACTATATCTAACTTGTCAGAAATAATGAGAATGTGCCTAAGAAGAATGGTTCAAGCTAAAACTTTGTAAGCCTAGCTTTTGGCAAACTGTGACAGCCATAAAAAGTGTGGCTAACAAAAATGAAGAAGGCATACTAGTGCCAAAGTTTTGGAAGAAAATGAGTCTATGATGTGTGGAATATGGTGTTAATAAGCAAGTGTGGTGTGCCCTAGTTACCGCAGCGAACTAAACACACACCTAAGAAACTATGGCATGCCTGACTTGCGACATGACAAGTTGTGGTCATGATCCAAACAAGCTCAAACTACGGATATGTTATCTTCATGTGCCTGAGTTTGATGATTTCACTACTACAACTATGATTTTTAGGGGCAATTCAAGACCATTTGTAGGGGTCATTTTGCCAACCGCCCCAACCAAACCGTTGCTAGAAATCCCCAATTTGTAGGGGCAGTTTGCCAGCCACCCCTACAGAACCTCCCTCTCATGCCTACCCTCCTCTACCACTGCACCTCACACTCACTTGTGACTACTGAATTTGGGCCACCTCATATTTAAATTGACTATTTGAGATCTAAAACGTATTCAAATGAAAAAGTTATATAGTGTTTTGAGATCTACAACTTTTATTCTGTTGTTTGTCCATCCGAAGTTGTTTATAAAATTTCAATTTCAAATTCAAGAAATTCAAACGTAGTTTTCATTGACAAGATGATTTGAATAAAAAAGTTGTCAACTTATAAAGTTATATAACTTTTTGATATCTACAATTTTGTTTTTGATATTTCTCCATCCAAGGTCATTTGAAAAATTCGAATTTTAAATTTGAGAAATTTAGACGTAGTTTTCCTTAACAAAATAATTTCAAATGGAAAATTTGAAAATAACAAACTTCTATAACTTTTTAAGATCTACAACTTTTATTTTGGTCATCTTTTCATGTGACTTTATTTTATCAATTCAAAATTTGAATTTTAAAAATATCAACTTGAAACAACATTTTGAAAGAGTAAATGATTTCAGTTGAAGAAGTCATGAACAAGAAAGTTATATAACTCATCAAGATCTATAATTTTTATTTTGGTCGTTTCTTTATTCGTGAAAGTGATAGTAACATTATTCATAAATTTTACCTATCCTCCATATAGATGTAGATCTTGATGGAGGATATGTAAAATTGGTGAACAATGTTACTATCACTTTGTCGAATGAAGAAATGACCAAAATAAAAATTATAAATCTTGATGAGTTGTACAAGTTTTATATTCATGACTTTTTAGGTGAAACCATTTACTACTTCAAAATGTTGTTTCAAGTTGATATTTTTTAAAATTCAAATTTTGAATTGATAAAACAAAGTCACATGAAAAGATTGACAAAAATTTCATTAGTAGAAGAGTTAAAAAAGATATACTAGGGGCCTTATTGGCCTTGCTGCAGATGCTCACAACAAAAATAATACTGCCAGGTTGGTTCATCGTTTCTAAATTATTTTTGCGCAATTATTGCTTACAACATCATAACTACAGGTGTTATTCTCTTATTCAATTCCATCGGTGAACTTCATATAGATATATGCAACACTCAGTTGAATAGTTCCATGCTAGGTTTGTCCAAGGGTTCCGGCTTGTCCCGGCCATGTGTCAACCCGATCCCGGCTAGCGTCATTTTTCTCCAAGGACACTGAAGTGTACATTTGCATCGTCTCCAGGGGGAGCAGTAGCCACCGCCGCCAATGCCATGTTGGATGCACGAAGCCGCGCAATTCTTGTTGCTCATGCACGGGCCATAGAAATACCAGTTCCTCGTCGTGCACACATCCACCGCCTCCACATCTACGCATATGATTATAGATCTTGGTTGATTAGGGACATATATACAGAATAAAATTTTAAATAGGAGGATAGGTTAGCAGTACTCGCTCCAAAGATGATAAATGATGATGCATGATGCATGAGGCATGTTGCGAAGTATCCAATTTCTTTACATAGAATTATTTTACTTACAATGTGCCACGAGGAACAAGGCCAGGGTAAAGAGACCAAGCACTACTTTCTTGTATGCCATGGCTATTAAATTTGGTGTGAGAAAAAGAGCATACACAAATTCATATTTATAGTGGTTGCTCTGGCTTGCGTCGGTGACTATCCAAACCCCAATATTGGATACACTTTCTCAACTCCATTAGCATTGTAAGCATTTCTAGCAGCATTAAAAATTTTCTTATAAATGTAGGCATTTCTAGCATAATCTATCCATACATCCCTCATCGTTAATAATTAGTTTCCTTATTTGTGTCAACGTAATTTGGTATTTAGAAAACACTTAGTGCATGCTATTTCTATTATCACTTTAAGGGCAAGTGTTCATTGCATCTACCTATTGAAAGGTGCCACAATCATTTCTCTTTTTTTCTTAATCTGTTCTAAAATACTAGAAATTTTTACATTTCTTTATGGAAGAGTTTTTCCATTGGCTGCTTCGAATAAATAGAAGTGCATCCAACATATGGATAAGAAACACAACATATAAATGCATATAGCTAGTAAAGTAGGATTTTTCAACAAAAATCGAGACCACTTTGCACCTATGTGATAGTTCTTGGTCTCGTCAGTTATCGTTGTTCATCCATTGCGCCACACATCCAAACATTCATCATAAAGTGCAAAATATCATAGATTGAACACTAGTACGAACCGAGTACATCAAGAATTTAAGTTGATACCGAAAAACAAAGCAAGCATCACAACGAAGCAGGCAGATTCCCAATCTATGACCCCATATACTTGAGCGTAGACAAAATCAACTAGTCCTCCCAGCCATCACCGAAGTCGTAGTCAATGTCTGCATGTACACCATGCAAATGTGCAATCCGTGTCACCGGTCATTGAGCATTGCCAAGGAAAGTTTACAATAGAATATCATAGAGTTCTATATTTGATTGTGGATTCACCATATTCGACAAGCAACAACAATATGTAAAAGGGTGCAAGTATTTGATCATCTCCAGAAATGCTCGTTTCTCACAACCACCAGCAGATTTTCATATTTTTAATCCTTTTTTAACATTTTTACTTTAAAAATAGACACACTCATTTTTTTAAAAAAGAATTTCTAACCATTTTCATCACGTCAACACTCCTAGCGAAACAAAACCATGTTGTCGTGGTGTTGGTGTGGCAAGACCCGTCATGTTAGACAACGACTTTCATATTAAAAACCTGTCACACCACTTCTATTTGTCATGAAAATATTATTTTGTTGCTCACGGTTTCAACAGTCATACCGGTGATTTGCAGATCTCTTCAGAAGTCTTTAATACTCATTTTGACCTACTCTCCAATATCTTTCTTTGGTTGAGTGGCATGTACCTCCATGGTGCCCATATTTCCAATTATGAAGCATGGCTAAGAGATTCTACACATTGGACCAAGTGTTCACGTAGTTTGGCCAATAGTAGAGGTTTTGAATAGTAGTTTGCATTTTGGATTTAGATCTTTTTCGTATTTCAAAATCGAGCTAGTTTGCCGCATGACCTCCCCTAACTACATAGAGTAATCGGTGGCAGTTGGATTCCAACAGGGCACACAACACTGCCAGGTCAAACGGTAACCCGCCAGTAATGTCGTGCTGCTGCAGCTAGGTCAAATTATGACCCGACATTGGCATATATCACTGTCAAGTTGTGTTCTGACCCGACAGGCGATATTCCTGGTATTACTATGGGTTGATGGCTCTAGCTGCACTAACAGATATCCATGCTTTACCGTTTGTCGAGTGCCACACTTGGTAAAAACTATACGGTAAATTTTTAGCCAGCAAAGATGTTTTTACTTAGTGTTATTTTTCAAGCACTCGGCAAAGATAAAAATAAAAAAAAATCCAAACAAAAAATCACAGGAGGCCAACGCCCACCACTAACATCTACCTGTTGGCTAAGTCATAGAATTTTTTGCATCTTTGTGGCAAATGGGATTAGAACCTATGCCCTCTCTCTCATGTCTCCCTCCTTAACCACTACACCACACTATCACTTGTGTCTATATTACATTTCGGTTTCTCATATATTATGCCAAATTATGGGTAAATTTATTATTTGAGATCCTAAATGATTTCAATCAAAAAAGTTGTCAACTACAAAGTTTCATAACTTTTTGGGATCTACAATTTTCATTTAAGGAGTTTCTCCATTTGAGGTCGTTTACAAAATTTGAATTTCAAATTTGAGAAATTCAAACGTAGTTTTTAGATGACAAGATAATTTCAAAACAAAAAGTTGTCAACTACAAAGTTTCATAACTTTTTGAGATCTACAAAGTTTATTTAGGGATTTTTTCCATCCGAAGTCATTTAGAGAATTCAAATTTTAAAATTTTCAATTAAAAACACAGTTTTGCATGACAAGATGAACTCAAATGAAAAAGTTGCCAAATACAAAATTTTATAACTTCTGAAGATCTATAGAGTTTATTTTAGTTATTTTGTCATTTGTTCATCTGACATGGCGATTTTAATATTTTTCATAAATCTTATATATCTCTTTTGTAGTGTCATAAATTATAAGAGAGAGATGTAAAATTTGTAAGTAAATTTATTTTGGCTTTGTCAAATGAAGAAATGGTCAAAATAAATATTGTAGATCTTGAGAGGTTATACAACTTTGTAGTTAAAACTTTTTCGATTTGAATTCGTTTAGGGCTTCAAAATTAGATTTGAAATTTTCTTTCCCGAGTGTTTTTCTGATACTCGGTAAAGAAGCACTTTGCCGATGTCCATAAAAAAACACTTGGCAAAGAAGCTTCTTTGCCGAGTGTCAAAAAAATACTCGGTAAAGACCTTCTTTGCCGAGTATTTTTTTTGACACTCAGCAAAGAAGCCTTTACCGAGTGCCCGAAAAAAACACTTGGCAAAATATTTAACGCTCGGCAAAGAGGCGGATTCTGGTAGTGCTGGCAATAATGGCCTTATTTAGTTTCTAAAAAAATTTAAGATTCTTCGTCAAATCGAATCTTGCAGCAAATGTATGAAGTACTAAATATAGATAAAAATAAAAATTAATTATACAGTTACCTGTAATTTGTGAGACGAATCTTTTAAGCCTAGTTAGTCCATGAATGATTGGACAATAATTACCAATACAAACAAAATGCTACACTACCTAAAATTCAAAATTTTTACCGTCTGAACAAGGCCATGTCAAGTCGTGGATCAACACGACGATGATAAGGTGATTTATTGTCGAGGTCGCTCGGATCACAAATATTTGTCTGAATCCTAGGTTTACAACCAGTGAAGCTGCATCACTGTCAGCTTACGCACATCCATCAATGTTATGACCCAGCAGGAATTATGTGTTGTGTAGTAGTGTATTGTCTTATAAGCCGTATTTTTTCTGTCAGCCAGTAGTATTTTTCTGTCATAATAAATCAACAAACAATACTTTTTTTGACCGGAACGGTAGGGGAGCCCCATACCTTTTTTAATTAAATGAAAGAATCAATACAAATCAGAGTTACAAGGCATCAAGCCCAAAAGGAAAAAGAAGAACAAAGATTACATATAGGACTCTCTCCAACTAAGCAGAAGGTCACTTTTCGGGGGCTTGGTCTTGGTACAAACCAATCCAAGTTTGGCTTTAAACTGCCTCCTCCAGAGCTGCAAGTTCTTCTGGCCGTTATCGAAGATGATGCTGTTTCTTGTTTTCCAAATGATCCCGCAGGCCGTGATGATGATTTCTCTGAAGATGATGCTACCGAAAGCCTCTCTTGCTTGGAGTAACATATCAAGGGGACTCAGGTTAAGATTCCAGTTTATGGGTATAGAGGCCCAGCAGTCTCTACTGAAAATGCACTCAAAGAATAAATTTGAAGACGTTTTCTCACATCCTAGGTTGCAAAGCACACAGCTGTAGTCTTCTAGATGCATGCGTTTCCTTCTTAGGAGATTTCTCGTATTAAGCCTGTTCCTCAATAGTAGCCAGAAAAAGAACTTGTGATTTCCTAGGTTGCTTGATTTCCACAACCATTTGAATAAAAGGGGAAGCTTGAGTGGATCCAATGAGAGCCATGTGCCTTCTTGCTGCTGTAGACCGAGGATCCCCAGGTGTATAGCCATGAGTCACATAAGGTTTCATCCCAAGTTCTGCTGTGGAGAATATCATAAACATCATCAAGTTGTTCAGCAGCGAGAGGGGGCAAGGGAAGGGGGCTGAATAGCGCGTCCTCCTGCTGGTTGAGGAAAAATTTGATTGAGCACTTTGGTTTTCTGGTAAATGAGAAAAGTTGGGGAAATTTATCCTTTAATGGCTGATCAATCCAAACATCTGCCCAAAATAACACAGAATTACCTCTGTTGGGTGCACACATCGAGATGTTTTGGAAGCTTGGGAAAAGTTTCATGATGTCCTTCCACCAGAAGGATCCCACAATGCTTCTTGCATGAGGGGGGTCTGGGTGTTTGAATACAACTTATTCCAGGTTAGCTTCACCAATGGTATGTCTGCATGATTATAGAATTTGTCCAAAAAATTCATAAGCAAGGCTTCATTTTGGCTTTTAGTGTCAATAATGCCCAATCCACCCTGATCCTTGGGTCTGCAGGATGTTTCCCAGGCAACCATGCATTTACCTTTTCTGTTAATGTCCCCCTTGTCCCATAAACAATGCTTCCCGTAGAAGTCAATTTGTTTTATAATTTGTGGAGGTAGTTTAAGGGAACACATGTAAAATGTTGGAAGTGCCGAGAGCACAGAGTTGACCAAGATGTGTCCTCTATTGTAAGAAAGGAATTTACTAATTACAGATATTCTTCTTTCTATTCTGGCCATCAATGGCATAAACTCGGTGACTGTTGGCTTTCTAGTTCCAAGAGGCAGACCCAAATATGTGAAAGGCATATCTCCTACTTGACATCCAAAAGTATTAGCAAGGTGGAAAGCTCGTTCAGATCCCATGTTGATGGGTACTGTTGGGCATTCTTAACGTCATTACCAAAAGTAGACTTAGTTTTCTAATTCTGATAACGGCGCCAAAAATGCCAAACCTATCCATCATGCCACTTAAGCCAAGTTGTCATCCCCAGCATGACATGAGAGACGCGGTATTGAAATA
>Ga0182004_10002399_pt1 | contig 14534 bp, 16 predicted proteins | sample Sormic07211540_1_FD_120479 | JGI IMG/M metagenome (GOLD analysis project Ga0182004, IMG submission 120479) | Endophyte microbial communities from Sorghum bicolor roots, Mead, Nebraska, USA - 072115-40_1 MetaG | ecosystem: Host-associated > Plants > Roots > Unclassified | place: USA: Nebraska...
GGGCCAGCGGCTTTTGGTTCGCAGACTTCCCCTGCCGCTCTACGGAGTCAATTTGAGCCACGTTTGATAGGGAGGAAACGAGGGGGGCGGCTGTTTCCATCTAGGCCTTGTTTAGTTCACCTACAAATCAAAAAAAAATTAAGATTTTTTGTCACATCAAATCTTACAGCACATATATAGATAAAAATAAAAACTAATTACACAATTTATCTGTAAATCACGAAGTAAATCTTTTAAGTCTAGTTGTTTTATGATTCAACAATGTTTGTCAAATAAAAACAAAAGTGCTACAGTATCAAAATCGAAAAAAATTCAGATCTAAAACAAGGCTCTAGCCAGGCTTGAGTCCTTGCTCGTTTCACCGCTCACGGCATCTGCAATGGTATTAGCTACGTACCTAGCGGATATGAATGTGACAGATAAAAACATAAATTATTATAATATATATATACGGCAACGCTATTCTATTCTATGTATTATTAGATATATATGTTTCTCTAATAATACATAGAATATATATATATATATATTCTATGTATTATTAGATATATATGTTTCTCTGTTAGATTCTTAAATTACATGAAATAGATAGGCTATTTGATCATCGCTCGTGACTACTCTCTCCTATTGTTTTCGTGTTCATGTTACAATAGCTAGCCAAAGAGCTAGTTGTTCGGGACACCTTTAGTAAATCCTAGCGTTGTCATCGTCCGATCCCAATGGCTGTTGGAGCTCGCTGGAGGATGACCACGTTGCCTTGCCAGTCGAATGTGACCACTGTCCCACCCCTGTTCCTACACGTCATGCGCATGCGGTAAACTAGGTGCATGTTGCCCTGTCCCTTCTCCTCCGCGCTTAGGGCTCGATTGGGCGATCACCGTCCATGAGCTGAGCTTGATCGGCGCGCGCACACAGTAGACGGGTCTTCTCCAACTCGAGGTCGACTGTGCAGATCTTCTCCGTACTGGTGCCTACGGATCTTTTTCCTCCGCCTGCTCTGCTTGCCACCTCTCTTTGTTGATGCTATTTGTGCGTGCTTCGACATCATGGTGGAGGCGGATGGGAGGATGAGGATGACCAAAGCAACCAATGGTAACAACGGAGGTGTCTACTGTACAGAACGTGTTCGACGAATTGCTTATGTGGTGGGTAAAATTACCCATGCTATGTGGTGATTCTATTAAAAAACTAGATAGCGTGTCTGTGCGTTGCTACGGGATAACTAACAATTTATACTAAAAATACACAGATCGCACAATAAGATTTTAATATCAACATTAAAATAACATTAAATGCAAACCATAAAATTTTATGAACGACGTTGTAGGCTCACAAACTCTACTTTATAGAACTTTTTATGTGTTTATTATAAAAGTTTGGTCGTCTCGTAGCGGTGTTTTCCAGCGTGCTATCCCAATACAATTTATGTGTCTATTGTATTCTTTTGAATGATAGAATGATGGTTTTTTCTAATAATTTTTTAATTTAGGGGGTGACTTCCGGTTGCTGTTGGTCATATTGTAGATAATGCATCAACAATCCTGTTAGATATGAGATGACCATAGTGAAATTATATATAATTAAATTTGACCATCGTGTAATATGGAACTGCACAGAATTGGCGCTAATGATTCTTGGCACAGCTCATGCGGGCCTACATGGAAGTGCACATAATTGTCACTATGATTCCTGCCACAGATCATGCAGGCCTCTGATGGACTACTACATCTCTAGTTACATTGTGAAGTCAGACTCTGAATAAGTCACTGTTGATAGTGATCTAACTGGAAAGCAGTCTGATCAAACACATATCGAGAACTTCTCAATGAAGTGCAGGTAAATAGGCTAACAGTTTGACAATGTTGTAACAATAAAAATATGCATTCTGTTGTATAGTTGCACTATACTATAGTAGGGTACTTTAAATTGTCTTCTCATTGTTGGAATCACTCAATTTGCTTCAAATGGACACTTCAACAGAAGTACGGTGCTTAGATTTATTTTTTCCTGAAACAAAACCCATCTTATTTTCAAAGTAAATCATGACTAATTAACACTGTTTTCTATTTTTAGAGCCAAATGCATGGTTCTATTATAAGTTCATATAAAGGTTTAATCATGCATTATAATTGCTATCAATACATACTATAATAGACAGGATTTTGGCAATTTTTAGCATGACTTGTCGTGTCATGTATACAGTCAGACCAAGGAGCAGATCGTGAGGGAGACAGGCATCGTCTGGCCGGGATTCAGATCGCGAGGGAGGCGAGGGTCGATGAATGCTGGCCCTGTCGATAGGCGTCGTTGGCCTAGAGTAGCAAATCGATGCCGTCAAGTTGCCATAGGATGTCAGAGGATTGGGGTAGCGGATCGCAGGGATCAGACTTGGTGGCGGCGATGGTGGCTTGAAGGAAATCGCTGTCGAGCAGTCATAGCGAAGGCAGTTTTTTCACGCGTGCTGGGTCACGGGAGGCGCTAATAGCGATGGCATGAGACCAAGCGCTGATTGCTTTTTCTTCTTCTTCTTCTTCTTCTTCATGAAATAGCGTTGTTTGTTTGCTTCCTTTTTTATTTGCTTGGAACGGATTGCAGCGTTGTTTGTTTGCTTCCTGATTGCAGAAATGAAAAAAGATTCTGAGTGCCGGTTTTATTTGGAAAGGAGACGGTGATTTGCTAGGAGGGTTTGCGTGGATCGTAGGCTTTTTTTAAAACAACAGGAGGCATTGCGGGTGCATGTCAGGTGCGTACACATTATTCTGGATTCCTTTTGAAGCCGAACTGATCTGCGCATGTCGTGGTGTCGGATTCCTTTTTCGTTCGTATGCATTTTTTTTTCTTTTGGAGCTGCATGTGGGGTCACAAAAAGAGACTAAGGTTACACCAAACAAAAGTTGCACCAAAAAATTATCTTTCTTTTGTTCTTTTTAGTTGTAGGAGAAAAAGCAATCAACCAAATAGTAATTCACGGTAGCCACCTTTACGTTGACACACAACAAACATATGTTGGTTGGCTACCTGGGATCAGCAGGCCTGAACTGGCCACACTACCTTTGCTGGTCATGCTCTAATAAAACCAACAAACCAAAAACACAAAGTTAATGAACGATCAATGTGGAAGGCAAAATCAGGGGTGCTCTCTTTTTTTAATCAAAGATTTTTTATGGGTCTTTATTAGAAAGCTTAACGAAAGCGTTAGGGGAGCTCTCTCATGTCTCAGTCCAGGGTAATAGCAAAAGAGCCTGTGTTAAGCCTCTATGTATATCTGTCTCGGTTATTTCGGTTCAATTAGTTATGGAGGGTCAGGACTGATTGACCCGTCTAAATTCAGTCATTTCGATCTAGAGATCGAATTTCTAATCAAATATTTCTGTTTAGATCTTAGTTAATTCGATTTCCCAGTTCCAGGTAATTACGGAGTAGTAAACCACAAGGAGCAGTTTAGCAGCACGACAATGAAGATTCCAGGCGTCGCTGTCAGCACGACTGTGGCCCCTCAAGCAACGCGGCCTAGTGGGCTTAAACTTGGGGTACTAGCATGTCTCCCGGCCGCTGATTCGCCACCGGTCTCTCTCAGCGAGGTACGGAGTATGTGCAGTGCAGCCGTGAACAGCGATGGGAAGGAAGCGTCCCTTTTTCTTCTTCATTGGACGAACGGTGGCTCCACTCCCAAAATAGATAAGCATGGCTGCATGAGCGATAGGCGATGGACAGATCTCAGAGATGATTCAACGGTGAAGACGACGTCCTGCCCCTGCAGGAGCGAAATCTAGCGACCCAACCAATTCAGGCCCATGGTCGGTCTTTGTTCGCTAGCCCATAGGAGGAGTTAGGAAAAAGGATTTTCTGTTTACTAGATATGTTTACTAAAATAATACCGTTTAATTTCTAATTTTTAAATAAATAAATCTAGAAAAATATAAGAGAACTTGAACCCAGGCCCTTACATGAGGAATTCAACCACGGCCGTGTTTAGTTCCCGATGAGAAATATTTCGCAACACTGTAGTACTTTCGTTTGTTTATGGTAATTATTGTCCAACTATAGACTAAGAGCATCTCAAAGGGTTTTGCATTTGAGGTTTGCATTTGAGTAATTTACCAAAAAGCTCCAAAAGGGGTATCCAACGGTTTTGCATGTGAGGTTTGCAATTTGGGCAACTTGGCAAATGAGGGAGCAAACTTGGCAAAAATGCCAAGTTGTAGACGGCTTTGCAAACCTGATCGCGCGTGCAAAGTCACACGTAAGGAAAGCGCGCGCCTGGAGACCTCCTATTTTTATCCTTTGCCAAGTCCAAATGTCAATTCCCTTGGAGATGGTCTATTTTTATCCTTTGCATTTTGTTATGGAAGTTTGCAAACAACAACAAATGCCAAGTCAATTTGCCAAAGCCTTTGGAGATGCTCTCAAAAGATTCGTCTCGTCAATTTCGACCAAACTGTGTAATTAGTTTTTATTTTCGTGTATATTTAATACTCCACGCATACGTCTAAAGATTCGATGTAACGGGGAATCTTGAAAAAATTTGAGTTTTTGGATGAAAGTAAACAAGGCCCTGCTCAACAAGACGATCTGCTCAATCTGCTCCTAGTAGGCATTTAGGCATGGATATATACTAGCTTAGTAGCTTTAGTCTGATTAGTATGCCCTCACCTTGCGGTCTTGTTACTCATTGTTTGTATGTATGGTATTATACATTGGCCTAAATGATTAGCAGAGTACGAAAATTAGGTGCATTGATTCCTACTTTTTTTAGATAAAGGATAGTACATATCCGGCTTCATCTATCAACCGATAGAATCAGATTAATCATTACAACGTTTCACCCATAGGCAAACACACAAGCTGCAAAAAATTCCATTTATAGCTGAATGGAAGGAAGAAAAAAACGAGACCTAATGCACAACCACCCATTAGAACCAAAGAAGTGCAAGGCTGACACCTCTAGATGTTGATCAGCTTAGGTCAGCTGTTCTCGCAGGTCATCAAGCTGCTGTAATCTTGTCCATTGTCGGAGCCAGTGTATTTCCCTGATTGGACCTGCAAAAAAGATTTTGGTCTACCTTTGTGAAAAACCAACTCATTTCTTGTTAACCAAACTACCCAATAAAGCACAGATGCTGCTGTTAATAACAATGCATTATATTTCTTACTAGCCAATTTTGACCATCTATTAAAAAGATCATCAATACTTCGAGGAGGCGAAATTATGAAAAGTAAATATACACCGCACCACAAAAAATTGGCATAAAGACAATAAAAAAGGTGTTGAACGGTTTCTAGACAATGACCGAAGCAACACCTCCTGTCACCATTCCAGTTACGCCTGACCAGGTTGGTGGTTAGAATCACATCTTGTTTTAAATACCACAAAAATACTTTTATTTTGACTTTTATATGCCAAATATCTTGTGAAACACTTACCCCATTGTTAATTAACACAGCATGTATAGATTTAACTGTAAAACTTCCGGATGCCTCAAGAGTCCAAATGAAAACATCCCTTTCCTCCTATAAGTTAAAATCATGTAAAGAAGTTATGATACTATGCCAATTCCTTAGGTTTGCATCCACTAAATTTTGGCAAAAAGAAATATTTAGTAGAGATGAACTAAAAACTTGAGTCATTAATCTTGTTTTCTTCTTACAATATTGAACAACGCAAGAAATTTATCCTTAAGCGGTTTGTTTCCAAACCAAATGTTTTCCCAAAACCTGGTTTATTAACCAAAGCCCATAAAGGACTCTTTGATGTTCATCAGGCTTTTCCAGAAATGCAAGTCTATTGGTTTTTTACTACAGCTCCCTAGAGTCTTATCTTTGATATATTTGTTCCTTAAAAGTTCCTACCACATGCCATTTTCATTCAACAATTTAAATAACCATTTACTTAACAAACACTTGTTTTGTAAGTTTAAATTTTGTATGTCTAAACCACCTTGAATTTTAGGTTGACATAAAATTTCCTATTTGGCTAATCTATACTTCCGCTTGTGTTGATCGTTTTGCTAATAGAATCTTGATCTTAAGTAGTCATTTTTTCTAACGCACCTCTAGGTACTTCGAAAAAAGACATCATAAACATCACTAAGCTAGAGAGCATCGAGTTTATCAAAACCAAACAACCTCCAACCGAAAGCATTTTACCTTTCCAACCACTAAGCCTCTTTTCAAATCTTTTCTCAATCATTTGCCAGTCTTTGTTATTTAGTTTCCTAGTTTTCATAGGTAGACCAAGGTAATGAAAGGAGTATTTCTAATCTCACAACAAAATAGCTACGAATAAAACAAAAAATTTCACTTTTGTGAAAGTTTATTTTGAGTCCAGATAGTTGTTCAAAGGTACTAAGTAGTAGTTTTATAGTTATCGCCTTGTCAACATCATGGTTCATAAAGATCACTGTGTCATCCGCATACTAGAGAATGAACAAGCCATCTTGAATCAGATGGGGAATTGCCTCTCGACCTGCCCTAGGTCCTTTGCTCTAGCAATCAGTATGGCCAACATGTCTGCCACTATATTAAATAGTATTGGTGACATTGGGTCACCCTACCTCAAACTTTTTCTTGTTTGAAAATATGATCCTAATTGGTCATTAACCTTTATGTTGACATTCCCCCCCTGCGTGAATTTTGCGACCCATGAGCACCATTTTTGTGAAAACCCTTTCATTCTTAGAGATTGTTGGAGAAAGCTTCATTTGACCTTATCATATGCCTTTTCAAAATCAATTTTAAAAATAACCTCGTCTTGTTTGTTGGAATGCAGTTCATCAATCATTTCGTAGAGTATTACTGCGCCCTCCATAATATTTCTTCCTAGGAGAAAGGTTGTATATGTTGGTCTAATAATCTTTTGGCTATGGTAGATAATCTATTCGTTGTGACTCAAATGAATATTTTGGAAGAAACATTCAACAAACATATTGGTCTATATTGTTGAATCACTTTCACATTCTTCTTTTTGGGTAAGAGGATGATAGTTCTGAAGTTAAGGCTATTCAGTGGCAATGATCCATGATGGAAATCCATAAATAGAGCCATCAGATCATCTTTTATTATATCCCGGAAGACCTGATAAAACTCTGAAGGGAATCCATCCGGTCCAGGTGTCTTATTATATTCCATTTGGAAAATTACAGGCCTTACTTCTTCCTGTGAAAAGTCTGCAATCAAGTACTCATTTTCGAGATCAGATACCTAAGGGATGTCATCAGTCTGTGACTCATCCATCAAGAAAGAAGAGTACTCCGATGGACCGAAAAGATTCCTATAATAATTGGTGATGTGCTTTTTGAGTTGAGCATCACCACTTATTATATTGTTCCTGTCCTCCAGCGAGAAAATATGAGTTTTACGTTGTCTACCATTTGCTAACAGGTGATAATATTTTGTATTTACATCACCTTCTAAAAGATGCTTTACTTTGGCCCTTTGGTACCATTTGAGCTCCTCCTCCCAATGTAACTTAATGAATCTCTCATTTAACATATGTTTTAGACTAAATTCTGATTCATTGAGTAGAAGAGTTTCTGCCTTTTTATCTAGTTCATCTAGTTTATTAAGAATACTCGTTTTTCTTTCTTATAGTTACCACTTACATTTTTGGCCCAACCTCTGAGGTACTGGCGTAGTTTTATTATTTTAGCTTGCCAGCTCTTTATTGGAGAGCTCTCAACTATTATTGTCTGTGTCTAGACTCGTGGTCCAAACACTAACAAGTGAATTTATGTCTGCATGTCCTCAATTCAGATGGTGATGTAGGAAGAACACAAGGGGTTTATACTGGTTCAGGCCAAGAATGCCCTACGTCTAGTGTGAGGCAGTGATTTGTATTATCGTGCACCGAAGTGCTTGTAGTAGGGGTTACAAGCTAGTTGCGAGAGTGGGATCGTGTCTTAGGTCTCAGCTCTAAGTGAGTTGCGTGTGGTGGACCGAGTCACAATGTCTTAGCGCGTGAGACTTGGCCCGTGGTTTGCTGTGCTTGTTCGTGTGTCCCTTGAATGAGACCCTGCCCCTCCTTTTATAGTCTCAAGGGGAGGTAGGCATTATATGTGTACGTGTCGTGGTATTACGGTCCTAGTACTAGGCGTGCGATGAAGCATGGGGTCACCTAGTGACAGTGAGGCTCTCCATCCCCCATGCTGTAGCTGGTCGTGCCGAGCCATACCGACACTGTGACGAGATGCTCGTTCCTGTATCTACCATGCTGACCCCTATTCCTCATCCCACGTAGGCCTCTGAGGCCTCTTCCCCATGGCCCATACCCTGGGTTTTGACAGATCTGTGGCTATAGTGGCCGAGATTGACATCGCCCATTACCCCCTGACTCGATCATACACGTAGTGACAATAGTAGGTGTTGCATTGACAGGGGTAGGTAGCACAGTACTCATCATGCCCTGCTCTACATGGTGTGGGTGTGGGTGTAAGAACGTGCCCTGCGTCCCATCCATTATATGGTGGTCCTTGGCGTGTTTTTGGGAAGTTTCGAGTGCTTCATTGGGGGGAGGGCGCCCGAGCCTTGGCTCGGGTGAGGCGGAAATTGTCTAGTTTCGTCCGAGACTTAGTTGGGTCTCGAGTGAGATATAATCGCTCTGATCTTGTCCAAGGCCTGGCTGGGCCTTGGGCGAGGCAGAACTGCTCTGGTCTCGTCTCAGGCTTTGTCCTGGTCTCGATCGAGATGACTTTCAGCAGGTCCAATTGTCCTTCTTTCTGAGGCTCGGTGATTGGGCCTCGGATGGGGTGTTGGGAGATTACCTTGGCCTTTCTAACTTATTGTTATTTTGTTTTTAAAGAGGAGACCGGGGTTTTTATGCTTTCTGCTTGGCTATCCCGGTTCATGGTACCCGACAATTATGATCTGCCATACATCATAGACCATGTCACAAAAACCATCTCTCAGCAACCATCACAATTTGAATTTAAATTGGGGTTGATAAGACGAGGATGGATATTTGTGCATAATAGTAGCAGAGTATGATCAGAGATCTCTCTAGATAGTGCATGTATAGTGGTATGTGGAAACTTGGACTAAAAAATTGTACAGGTAAGGATCCTATCTAATTTTTCAAAAGTTTGGTTTTGTATATTATTAGCCCAAGTAAACTGTCTTCCTGACATTTCTATTTTTCTAAGATTTAAAGTGTCGATCCTGCACTAACATAAAAGGGCACCTATCACTGTAGTGTCATTATTTTTCTCATCCGGTCTACGAATGATATTAAAATCATCACCTATAACAATAGGTAAGGCGTCTTTTGAACAAACTCAAACTACTTCAGATAAGAACTGTGACTTTTGATCCAACTGTGCTGGTCCATAGACAGAAATAAAAGTAAACTTAGAGTCATCTTCTCTTTGTCTAACTTTGAAGCGAATAAAAAAGTCCCCTTCTTCAATTTTCCTAATATCAAAAGATAATAAATTTATACCTAGAATCATGCCACCAGATCGACCTCGTGGAGCCATGCAATGCCAAAGAAAATCTCTACCAGCGCAAATATTATGGTTTGTGGAAAATTAGCTCTACCAATCTCTGATAAGGCAATAAAATCTAAGTTCTTTTATTTAGTCAGATCAGAAAGAAATCCATACTTTTTGGGATCAGCGAACCCATTACAATTCCAGAAGATACCTTTCATCGATGATGTTTATTAATATTTCTTTCTGTTTTCTGAACGTGAGCTTTTCTTTTGTGATATAGGAGTATGTAGATACATATGATCACATCCCTCATCACCTAGCCCTTCCAAAATATCTGAACAAATAATATTTAAAGCTTCTAAGTCTAAGTTACCATCGAAAGAACAAACCGTTGATGCAACTTCCATCAAACCCAAATTTTCCTCCACTAATTCTTTTATCAATCAATCTATAAAGTTCTACATCTCTTAAAGACTTTAGCTAAATAGAAATAGCTTGTTCATTATCCCTAAGAACAACCCCTAAAGTCTTAGTTGTATCTAGCAAAGAAGAATCATCGCAAGAAATAAAAGAACAAGGCAGGGATCTATACCTTTGTTTGGCACGGAGTCAAAGTTTTTGCGGGCTTTCAACTTTGCAGTCTTCTCCACTGAATCTTTATCCGCAGTTGTTGCATTCCTCTTGTAGCACCCTAAAATTTGCTCATTTTGAAATACGACCAAAATGATTTAATTATGTATTTTTATGCTCATGAAACCATAGTAAAATAATTTTTTTTCTTCATTAGTTAAAATTCATCATAAGATTAGAAACATGTTGATGCATTCATGCTGCAGTATTTTAAAGATGTGATGTGTGGTTTTGAGCAAAGAGATTTGATTCAAATTCAATTTGAAAATGAGTTGGAAATTACATTTGAAAATTTGTTTGAAAATAAAAAGGAAAATCTTCTCATGGAATTCGGCCAACCTAGCCCATCTTTTCCACAGGCCCGTGCATCTCCCTCCTTCCTCTCTTTCTTTTTGGCCTAGCCTAACCCGTGCACCCCTTTCCTCCTCTTTGCTGAGCCAGCCCAACCATGGCCTAACCGCCAACTCGCCTCTCCTTTCTCCCTCTCACTCGCTCACAAGCTGACCGCACTCGTCAGAGCCATCCCCAACCTCCTGCAATGGACACGACAGTGATGGAACCGTCGGCCGCATCCCCGCTCCCACTCCTCCCCCCATGTTCTCCCCCCACCCCCCGCGCCTCAGCCTCATTTGAGGAGCACCCGAGCCCGAGCTGCTCTCCCTCACCCCATTTCGCTCGTCCCCTCGCCACTGCTCCCGCTTGTTGCGCTGCAAAACTTCCGCGAAAGCTCATCGGAGCCGCCGATCCCCCGCACCTCAACCCAACAAACCCAGCCACCTTTGCCTCTGTTTTTCATCATGGTGAGATCGTCTCCCTCTCCTCTCCCTTCCTGTCCAAATCCATGTGAAATAGTGCTCCCTTGAGCCCTGGCCACCACGTCGAGGACCACCATGGCCGTCAGCCATGGCGTGGGCAGTGTGAACCCCTCTTTGGCCGCGCGAAGGGGCCAGCCGAACTCGCCATCACTTCCTCTCTCTCTCTCTCCCAGTGCTCTTGCTTTGGAGAATCGTTCCTAGTAGAGCCAGCGTGAACAACTCCAGCGACCTCCTCGCCATCGGCCATGGCACGCCGCCGCTCTCCCCCTTGATTCCGGCCGTCAGCGTCGCTCTCTCTCTCTCCCCCATCTCTAATCCTGGTTGTTCATCGCCAGATCAACAGCCAGAATCACTCTGTACCCCTTCGTGGGTCCTTTTTTAAAGAGACCCCAAACTTTCATGATTTTGTGCGTGTAGTCCCTGGTCGGAGAGAATTCCAGGAATTTCTCGATTTATTTTAAATCATTTTTTCTTTGCAGTCTTTGCAGAATTGCCACTGCATTGTTTTAATTATAAAACCATCATTTTAGCTCCGATTTGATCCATTTGACTTGTGTTAGTTTCGCAATTTTATAAGCTTCGCATTGGTACCACTTTTGTATAGGTTTTACAATATTAATTTCCTAGAAAATTACAAGTTTGGACATCACTTTTGAAGTCTAGTTTAATTCGTAACTCTCGCGTCAAAACTCCATTTTCCGTGAAATTTGCGTTGACGTGATTGTTGCAGCGCGTAGGTGATTTTTGTAAACCTTTTACTTAGAATTATTTACTGCTGGTGTATTATTCTAACTTTAGGAATGTTTGCTTGCATGTCTGTTATTGGAATGCATGTTGTTGTGACATGTTGATCGAGTCCAGACGGTGGGGAGTTCTACCGGAATCTGGAGTTCAACAAAGATCAGTAGGACCAAAAAAACTTTGTGAACTAAGGAAAGTTTAGCATGGGCTTACCTTGAAGTCCTGCTCACTTTAACCATTTGTTAGTATTTTGAGCATCACTTCATATTAAGTTGTCATCCCTAACATAATGTCAAAGTCAAGGATAAAAATAGTCTACATGCAATAACTCAAAATATAATATATCCGCAAGCACACAAATAATTCTCCGGTTGCAGCATTTCACCCAAAAAGTATTCCGAGTATCATTGATTTATTATATGCCAAAAGGATAAAGCAACATTCTATTTATTAGTAGGTGATCTTGTATGAACTAAGGAAATTATAATTATGCAAATCTATCATAACCAATAGTACTAATGCTTTAGCGATAACTAATCGATAAAATATGATAAATGATAAATGATAACTGAGTAATGAAGTAAATGGGATTCCAGAGATAGAAAATAAAGACTCACTAATGTAGCAAGACAATCATGATATTCAAATAAATAAAATAAATCTATGTAATTACTAATATAAAGTCTACAGCCTATGCCATGCTACACATTTTCATCTATAGTGTGATAAACTTAGAAAACATCATAAGGAGTATTAACTAATGAGGGTTTTAAGACGCAATTGTCACCTCCTTCGCGACTGCACTCTGCTAGTCCTACGTACGGGAGGTGGACTATAGAGGAACCAACGCAGCTGTCACCTACGCGGACTACCACACGACCCAGCACGTCAGGGTGCCTTTGTAGGTACACATTATATCTAGACACCACGTCTACATAATGCACCACCTGACTCACTCGAGTACAGAATCAGGCGCTTTACGATCATATAACAATAATCATCATAAACCACATCTATATCAAATATGCAACTAGAATAAACTAAGAACTGAATAAATAGCAATATATTGAGGTAGAGCAAAGTCATAATGAAATACAAGATAATATTACCAATTTCTAGAAGATAGATATGGAATCCCGAGCGGAGCGCCCGATCTCTACTTGAATCTCGCTAGATGCCTAAACTAAGAACTTGAAGAACTAGAGCTCTACTTCTAATCTCTGGAAACTCTAACTTCTGACTACTCTTGACAAATGAAGCAGGAGGAATGAATTAAATCTGGGGTGTCTCCTGGAAGGGGGGTCTGCCCCTCTATTTATAGCCTGCTGGAGTGCACACGCGTCGTTGGATCAAACCGACTTAACAAACGGTCGAGATGGCTCCTCAGAGGCGGTGGAAGAAGCTTCCAGAAGGGGGAGGTGAACCCTAACTGCAGAGGGCCAGCCAGTGCTAGGGTGGGGCTGGCCGGCCCCACCTAGCTGCCGTTCGCTCCCCCGTTGCGCCTCGTGTCTTCTGGAGTCTTCCTGAATCCTCTGGTGTCGCCCTGCCATCGTGGATAAGTTTCGTGGCCAATTAACACCTTAATCCCTCTTTTATGCTTTCTGAAATACTCCCTGAAAATCACAGAATATGCAAAACTCGTAGAAATTGTTAGTTTAAACCCTATACTAGTGTGTATTCGTGTTTTTCTTTGGGTTTAATGTTCTAATAATATTTGATGTTATCGACCCTCAACAACATTTCATAATGCATGTGTCTAAATTTTGTCAACTATAAGACATCCTAGCTGTTGATGACATAATACCTTGATACCTAAGGGTTTTATTGCATATGGGTAGAAATGCTAGTGCTCTAACCTTACAAATATGATCTATACTTTAGTTATGGAACCATGGATTAACTACTATAACATGATTATAATAAATGGAACTTAGGGCTATGGTACAAATGACTGTTGGTCATGTTGTCCTAGACCCTCCATAAGGACTTATCTATCGGCAAAAGCTGGGATTTACAGTGTAACCGGAAGAGTCACATAGCTCTAGCTTTAGCTCACTAATAGGATCTTTTCTTATTGTTAGAGGTTACCCGAAAGGGTGCAAGAGGGGCTTGCCACTTTGAATGTAGTGTTGCCCTTGTTTTTCTGAGTACAGCCGCGATGAATATGTGCCATAGAAAAGGAGGGTTTTCTACATATGCCTACTGAGGAAACCTCGCAGCCCTAACTAGTTAGAATAGGTCTATGAAAGGCTTCATTGTGTACCCTATCCACTCACCTTGGAAGTGTTTAGGCTCAGTGCACCTCGGGCGTATGGGCAACATGACTCACGGTGAAAGTGCACCACCTCTGCAGAGTGTAAAACTGTTATAATAGCCATGCTCACGCTCATGAGTGGCTCAGAAAACTCACAGAATAATTGGTTACTTACAATAATGTTATACCTGATGATTCATAATTATGTTATAATGTGACGTAATGATTCGCTATGGTTCTGACAACTCATCATATGGGTCATTTGGGAGCTTAAGCATAACTTAATATTGATTAATGTCAAAATATTGACCTACTAAAATGCTTATGTAGTAAACCTAGTCTAACCTTTTGAGCTTCATGAATCCTCATGCTATGCTTATGGAGTACGAGGTGTACTCACGCTTGTTTATATTTTTTTGGATAAAAATCCTAGATGGGTAACACATGAAGGTAGCTATGAGCACTACCCAGAGGACTTTTAGGCTTTTGCTTCACCAATCGACCTTCCTTGTGTGATGGTCCAGAGAGAGTTATCTATTTTTGTTTTGCTGTTGTATCAGACTATGTGATGTTATGACTATGTTTGTTATAAACACTGCAATGACGATATGTAATTTGTGACTTATGTGTGTGATTGATCCCTGGGCACACATGAGTTTATGCATTCAA
>Ga0182004_10002400_pt1 | contig 14532 bp, 10 predicted proteins | sample Sormic07211540_1_FD_120479 | JGI IMG/M metagenome (GOLD analysis project Ga0182004, IMG submission 120479) | Endophyte microbial communities from Sorghum bicolor roots, Mead, Nebraska, USA - 072115-40_1 MetaG | ecosystem: Host-associated > Plants > Roots > Unclassified | place: USA: Nebraska...
CTAGACTCAAAAGATTCATCTCGCGGTTTACAGATGAACTGTGCAAATAGTTTTTGTTTTCATCTATATTTAATGCTCCATGCATGTGCCGCAAGATTTGATGTGACGGAGAATCTTGAAAAAATTTGCAAACTAAACAAGGCCTTAATACAAGGCCGTAGAGCCAGTGTTAAGTTCAAAAAAAAAGGTGAGTGAGTGGGGCCGTTGCTTCTGTACTGTTAAAAAAAGAGTATACAGCAGATTGAGCCCATATCCGAAATAGAAATCCACTGTTAGAAAATGACAAGCCCACTAAATTCCGTGCACTTTGTATAGCCTATTAAAAGCCCACTGATAATGTCGGTCCATCTAATTTTCATTTGCTCCGCTCTTGTGGAACCAATTTCCATTAACTTTCCTCTAAGGGCATCTTCAGAAGAAACTCTAACCCAAAGGTACGAAAACTAGCTATCGGAGGAGATACAAAATGTATTTTGGGTTGTAAAAACGAGAAAAATAGTGGGTTGGGGGAGGAGAGGTCTCCCCTTTATTTGAGGAGTGGGAGGCCATGATTTGAGGGACTCACAAATATTTTTCTATTTTCCCATTAGGGTTGGGTTTGGGACTGCTATCTCTAAAATAATACTAGCCTGGATTCTAACAGACATAATTCAGGATATATCAGAAATACAATTCAAGATACACTGCTTCAGCATGTTTCGGTAATAATCTACAGTTCAAGATACAATGACTTACCATGTTTCGGGAATTCTACGTGCATCCAAATGGCTTGGCTAAAATTAGTAGCCAAATTCTAATGTTTAGCCATTTTGTAAAATAGATAGCTTCTTAAAAAAGAAGAGGTTCACAACAGCCTTTCTATCAGATAGCTAGTGTCAGTGGTTGGCTATATATAGCCAACGAAAATCAAAGGATAGCAAACTTTCTATTTTATAAAACCAAATAGCATATCTGTTGGAGCCTATTTCTCTACTATAAAAGTTCTAAAAGGTCTCCATAATAAGAATAGCAAAGCTGTTGGAGTTGCTCTAAGACCCTATCAAGTTTGGCGCAACCCATGGAAAAACAGCAATCTTATCAGAAGAAGAAAAAAAATGTTGGAATCTGCTGCAGACCTACTTGTTTCTTCTTACCCAGATTTGTGCCCCTTTGGCAAATTCAATCACTCACGTGCATCACACAGACACTGAAGAACTATATACAGAAATTCAATCACGCACATCATACAACAGGACAGGATGACACAGCAGAATTGAACACATTGTCATAATTTATATACAGCAGATAGATTCATTCATCAGAATTCAATTCCCATGTAAGAATAGGACACACACACACCACACTCTGAAAAATCGCGCAACTGCAGCTCTGCGCAAAACTATATACACTACAAGAACACTATGTACAGGCAGTAGAATTCGAGGTCCGCAAGCAAGTGGGACAAATTAACAATGGAATAGCAGTTCATCTCTACGTGTTATCAATCATCATAAGTTAGCACTCAGCACATATCAGGACGGCAAAATCATTTTCGATGACGCGCAGTTTGTGTAGTTCAGCTTTCGCCTTGCTTTGCAAGAGTAGAATAGCTTGGGAACCTCAGGAAGGACATACCCATTTGGTGCTGCTTCAGAATCCCACTGCTCCTCATTTTTTATTTTTAGATTTCCTTCTTTTTTTTAGGGCTTTTTCATGTCTTCCTTCATCGATACATTCTGCGACTAGGACAAACGTAGTAGAACAAAACAGAGTAATACTACTATTTACAGCGTAGCTAGGACAGGACTGGCAATATTAGTTCTGGAGAGAAGAAAGCCACTGCTCTACAAAATTCTTTCCATCTGCAAATGAAAAGAGGGAAAGGATATTAGAGGAGAACATAAACTGCACTCGTGTTAGGTTTAGATGGACTTGATGCTGTATGATAAAACAAGACTACAACAGAACAAAAAAATGTGAAACATTTTAAAAGATTGAAAGGCTAAAGAAGGCAATTGAATGTTATTAGTTTGTACAAGTTCAATCAGAGAAAGCAGTTTAAGCAGGCAATTGAAGAGCTCTAACTGAAGGTCACACATTATTGAGTTAGTTTTTTGTTCACTGAAACACCAGAAGTAGACGACACTAAGTCTTAGTGTACCCACCAATTGACTACACAACAGACTTTATAACTAACAAAATTATTATAGTATTTAAATCTTCCATGGTACTACAAAGTAAGCCACCAAATCCATGAATCAACAGCACCAATCATGAAAATGGGATATGACTATTAAGCCAATCCGCTCCAACAAATGCGATAGAACTACTCCAATCAGCTCATTGCTGAACAAACAACGGCATATACAAAGCAATCATTAGGGAATAACTCTTGATGCCTAGTTGCATATGACCACCAATTTCTGTCAGAAAAAAAGGAAAGAAATCCAGTCTGCCTGATAAAGACAATAGCTCCTTATCCTATTATACTCTGTGTTATGTCAGCTTAACAAATTAATTCTTGCCAAAACAAGAATTTTGTAAGTGAAAAGTGCCGAATTTAGGCAGTTTATGTCAGCTTGTGAAACAGAAGATTGAACTATTCACAGTACAGAAGAATCAGAAGATTAAACTATTCACAGTACACAAGAATCAACCAGCTCACATGATTCCTTCCTAATTCTACTCTAGACAGACAGATCCGAGTATTGCTAGTAGGGTACGTGATTTCCTTCCAATCCTGAATATGTACAGAATTGAATCTTTCCATAAATAAGCTAACATATACAGATCCGAGTATTGCTAGTACCATATAGTTTAGTAGCAATGATCGCTTTTCGAATTTATTTGACCAAAGATTTCAAAGAAAGCACATTGAATTCACAAATGAGGTGAGGTGAGCATGCTCACCAGAGAGGCCACCATCGGTGAGGGCGCCGGCGCCAAGAAACCTGCCCTCGTGCCTCCGGGGCTGCTGCTCTTGGCGTCCATGGCGGTAGCAGGGCACGAGGACGGCGAAGCAGTTCTCAGGGTCGCCGTCCGTCTGCAGCTCCGGCGCCTGTGGCTCGAGCCAGCCGATGGACCAATCGGAATCATCCGAGTCGGAGCCGGACAAGCACCCGCCGCCGTCGGACGGGACGATGACCATGTCGTACTCCCGGTCGACACGGGCCTCCCCGCGGCTGCGGCGGCGGTTGCTGACCCTCCTCGGGCGCGCGCGGCGGCCGCCGGCGCCCCCGCCGGTGTAGAACGTGACGGTGTCGGGCTCCCGGAACCCGGATGGGAAGTCCGGGAAGGAGGAGCTCGTCAGCCCCGCGCTGGGGTGCTCGTGGGTGGCCGCCACCCGCGCCGCCGCGCCCCCCGGCCACAGCCATTGCGTGAAGCGGCTCAACGCCATGGACATGGCGGGGGAAAAAAAAGAAGGGAAAACCTTGCTTCTTCGCGAGAAAAAAAGCCTGAGACTGGGAGCCTCTGGATCGGACCAAAAACCGCGGAGAAATCAGGCAAAATTCGTCGGCGTTCCCCCCCTGGATCTGCCGAGTCGTCGAAAACCTAAAGCAACAAGGATATCTCTCAGATTTTATTTTTTTTTTAAAAAAACGATTCACAAGTAGATCCAACGGAAAGCTTTTGGGCAGAGTAATTAATAAGCAGGAAAATTACTTGTTTAGATTAGACGCCAACCACGAAATACCGGGTCCAATTAGGAAAGTTTCTTCTTTCAGAGTTCAAACTTCACTGGTTTGATTGACGAGTAGCACAACGAAAAAATGGAGCAAAAATTCAGTAATCCGAAGCGCGAGACCAACAACCTATATGAATCTCAAGTCTTCATGTGGCGGGCAAAACAGGGAATCCAAAACCATTACCCCCGAAAACACAGGCAAAAAAAAAAAATCTCCGCTCCTCCTCCAATTCAAAATCCGGCAACAAAACTGAACACCAGCACACAAAACCCGCCTCGGGTAGGCCCAAAACACACACACACACCCAAGAATCTCCGGTAAAAAGCTGTTGCCTGCTCGAAATCGAGGCCCGGCAAACGCACGCGAGTACGATCAGAAACCACAACAACGCCTCTGACTCGGCAACCGCTATTCGCTCTCCTCCATGCCCTCTCGTCTCCGCTCAGATCCTCTCGCACGCACGCGGCCCACTCACACTCCGACTCCAACCTCCACGAACTCGAAGAAACGACGCAACCACCAATCGATGGAACGATGGGGAGGTTAAGGATTGTGGAGGGAGGGAGCGAGCCCCGCGGCCACACGGCCGGATAAATAATACTACACCCTGGGCGAGACATCCCAGCCGTCCATGCGGGCGCGGGCCCACACACACACAGGCCAATCATCCTGCCGCGACCGTGCTGACGTGTCGCGGCCCCGAGGGGCCAGCGTGCGGGGCCAAGCCCCTTGCTCCGCTCGATTTCGTGCGCTGCCGTGCCGGGGCACTTCTTCACACTTGTCACCGGGCATTTCGTTTCGATCCTGGGCGTGTTGCTGTTGCTTCGTTCGTTGCTCGCTGCTCGGCTGTGCCTGGTCTGGTTTCGCGTCCATGTGGGTGGGTGCCGTCACGCGACGCGGCTGCATCTGGATGGGTTTCATTTCATGTCGCCGTCGGGTCGGTGAATCTATTTCTAATAATAATTCTGTAATTAATACAAGTACTAGTAGATGCAGTTATATTACTACTAATATATATATATAGGCTGTGTGAGCATCTCCAATAACTTGATAAAATTTACTTGTCAAATCTTGAGTTATAGCAAGTTGCTAATTTGTTTAGCAAAAGAAAAAAGGATGTGTCTCCAATAAGTTGCTATTCTCACTTGGTAAAAATAGAAGATGACAGATGGGACCCGCTCACTTGGTAAAAGAATATGTGTCTCCATTCTCCAACCAGTTGCGCTCGGGATAGCAACTTGGGATAGCAACTTGACAAATCTCGCCAGTAGAAACCTCTGGATAGCAACTTGGGAAATTTAGCAAGTTGAGATAAGGAGTTGTTGGAGGATGATTTTTATGTTTTTAGCAAATTTGATAGGATAGCATGTTGAAATACCAAGTTGTTGGAGATGCTCTACCAAATATTTTGCAAAATCGCTACAGTAGGTGTTTTGTTGGTATGTGACAAATATTGTCCAATCATAGATTAAATAGGCTCGAAAGATTCGTCTTGACCAAACTGTACAATTAGTTTTTATTTTTATGTATATTTAATACTCCATGCATGTCTCTAAAGATTCGATGTGACGGAAAATCTTGAAAAATTTTGAGTTTTTGAGTGAAAGTAAACAAGGCCATACTTGTGGAGGTGTTTATGTTTATTATACTATCAAACATCACGCTTGTAAAACACACGGAGGTGATTTGGTCAGACCTTCCTGCCTTCCTGGCTGCTCTGCCGATGGAACTTGCTGAGAAAGGCTTTCAAAACCAAGATGCAGATGGTGGCTCCGCCGGAGCTAGCAGCAAAACAACGGCGGTGCATTGCCGTGCACAATTTTGTGAGAGATAAGTGGTCAGAATAATCACATTACTTGTCCTGAGGTTTTCATTCACCGCGACCGCGTCCATCAAACGAATATATGATGATCGTGCCAATTTGCCGGGAAAAACAGCGGAAGCGGAGATTTGGATCTACTCCATTTAAAATATATAAGCCATTCTATTTTTATATATTGTTTGTCAAATTCTTATAATCTTAATTAGCTAAATTTATAAGGAAATATAATAATAATAAATTATAATAGCAAATGAACGTAGCATGAAGACATATATTAAATTTCAAATAGGGGCGGATCAACCATGTCAGTGTCTCACGAAATATAATACTCCCTCCGTCCTCAAATACTGCTATTTCTAGCAGATTTTAGACAAATTAGTGTGGCAAACAAAAGACCATTCTACCCTCAATTAATTTGGATTCCACCATTTAATCATGCACGTTAAGCCATGGTTCTCTGGTTCCAACGAGCTGCATTTAATGTCAACTAAACAGACTCAAACAATTACCATGCGCTAAAGTACTACTCTCTAGAAGAAATTAAATGGGCTGGTGAACCATGAAAGTTCCGAGGAGAAATTAAATAGGCTGGTGGACCAAGTATGCTAGTAGAACATGTATGTTTCAAGTGGCAACATTACTAAAACTGCGTGGACTCAATCAAACTACTACCTCCATCCCAAATTATAAGTCAATCTAAAAATTTTGAAGAGTCAAAACATTTTAAGTTTAACCAAATTTATACGATAAATTAATAATATTTATGATGTCAACTAAACATCATTAGATTCCTCTTTAATAATGTTTTCATAGTATATTTATTTGATTTCACGAATTTTCATAGTTTTTTTATAATTTTGATCAAACTTGAGATTCTTTAACTGTCTAAGATTATTGCAGTGTCTTATAATTTAGAATGAAGGGAATAGTATGTTGTTGTACTCCCTCCATACCTCAAGTTTTTTAAAGCCAAACTTTTAAATTCTGACTGAATTTCTAGATAAAAAATCATCAAGATTTATGACATTAAATTAGTATCATTAAATATATCGTAGAGTGTATTTTCATAATATGCTCAAATTATGTCATGGATGTTTTTACTTTTTCATATAAAGTTAGCCAAACATAGGATAGTTTGAATTGCACTGATTCTATGAATTGATTTATTTGGGGATAGAGGGAGTAAATATTAGTTCAACATTTTATAAAGTTGGTCATAGAAAATTGACATAGGGTGAAATTCCTTGAGGGCATTTATAGCTCCAAGGAATCTAGAATTTAAATGTAGAGACACGTTAAGGGCATTTTTAGCTTAAAAAATCATAAGGGTCTGTTTGAAATAAAAAAATCATAAAAAATGTATAGTAAAAACAAAAAAAAGCGAAGAGACCCTAAATCTGGATATAGAGATATGTTGTGGGCATTTAGAGTTATTCATTTTTTTTTGTAGTTTGTACTATACATGATATTTAAATTACCTTACCATAACCAGATAGTACTATAATCCAACCTGGATCTCAGAGCTGAAATGTTAACAATCAAGCCTTAAAACAATCTACACTTTAGTTACAGTTCAGTATTTGGTTGGTATAGGACTTAGCATTAAGTTGGTCAATAGATTACAATTCGTTTTACGTTTCCTGGAAAACAGAATTTTATATATTCCTTGCTTCAAAACACGTCTCATGTTGTCCAACGTTCAACGAAGCAAGTATTATATACTTGTAGTGGCATCTCTCGTTATGCATGGCTCCTTTTAGAATAAAAGATTGTTTTTTCTGATTTCTGTAACTTTTTTCTATGATATGAAAAATGAATGGATTTTGTAAAAAACTTTGCATTTCCTAGAGAGCCCCTATTACTCCTCCATCACCACGTGAAAACTGTGTCACGTAGTACTACAGTCACAGTAGCTTCGACGTTGAAAACCCAAGATTCTTAGAATTGACGACACGTGCTCTAGAATCTTCGAGCGTGTGGCGAAGAGGCTCTCTTTGGATAAGCAGGCAGCAGCAAATGGGGTATGGGTCATTATGTTGTGGACCCGTAGGTACCGGACCGCCACTTGTCGCGTCCATGTGGCGTCAAATCTGCAGTCGTGCTAATAGTATCAAAAAAACAAACAGAGGCCTTGTTTACTTCACCCCAAAATCCAAAAACTTTTCAAGATTCTCCGTCACATCGAATCTTGGGACACATGCATGAAGCATTAGATATAGATGAAAACAAAAACTAATTACACAATTTGCCTGTAAATCACGAGATGAATCTTTTAAGACTAGTTAGTCTATGATTGAATAATATTTGCCACAAATAAACGAAAGTACTACAGTGTCGAAATCCGAAAACATTTCGGAACTAGACAAGGCCAAAAAAAAAAAAAAATCTGCAGTGGTGCGTGAGATGCCAGACACCTCATCATGTGGTTGTGGGGGCGAGGCCAATCGCCGGGTTGTTGTGCCGCGCAGGGCCTCCACGTCAGACACGTCGCCCATCTCTCGCCACCTGAGCCTGAGCCGTAGCGTACCTGACAGAAACGTCTCATCCTTTGAGCTTGCCGCAAATCGGCACTTGGCAGTAACCAACACGGCTGGAAATCACACTGTCTGCCAAATTTAAATTAAGCATATAGTACTCCGTAGATTGGAGCACTAATCACACTGAGGCGCCCGCCGTGCGGTGTGCGCACGCGTCGGCCCGAGCGTTCGGCAGACCCGGCACTGCATTACCTCATTACCTATGGCGTGTGGTGGACGTGTGTGTGTGTGTTTGGAACGATAAGTTCCGGCTGATCTTTCTTCCTGCTCCTTCATTTTATCCTTGGTCTTGAGTACTTATCTTCTTACTTACTGGTAGCACATGCCTAAATCGATACTTATCTTCTTCTTACTAATACATGGTCAGTAGCACGACTTTTTAGCGGATAAACAATATTTTCCTCTGACAAGCTAAATTTCAGCAAAACGTTATACATAGGATTTGCATGTGCTTTCCCTACATGGCAATTGTTGATAATATAGGGCATAGCACAACGGAAAGAACTAGAGAGTATCACATAGGACATAAAATTTATATAGATTTCGGAGCCTAATAACATCATGGTCTTGTTTACTTCCAAAAAAAATTTACAAAAAAAATTCAGATTTACTATCACATCGAATCTTACGGCGCATGTATAGAGCATTAAATATAGATAAAAATAATAACAAATTACACATTTTGCTTGTAATTTGCAAAACGAATCTTTTGAGCCTAGTTAATCCATGATTAGACAATATTTGTCAAATACAAACGAAAGTGCTACAATGACTATTTTGCAAAAAAAATGAACTAAACAAGGCCCATACATGGTGTATTGTTTATTGCCCCATGCCTCGTATGTTGATGGTTGTTTGTATGAGATGAGGTGCCAATCAACTTGTCTTATATAGTGCGGGGTTAAGTTTACATTGTGCCTCCCTTATCTATGTTTTAGATTGGTTTCCTAGTTAGGTATAATTGTCTCTTGTTATTCAAGATAAAGTTTTATGCTTACTTATACATAAATGATGACCTCACATAGATTTCAAACTCTAGGTAATTGGCCTAGCCCCTCACCCACCCATGGATCATTCATGTGTTTGGTCTAACAACAATCTAGAATAAAAACATTTTTTTAAAAAAAATGCTAATACAGACCTGTCGAGTTCGAAAGAACATGCATGTTTATTATTGGTTATGCAAGAATGAATTCAGGTAAAAGATTTTATAGAAGGATTAAGAGGAATGTATGTGCAAACCACATCCAAAATTATGGTGACATAAGGGAAACTACCCTCAAGATTACATATTCCCAACTTCGAATGTCATACTAGAATTGGATGAAGAGGATCTAGTGACGTCTTGGATCTCACCTATCTAGACCAATGATGGTGTTGGATTGTCCTTACTTAAATCTCACTTCATTAATTATAAAATATATTTGATTTGATTATATATAGAATATAAGGTGTGAAAGTTTTCCTAAATTAGAAGGCATTCTAGGTGAATTAGCTAACTGGACCCAATCATGTGCATATCTGTCATTAATGTTTATTCTCAACCTAACCAATAGACAAAAAATACAAATAAGCACAAGAATTCCCACGATTAAAGGTCAGTTACATACGACAATTGTTTTACTCCATAATCTGCCCTAGAATTTCTGGAGTGTCTTATATTATGGAGGCATATGCTTTAGTTCTTTTGTACTATGTATTTTTTTCATTATGACTAGTGACAAGAGGGCATGACACGCTGAAAAAATAGCAGATCGGGTGGGGCTAGAGAAGTTCATCTCCATTAATATCTAAAAAATGAGTCTTAAAGTTGATTTAGAAACATACATGTTGTCGCCAACGTACATCTGGAGCCGCCGCAGCTCCTTGTCATGGCTGGCCATCCTCGGCATCCTAGCTCACATCCAAAACGTTCAAAACAGGATTTTTGTTGTTTGCTATACCTCCAAGTATTCTCAAGTCTATAAACAACAACTACAATTTTGGTGAACCTCCCAGGCGACGGCGGTGGTCGGTCCATGACCGAACATCCCTATCACCATAACCCACACCCAAAATCTCAAAAAAGGAACATTTATTGCCTACTCTATCTATCAGGGTCTGTTTAGATGCAGCCAAACAGCCAAAACTTTTAGAGAAATGAGCACTTTTTGGAAGAATGGATCTAAACAGGGGCTTGTAAAACTTGGCTGTAAAAAATTGGAATTTGGGACCTTGGAGCTCCAAAACTGTGTAAACTTGCTTAGGGACCCGTGTCATGTGTCTTGCAGACCAAAAAAATTGGAAAGCATCTAAACACATATTTGAATGTAAAGTTTACAACCAAAAGTTTTGGGATGTAAAGATTTGGGATCTAAACAGCCATCAGTGTTCTCATATTTGAAATTAGTGGTAGTAGATCCAATCCTGGCAAACCTTCCGAGGACGGCGGGTGGGTACAAATATGGAGCACCGAGGATTCAAGAAAAAAAAAAGAGAAAAAGAAAACAACAACGCCAAGGGTGCCAATACCAATTGGGAGTCTGTGTAGTTCGTGTATATATGAATGTCTCTGTTTTTTTTTAAAAAAAACGTGGATAGCTCGGGAGTTTGGATAAGCATTTGTTGGAGTGTGTTTTTTCCTTCATAATATAAAAAGTCAAGACTGGAAGGGGTTTTACGTAAGTGTTGACGATGCTCTTAATAAACCAGCTTAAAGCACTGTTTTTGTTTTGTTTTTTTTACAACCTTTTTATTTTCAACAAACTTTGTATCATGAGTCCGTGACTTCATGCATACCTCGTCCTCGAGAAGTAACAAAAGAATGGGACAAACTTTGCTCATCAAAGGGTAGCTTCTTGCTAACTTTCTCCTTGATGTGGTTACTAAGACCATCCTTTGTGATGCTTGTATAGGGCAATTGTCTTTGTCAACCTTTGCAGATGACAGATGACAGCCCTTTGCAAGTTGCAACCAAATACCAACTGAGACGGTGTTTTACACCAAAGACAATCAACATCAGAGCAACCAAAAAAGGAGATGCCCCCTTAGCCTATCATCATAGCATAGGGTAGCGCACAGAGCGCCGCATATCATATCAGCCCCGGGGCAAACACACGGCTCGTCCGCTCCAACTTGCCGCACCCTGCTGACTGTCTGGTCTGGTCTGGTGCTTTCACGGGAAAAAAAGGGTTTGATTCCAGGCAGGCAAGGCATCCAACTTGCACCCTGTTGTTTTCGTGGAGCGTTGCCCTTCCGTGCTTGCCAAAAACAACAGCAACACGTAATGTTGCCACAAAAGCTTCATTATTAGCATAAAAAAATACTAGTAGTAGCTATAGTTGCAATTTGGTGACAGTGTGTGTGTGTGTGTGTCGCCGGCCCTGTCCAAGTTGCGCTGCTTTTTGTCCTTGTGTTGGATTGGTGAACGGCCATGGCCCCATGACTCCATGAGCGAGCCATGAATGATTAAATACTCCGTGGCGTCACCAGCCTTAGAAAACGAAATGATGGAGCTTGTGCCATGACCACTCAGTGATTCCTATCCGCTAATCGCGTGGTTCATTATTTGTGGCCTTGTTTAGTTCCCAAAAATTTTCAAGATTCCCCGTCACATCGAATCTTGCGGCATATGCATGATGTATTAAATATACATGAAAATAAAAACTAATTGCACAGTTCATCTGTAAATCGCGAGACGAATCTTTTAAACCTAGTTACTTCATAATTGAACAATGTTTGTTAAATAAAAATGAAAGTGCTACAGTATCGAAATCCTAAAATTTTTGCAAACTGAACAAGGCCTGTGTTCCTTCCTTGCCCTGGAGGGTAAAGGATTTGTGCCATCATAACAGGGGCTGGCGGGCAGCAGCAGCACCGCAGGTCTGCAGCACATGATCAGTGGCTCGTCACTCCTTAGGCCCTGTTTAGTTCACCTAAAAACCAAAAACATTTCAAGATTCCTCGTCACATCAAATCTTACAGCATATGCATAGAGCATGAAATATAGATAAAAAATGATTATATGCACAATTTGTCTGTAAATCGCGAGACGAATCTTTTAAGCCTAGTTAATCTATGATTGGACAATGTTTGTCAAATAAAAACGAAAGTGCTACAGTGTCAAAATCTAAAAACTTTTCACACTAATTGTCCTCTAATTGTGTTTTTAGTTTCATAAATAGTCTATATTTAATACTCCATGCATGTGTCAAACATTCGATGTGATGGATGATAAAAAAATCAAGCCTAACCAAACGGGGCCTTAACTAATCCACTTTCTAAAGTTTAATTCCTATCATATCGGATATTTGACACACTACCAAAAAAAAATTGCAAGGCGTTTTAGAATGGGTCTTGGAGGTGGGCAAGATTTCTAACCGTCTCGGCTAATATCTTAGATTAATCGAGGCAGTTATTTTTTATTAATTGAGGTGGTTAAAAAAATTGCCTCCTAAAATCTATTAATCGAGGTGGGCAATATAATATAACCGTCTCGGTTAATGTCTATTTATCGAAATGAGTATTATAATGCAACCGCCTCGATAAATCTTATTTATGAGACGGGCACACATACAAAGCCCTCCAAAAAATCATGGCCCTACTGGAGGCCCATTAGAGCTCGTTCCAAATCCTACCTAAGAGCATCTCCAAGAGATTAACTAAATCATTTTTTAGAGGCAAATTTAATTATTGTTGAAGGAAAAAGTTTCCAACAGACTCTGTAAACGATTCTTCAAATTTAGTAGCTCTTTATCCTATCTAATTTGCTCTCTATTTTTGGATAGCCCACCTCAATAGCCATCCTTTTACAGAGTTTGTTGGAGTACTTTAATATTTTTTTTGTCAAATCTATTTTAGAGAGAAGCTAAATTAGTAAATTTGGCTAGTGTGTTTTTTGGCTAATCTCTTCGAGATGCCCTCGCCACTCCTTCACATCCCACTCCACTTTCTCCTCAACCGTCGCGCCCAACTCCACTTTCTCCCCACCCGCCGCAACAGCCCCTCCCTCCCACTCTCTCCATCTCCCTCCCTCAGTGATGGCGACGACACTGCTCTTCTCTTCTAATGTGGCGGCGCCGCCCCCTCCTCCATCTCCGGTGACTAGGCACGCGGGGCCTTGATTAGATCTGCGGCGGCGTAACCCCCTTCTCCCTCTCTGGTGGCCAGGCACACTAGGGGCAGGCGGATCTGCAGTGGCACGACCTCCTCCTCCCACTCCAATGGGCAGCGCGCACGGGACCGACCTGATCCAGCGGTAGCCAAGTCTAGGATTGGGCTCATCGGTGGGCTCAAAAATAGGCACAACGGTGGGCTTTGGGTTTTTTTGGTAACAGTGCTCGCCTTGGTTAATGGATTTATCGTGACAGGCATAGGTGACCACCGTGATGAGGCCTTTGCCCGCCACGAAAATGAAAAACACTCGTCACAGTTAAGTTTTCTGTAGTAGTGACACTAATTTGAAGTATTAATCATAGATTAATTACAAAACTAATTTGCACAGATTAAGACTAATTTATGAGACAAAACTATTAACCCTAGTTACTCCATGATTTGATAATATGGTGCTACAGTAAATATGTGCTAATAATAGATTAATTAGACTTAATAGATTCATCTCACGAATTAGTTATGGCTTATGTAATTAGTTTTATTATTAGTATTTAAACACACACGATAATCGATATGATAGCCGATGTGACACCTTCTAAACTTTAGTCCTTGTATCCACACATCTCCTAAAAGACATGCTAAAGTTTAGCTACTTTAACCTAGCTAAACCCAGCTAAAGTTTAGCTTCATTCTATTAGCTGGAGGATCTATACACACTAGCTAAAAGTTTAGTCGGGAGAAATTTTAGGTGACTAAAATTTAGTTTTGAAAAATTTAACTAGCTAAACTTTAGCTGGACAAATCCAGGTTCTAAATTAGAGAATTGTGAGGATTACTCCTTAAGTACACGTGTATCATGTGGGTCGGCGAAGCATAAGGTGCATGGACGGAGAGGCTAATTCTTGAGTGGCGCCATCGGACGAGCTTAGAGCAAGTTAAATAATACAGCCTACTTGTTGGCTGTAAGGTTTTTCTTAGCCTTCTTCTAGTCCACCTATACAATAGTTAGCTATTTATTATTAATACATGACCCACTTATCACTCACACAAAATTTCTTGGTTCCTGTGCCTAAGCTAGCTGTAAACTTACAACCTGCTTCTTCTCTCTCTTTCCTTCTCTTGTCCATCTCAGCATTTAGCCAGCTTACGACCTGTTATAATACTTGCTCTTACGACTCACCACCGCAACTTTTCTGCTTGCTAATCCATCCACGCACGCGCCGACACGCGCCTTCATTAGTAATTTCATTCAATGCCTCTTTATTTTGCTGTTGACGTGAACAGAAATACTACGCGGCGTTATTGCTAGATAGAGCCAAGTCTCGTGTTGACCCTATTTCTTTTTAGCTTAATTAAGGCTGCAAGTAACTACCGCCTTGTCTAGTTACTTGAGCGAAAATATTTTAGTATTATAGTA
>Ga0182004_10002401_pt1 | contig 14528 bp, 17 predicted proteins | sample Sormic07211540_1_FD_120479 | JGI IMG/M metagenome (GOLD analysis project Ga0182004, IMG submission 120479) | Endophyte microbial communities from Sorghum bicolor roots, Mead, Nebraska, USA - 072115-40_1 MetaG | ecosystem: Host-associated > Plants > Roots > Unclassified | place: USA: Nebraska...
TCCTCAACGTAATCCATGGTAGATGACCTGGTGAATGGTGCCTGTGGGACTTAGAAGATAATGGAGATGGTTCGGCTCACTCTAGTTAATGATCCATGTGTTTATTTGCTAGATCTATGTAGGGGCAGCATGGGTGGTTATTTGATAGCATGGTGCAATTGTGTGTTGTTAGGTTCACCTAACTTCTTCATGACCCAATGTCTAATGAATCTCGATGAGGAGGAGCACTACAAAAGTCACCCTTGCAAGGTCAACAACTCCACCGATGACTTCATCAGCATACCTCTATGACAAGGACTTCATCAATGTGTGTGTCTCCCCTCTCTTCCTCTCTCATTTGGTTATGTTGTAGTCATGCGTAGAAACAAAAATGGAGCTAGAGCACTCATGGGCGTTATGTGTTGGGCTCCTACATCGCTAGTGAGCACAAGATTCTACATAGATAGGACCGATGAAGCATTCACCGTGGTAGTTAGTAGTTGTGGGAATTCCAAGCAGCCTTCAAACCCTCATTGGGAGGCAGCAAGGTGGAGGCCGAGGGTGCAATACAAGCAAAGAAGGAAGTGAGGAAAGCAAAGGTAACACATTAGAGGCCTAATAAATTTAGGGGTAAGTGGCCATTAATTCATCATCTCTATAGTCATGCCCGTTGAGTATTTATAATCCATACCAAGGGGCACGATGAAATTACACTTGCACCAGAATTAAATGGGAACATTTTCCCACACACTTGGGGAAATCTTAGGCATTTAATACCCATAAATATTTTTACACATACTTGGGGGAATCTTAGTCATTTAACACTTTGTATTCAACCACCTACTTGATGCCATTATATTTCCCTATTTGCGATACCCCTCTTTGATGAGCCCATGTGACGACGCCTAGGGGTGGCTCAAAAGATTCATCCCGGCTAGTTAGCTTCGGAACAAACCCTCGACCTTGAAAGACAAGACGTCATGATGATACCTTTTCTAGGGAAGTTAGTGCGGGAGACACATATAGTTCTAGCGAAGGTATCTGAGGAAACAAATGCACCGACTTGGTGCCATTGATGGACCAACAGTGAGGCCTTGTAGTAAGGGTTCCATGGCGGTAGGTGCTAGCGAGGGCTCTATCCTAGGTGATGGAGAGGCAAAGGTGATGTTGCAAGGGCATTCCCCCAACAATAGCACCTTGGGGCTTTGTGCCAACTCAGTAAGATGATTGATGCAGCGATATTAGGAGACAAGAAAAGCTTAATCCCAAGGGTCTTTGACTTAAGCAACTTAATGTAGGGACTTTCCTAATCTTCTCGTCATAGGATCAAAAGGGTAGGGGGTAACTTGACCCCATGCAACCTGATGAACTGGTGGCTAACAGCTACTCTAGGAAGCCACCTATGACAAAAGATTTCTCCCAACCACACACAATGGATTGATGTCTACCTGAACTACACAAAGGTAGACACAAGCTCTTGCAAACCACAAGGATACACCAGAACAAGTGGAAGATGTTGATGTTTCACCACCAATAGCCTACCATGGGGATACCTAAGACAGTTATTTAGGCTTTGGCATATGCTAGAATTCGATGGTTAATGCAAGATACAGTCGATTCATCCTAGTTTGGGACCTTGAGTTTGATCTCGAGTACAAGCCTTTACATCCAATTGGCGTTAGCCTTTTATTGATTGTGTGGTATTTTCATTGTTACAAGGGGTGCCCTCATCCTCTCTTTATATTAGTAGAGATGGCTAAGAGACAGTTTGTTATCCTAGACGAATTCATAAATAATATTCTATTTCTAATACAGAATGTACTTTCTATAATAATCTGACTAGTCCAGGCATTATTCTACTCAGAGTCGAAGTCACGCCTCAATACGCTTTCTTCTAGAATCATGGGCTAGGCTGATGTGGCAGAACCTTCCAAATAATAGGGCCCACAAGCACCCATCATTGTCCCAAAGACCTCTGACGGCCATGCAAGTGTACCAAATGACTAAGAAGGCTATTGGGTGCTCCAAGATACCCAAATGACTATGATATTGGCTTGTTAGTAGAGTCAGTTCTAACCACACCTGATGGTCAAACAACTACAAACTGCTTCTCCTCACCATTAAAGGTGCACTCAACCTCGTTAGACACTACCATAACACACTTCTTAGCAGCCTCAAGCTCCTTAAGCGCTAACTCTAGCTTGTCCTTATACTCTTTCCTCTCATAGGTAGCACGCTTGAGCAACTTATCTTGACTAATCGAGGTGTCATTCATGCTATCAAACTCAGCGACAAGGTCATCGATAGAAGAGGATACCTCAGAGGTGTCATCATCGAAGGAGACCTCGTCCTTGTTGGCCTTCACCTTGATATCAACCGCCATGGTGCAGAAGCCTCTATGAGTGGAATAGGCAATGAAGCAAAGACCGGTAAGATTCTCCTCCATCTTACTCTTGGACTCATCATCACTCGAGGGAGAAGAGGAACAATCATCACCAGAGTCATTGTTGAGGTCGTTGAGGGAAGCAAGAAAAGCACACTCTTGAGCCTTGGCTTTCTTGCGGTACATCTTCTTGAGCGCTTCCTTATTGAATCCCTTCTTTGACTTGTGCTTGTCAAAGTTGTAGTTGTGCTCGTCCTTGCGCTTGCTAGAGTTGTACTTGTTGGAGGAGTGGTTGTTCTTCTTGGGGTAGTGGGCGACGAAGTGGTCAGGATCTCCACAATTGTAGTGGCCCACCTTTTGATCACCACCCCAACGGTGATTCAAGCGGTTGTTGTGAAACTGCAAGAACCGGCCGATGATCAACACCAACTCATCATCCCTAAGGGCCTCCAACTGCTCCTCTATGACAGACACCAAAGAATACAAGGCAAATGATATATGTGATGGGTTAGCTGAAGAGCTTGAACCATTACCTAAGACTAAAGCCATAGATAGTGCAGAGGGATTCTTGAGCTTGACTTGGGTCTAGTAGTCGATCTTGATGGACTTGAGCTTGCTGAAAAGCTCATCCATGGTGATGGTGTCATAGTTCAAAGACTCAATGATGGTAGACACCTTCACATCTCATACCTTCTGATCTAGGACATATAGAAGCTTGAGATCCCTCTCATGATCATCATAAGGTAGCTGAGCCTTGTTTACTCGCATCTTGTTGATGATCGTCTCAAAGCGAGAAAATATGGCATCGATGGACTCACCATCAAGCCGAGTAAAGTTCTCATACTCTCTCTTGCACATCTCATAGAGTCTAGTTTTGACATGGGTTGTACCCTCATGATAGCTCTGAAGCCTCACCCAGATCTCTCGAGCAGTAGTACAAAAAGAGACACGCTTGAACTCAGAAAGCAAAAGACTCGAGAAAAGAACAACTCTTACTCTATTCACGTTGTGTCAATCTTTTTGATCTTGTGTGACTTGAGCATGGGGTTCAAGCACAACATAGGTAGTATCCTCACAAATTTCCTAGATGAGCCAATCAATCCCTTGGAGTTGTATGAACATGTGAATCTTCTAATAGGGATAGTTGGTCCCATCGAAAAACGGTGGTTTGCCGGAACCATGCTCCATGTCACCTTCGTGGATCACAGACCGATTAAGGTGAAATGATATTTAATCAACTTTGATACCAATTGAAGGATCGGAAACAACGACTAGAGTGGGGTGAATGGGAGCCTCAAATTTCTTGAAGAACTTTCAACTGTTGTCCCAGGTTCGAACCCCAAAGCCTACACACCCACAAGCATCGCACAAGATCGTGAAAATACATGAGCTAACACATAGCAAGATACCTCAGGCAAAGTCTTAGACAAACCAGAGAACACACGGACACCGAAGAAACCAAACCCCCAAAGGGCAAACCCAAACTGCACTTACTCTAGTTTACCAGACTATCCTGGGTCTAGTGGCGGACTGTTCGTGACACATGGGCTAGATTGTCTGGGATAGAGTGTCAAACTGTTTGCCAGCACCAAACCAAAAATGAGCAGGGACACTACTCACAACTAGACAACAACGGTGGACTATCCACGGTCAGGCCCGAACTATCCGCAGGTCAAAAAGCAGAAAACACAGAGTGAACCAAGTTCTGGACACTAATCCATAGTGAATGGTGGACTATCCACAACCTGGTGCCGAACAATCCATGGTTCAAAAACCAGAAAACACACAAAAAGAACAACTTCAGCTCCACCCGAACCCCAATTGGCGGACTGTTTGTGAATCGTGAAGAGAGCATAAAACAGGCGATTTCCAATCACCTCCTCCTTTGATCCTCTCGATTGTGACCAAATCAGCACCAACTGCCACTAAACTTTGTGAGTATGATCACAAGGCAGTAGGGAAGCTACCTCTAAGAGGTAATCGCCCAATTTAAAGTCAAATCACGGAAAATCGAAAGTGAAGGGAAAAGGGGGGTTTCTTGAACCCTAGCCATGAAATCAACTCAATCTGCAAGCTCGTAAGGTATTGGTTGATGGGGAGACTCAACTCACGTCATATCTCAAGCCAACGCAAAAAGAACAAATCAAATTGGTCTCAAAACAGCGAATCGAGCCTAGAACGAGAGGAAAGAGAGCAAGAATGCGAAGAACACGAACACGGTCAAAAAATGCGATTTGCTATCGAATCTCAGAGGACACAAGGAGGATTTGGGACCTCCTTTCCCAAGAAAATCTGAGTGCTTACACAAATTTGTGGATTTGTGGACCTCTATCACACTCAAGAACTCTAGGGGAGGGAAAACCTAAAGAGATGGCAGGAAATGTGAAATGAGAGAGGTGAGGGAGTTTGGGTCTCTCTCATTCTTATTTATTAGGGCTATTACACATTCCCAGGATACTCCTAGATATTTTGAGTCGAACCCATAACACAAAGGGCGTTATGGTGCAACCTAGGTAATCTTCATCCGATGGTCACCGCGCACCTTCATGAGATAGCTTTGTCTCGACGCGAACTCCTCAATGCCGCCACATGTCGTCCGTTTCTCCTCGGAACCTCTGCCTGGGTTTTGAGGCCCAAACCCATAAAACCCGCCACCGATGGTTTTGAGGCCCAAACCACCAAACCGGCCGCGAGTAGCGTACTCCATAGGCGTCCCCCGCCGCTCGACACCTATCATTGCCGTCCTCGACTGACCGAGTCTCACTCGACTCGCACGTCTGCGGTCTTGACTTGGTCAACACGTTCACTCCCACGTACACTTGCACTTGTCGATGTCCCAGATATCAGCCACCACGGCTGGTCATCTGGCCTCCTGGTCCCTCGGTCCAAGCCTCACGTCTGTCCTTCACCGCTCCAGGTATATCGGCACGACATGTCTCTACTTGACTTTCTCCTCGCCGTCGACCACCGCCAACGAGCTCTACACCTACACACCACAAGCCAAGAGACATGGTGCACGACCCAACTCACGCTAAGGTTAGTCACCAACTCAACCTATTCGTAGATCACGTTGACAATCACTCATCATAAATCGGACTATAAGGGCACATTTCAATCTTGTGTTCGCAAATATATGTTTTTTCACTATGTAAAGGAAAGCCAAAGGCAAGTTAACTGACGACAACTGAATGCCTCAGTTATCAGTATATGATCATTATACTGGTTTGTTTTCGCTCCCTCACCACCGCCACAGGATTGTCTGAAATGGCTAATGAAAGCAACATATATGTCATTTAGTAGCAATTGTCTGGCTCCACACAAGTTCGTGGCCTTGATCCAAAGCAAGCGAAAGATCTCAGTTCAGAAGCTTTAGCACAACTCCAGCACGACGCATGCAGCAGACACAATAAAATCTTCCCTTTTGTTAGCGTATTATCAAACTAGGTTACTATAAAAGAAGTCCAAAACTAGACTGCAGTGGCCACTGGCTGGAAGAGGGAAACTAAGAGGAGTTCCTTGCAGACCCAACATGCAGCGAGTGGAGATGCATCCATTTGATCAAAGCAGAGCTCAGTTCTCTGCTATTTTTATATTAGTCTTGCCACCATGATGCTGTGAGACTTGTTACCTCCGAGAGCAGTCTTTATGTTTGTTTTTCTTCCTGTTGAGCTTACAAAAGTGCAGCCATTTCTTTGAGTGATGTCAGTTTCAGAGAGTACAGCGATTCCTTCATCGTTGTCATCTTCACTTGAGTTGGATCCATTGCTGAAGGATCTTGTTGAGAAGAAACTGACCCTGAAGAGGAATGTGACTGCAATGGCTACCGAGCTCAAGGATGCCAGGAACAGGCTTGCTTCACAGGAACTGTTGCTGGCTCAGGAATTAGAAGCCAGAAAGGTATGTTTCATTCTGTGTAATTGGTAAGACTTTGGTGCTCTGTGTCACAATGGATTGGAAATTGTTGAAAGGTTGCTGAGCTAAAGGCGAGAAATTTGGAGGATGAGGTGAGCAAACTGCAGAAATGCTTAGAGGACAAAGATGAGCAGCTGCGTGCATCGCTATATAGCACTGAACAGGTGTCCTCCCCTTGCTCTCTACTTCCTTCAGTTGCTATTGAAATCCGCGGACAGCTCCATGATGAATAATTCTTCTCATCTACAGTTTCGCAATGAGTTGGATGGTCTCAGATCACAACTTTCAGTGATCCAAGCTACTGCAGAGTCCACTGCTGTGTCAGCCAAGACAACGATGCTGCACTGCTCATATTTGTTAGGAAAGCTGAATGATAAGAACAGCTTGATGACTGAGGGTGAATTTCCGGTGAACAATGTATCAGAACAGCTCAATCAACTTGACAAGTACCACGAGAGCAGAGATCCATCACTAAGACAATTCAAAGATTGTTGCTCTTTGAGAACCGAGTCTGACATCACGGATGCCTTTGCCAAAGCTGGATTTCATATTGTAAACGAGATTCTGAATATCCATTCTGATGTTCCATCAAAGAACAGCGAGAACATTGACCAGGATTTGGTTCTTGAGGATGATGGTGTGGCCAAGCTGAGACAGCGTATAACGGTGCTATCTGCTCACTGGGAAAACAGAAGCAAGGAACTAGAATCACAGGTAGACCTTGAGTCATGAATGGTGCTTCAAAATGCCTCACTTATTCCCTAAAAAAAAATGCCTCACTTGGGTGAAATATCTTTGTAACATCTAAAATCTGTTGACAAATAGTTGGACAAGCATCGGAGGACAGCCCAGGAGATGAAGAGGAGGGTAACAAGACTTGAACTCAGCATCCAAGAACCACGATCTCGGTTACCGAAATTCCAGAGGGTAATTTTTTTGCTTTTTCATATCAAAATCATGTATTTTTTTCCCCCAGAAAACATCTACTAGTCAACAAAGGACGCAAGTGTTCTTGAAACATTTCCACCTTCACTGAAACCCAAGTACCCAACAGTGTATACTGCCAAGGTTCGAGTCAAACGGACAAGCTATGCACGGACTGCAGGCTGCAGCAGTGTTCACCGTTGAATACTTCAAACATATGTGCCATTCCTACAAGCCATCAAATTTAGCACGTTCACTACTGCAGTGCAAGGTTAGCACTGTCATACTTTATTACAGAAGGGTCTTCCAACTGCATTTTTCTTTGTGCAGCTAAGAGAGAAAAGGAACAGAGCTCTTACTCTTAAAGAAGTCAGAAATCAGACGGCCGTGGAGCAGCCCACTTGTAGTGGTTCAGGCGACAAGCACAATCTCTGGGAGAGCTCAGCCTTCAAGCTCATAGCATCCATGTCAATGTTGGTTCTATTTACACTTGCAAAGCGATGAACTCTCACGGTTTCGTTTTTGCGTACAGAAAATCCAAAGTACATACATGTTTGAATCAGTAGGTAGCTCATTGTTCGAAAGAAAGATATGCCATTATCTATGTAATTGATCACCAAATTTTGCTTTACGATCCAAACCAAATTTGTTGGCATCACGCCCATGACATATCAGTGTGACTGTACCATGTCCAAGCCACACTATAGCCTTTGCCATTTGAAATGGGAAAATGTGTGATGTAAAATTATGGTGATACTCATCACAGGATGGCAATGTAAAATATGCATTAATGGCTGTAAGCAAATTTTTACTAAATTTTTGGCAATGCCTTCCAAAATATTGGCAAGGCACCATCTTTATCTTGTTGGTAGCGAACCAAGGACCTTGATTCGATTGCTCTATCAAAATATTGGCTTGCCCTAATATTTGTGTGCCTTACATTTTAGCCTACTCGCCTTCAAACAAGCAGGCTCTAATACCCTCGTCTTCGTGTGGTGATAACAGAAAGCCAGACCATGTATTAACTGTAACGAATCATTTTGAATCGGAGGCTACAATGAGGAATTTTACTGGATCCTCAAACTGGATGCTGCTTGACCTCATGGATCTAACCGACACCAGATGGAATGCAACCGAACAATAGGTCACAGTTTATAGTCTATGGCACTCAGGATACAGACACTAGTAGGTAACATCCAGAAACTGCAAGAGATTATCTCCTGATGAACATCCAGGGTCAAGTGTATAAGCCAAACACCATATTTATCTTAATTCAATGCTGCATGATTTGTCTGATTCTGATACTCTCGTCAGGTAAAAGCAACGGCAGTCATTCATTCATCCTGCAACCACAAGAATCGAATGAGGTACTTCTAGGGCAAAATTCTAATCACAAGCACTAATCTATATACAGCCAGCTTCCCAGCTATTCCTCCACAAATGAACCTTGACATTGTGTATTCTATGTCATAAATGGTGAATTGGAGATTGTGATCCAGTGTGTTCACCAGGGTTGTTGGATGCACGTGCATTCAGCAGGGGCTGGAGCGCCTTCACCACGATGCTCATGTTTGGTCGAAAGTCAGCTTCATATTGCACACAGAGTGCAGCAACAGCTGCAAACTATTTGAACAACAAAAGGAACAGGAAAATGTGATAAATAAGGGTTTCAAAACCATTAAGGTACTCCCTCCATTCCAAATTGTAAGTCATTCCGGCCTTTCTAGGTACATATTATTTGCTATGCATCTCAATATACACTATGTCTGGATACATAGCTTTTACTATGTATCTAAAAAAGCAGAATGACTTACAATTTGGAATGGTGGGAGTATTGAACATTTAACATTAACTGACGACAGACAACAGTGAATGAAAAAATAAACTGAAACGGTACAAGTCAAAAGGTTGCAACAACTAGAACCTAAATAACTTATCATACCTTTGCAACAGATTTAGGAGGATATTCTCCTCCAAGTCTTGAATCAACACATTGCCTAACTTTATCTTCACTAAGCCGTGGAGTTGCCTGCAGGCATTAAAATAGGCATTACTTTGATTCATCAAGCAGCACAAAGCATAAATATGAGTATTTTTTAAAAGAAGGTAATATATTGCACAAATACAAGATAACCTCTAACTGTAGAACTATAAAACATATAATAGCTAATATATATAAATGTTTACCCATGTCACAAGGCTTTGCTGTCCTCTTGGTAATGTATGATCCACAGGCTTTCTTCCAGTCAGGAGCTCCAGAAGAACAACTCCAAAACTGTAGACGTCACTCTTAGAGCTAAGTTGTCCAGTCATTGCATACCTACACCAAAGTTCTCAACATTTAAGCAAAAAAATGGATACAGGTGTCGGTGAAACTGAAAAGAAAACTGCACATACTCAGGTGCATGATAGCCAAATGTTCCAAGAACCCTGGTCGAATGAAGTCGAGCTGCCATATCAGGAGCTTGGTTTGACAAATCAAAATCAGCTATTTTGGATACATCATTATCAAATAGAAGAACATTGCTGGACTTTATGTCCCTGTGTATGATATGAGGCTGCGCTTTCTCATGAAGATACTCGAGGCCTTTTGCTGCTCCAACAGCAATCTTCACTCGTTGTATCCAGGACAAGACTGGACCAGGCTGAGCTCCTTTCACACCTTTGCGTCCTGTGGAGTTCAAATTCAAACTCATCAGCTATCCGGAAAGAAGTTAAAGAGAATAATATATTTCAAAGTTATTAGAACACTAGATTTTAGAAGTAAACAGAGTAATACCATGAAGCATATCGTGAAGAGAACCCATAGTAGCAAATTCATAAGCAAGGATGCGGGTGTTCCCATCAACACAGTAACCAAGCAACTCTACGACATTGTCATGCTTAAGCCTTGACACCATGGAGACCTGCAGGTGTAGAGATATATTTTATAAGAAGAAAGACTAGCAAAGATGCACAATTCATTGATAAAATCAATGCACACCTGTGCTAAAAACTCTTGCTCTGGCTGCTTGCTTGAATCTAACTTTTTTATCGCAGCACTCCTACCATTTTCTAGTACACCAAAATATACTCTGCCAAAAGACCCCTCGCCAATCAAAGCTTCATCGCCAAAAGCCTTTGTGACCTCTCTAATTTCTTCTACAGGAATAGTGGGGACAGCAATTGGCTGCACTTTCAAAGGTTGAGCACCCCTGGGAGTTGGATCAGCAGTGCGATAAGCATCATCCCCTGAAGGTTGATAATAATTCAGGTAAATTTTACAGTCAGCTACTGCGATAATAGTTTGGTTATGAGGCTGATAATATGAATATGGATAATAGTTTTAGGAAATGCTAAGCTACATATATAATTTAGAGGAACATTACTTGCTGGGTAGCCACCAGGGTATGGACCTCCATTATCAGGTGTTCTTTGAGTATCTTCGCCTCCACAGCATGCCAAGCACGACATGTTCAAACTTAGCCAAGACCTAAGAAATGAAGCACCTTTCTCTTATAAGCATTAAGCAGAAAAACTAAAAATGCCACCAAAAAAAAACCTCCAAAATTGCAAGCAACTGAATAGGGGGAAATAATGTGTCAAACAAGCAAAGCACTGCCTACTAACAGGATTTGTTCAAATCACAAATGATTGTTTCCCCATGGTAGACATGGTAAACAGGTACCTAACAGACATACTCAACTTCCTAAACATGACCGTCACTCAAAATTTTGAATACCAAAATAATAAATAAAGATTGCAACAAAATGCAATAAGTAATGTATTCCTCTTGAATAAGTAACATCAACAAAGAATTTCCAAATAACACGAGAACAAAGTTTTATGGACCTACAGCTGATAAATGTTTAACAGTTTTAGTATCAACTATCAAGAATCTGTAAAATCTGATTGCACTTTGTCTAAAATTACTTCCATTCTTGATATCTGGAAGCACTAGCAACAAAAGGGAGAAGACCTAAGAAAGAATTTTAATGGCAAGCAGGCACTAGAACCAAAAAATAAACTACCAAAGACCACTTGCATTAAAATATAGAGAAGAACTGGAAAACGACTCTCTGCATTTTAAATAAAAGTAAGGACAAAATCAAAGATTCCAGACTAGACATGGAGTTATCCTTATATAAAGTCCAAGATGTCATTATTTTTTATGTGTAATAAATCCTAGATCATTTGTCATGTGGGGCCACTCCTCTCATACGGTGATCGCGCACTATGGCGGTTATCTGCGTGCGCCCCTGGCGTGTTTACTTCTGGAGTAGGAGTGGCCCCACATGACATCATTGAAGAATTTTGCAATGCCTTCAGTGCAAACATCTCATAGTTAGAATTAAATATATCTACCACTTAACATTAATCCAATAACTTATGTTCTGAGTACTGAAGCTGAATGCAAAATAAGGCACTGGATGACGCTCATCACCTCCTGTCATCGCCATCGCATGATCCAAAGAATAAATGTAGCTATGGAATACTCCCTCCATAATCTTTTCTAAGGCACACAGAGGCGTTTTACAGGTACCAAGGAACTCTAGGAGAGGGAGGTGGCAGGTAAATGATGTGTCGTACTCTACTCGGCCACGTTGTTGCCGCAGATTAGTTCTGCATGTATCCATGCATGCATGCAGTACATCAGCAGAAACAATTCATGTCCGGGACCCGGGTTGCACGCAAAGGAACGCTTTGATTTTAGATCAATGAGTAATTGCCGAAGATTTTGGTAGGACACTGATTAGACTCCACGGTACCTACTCCACGACTTATAAAACGTCAAAAACGTGAGATCTATCGGCGCCTACAAAAGATTATGGAGGGAGTAATTTACTAAATCAGACATCTAGAACCCACTATAGATTTTTAAGGATACACAAAAATAACAATATACCTATTACAAAGTCACATAGAAAACATTAATTAAACAAGCAAGAGCCGCTACAAGCCATACCAAGCATTCAGTATTAGTTAGCTAATTTGCTACCATGTTTTTTCTCAGGATTTTCTTTAAAACAAAAAAAATGCTCATACTAATTACAAGCAAAAAGGTTCCCGCGCCAAAATGTAGGCTCAGTGCAGACAGGCCTGTGGTTTGGTAGAGCCAGTGGGGGTTTGAATCCTCGTGCCACTCGGCCACACCCCTGGCCCCCTATGAAGGCTGCGCCGTAGGGAAGCATCATTCAAAAAATATATAATATATATCGTGAAATCTAATTCTCTTTACTAGCGCGATAAGACAATGATGATTGATGACCTTTGGATTTGTTTCAAATTCCAATGTCTATCCCATTTACAGGACATAGGCAGAAGCAGTAAAATATGAGTATATGACAGAACAAACAGAAGGAAATAAAAACAAAGAACTGATTGATTAACAAATACCTACTTCAAACAAAGAATAGATATCCAAATTGTGGGCAAGGACAACCAAAATAAGCTTCACTTTGAAGTATCCTTATTATCAAAGAACTAGCTCCGATAGAAAAAAAAAATGATTCGGATTTGGGACTAAGAATTAAGGTAGACCTTACTTCTTTGGACTTGAAGAATAGATACCTACCTACCAGTAATCGCATCCCAGATCACAAGCAAATTGAAACAGCATCAGGTCCAAACCTATGGAAATAAGAACTAAATCATACACAAACCTTCCCCCAAACCCGTACAGTACTCACATCCGTCACAATCGACGCAGCCACGCAGGTTATCCTCCCACTTGCTGCCGCCGTGGGGAAACCCTGGCCGCCAAAGGAGGCAACGACGGTTCTCGACGGACCGCAGCACGCTGGGGCTTCATGCGGACGGGAGGCGTTCCCCGGCACCCGATAAACGCCTTCGAAGAACTTTAGGAAAGTACTGGAACTGGAAGAGGGGAGAGAACGCGAGTACGGCAAAAGAAAAAATCTCACCTTTTGTCTTCCCGGAAGGCGTCGGAAGGGGGCGGTGGCGCAGGGTAGCCACGGCGGCCGGCGCGGGCCAAGAAAATTCGCCGCAGAAGCGAGAGTAGGAGAGAAGGAAAGCTGGTGTAGTGGTGTACTGGTTCCGAGTCTTCGGTCTTTCCTTGGGAATTCTCTCTGCTCACCCGCGGTGGGCGTAACATAAGCTTCACCGTTTTTTTTCTTCTTTTTTTTGATTTTTTTTTCACCGTTTCACACCGTTCACTGTTTCACATCATGAGCCCATCTCGCTTGCGCCAGGGACCCGAGGTGATGTTTTTGGAATTCAGCCGCTGCTAGAGGTGGGCTTTCCTGAGTTCTCATCATATAATGGGAATTTGTAGGATCGTCATTATAAAATACGACCAACTTATCAAAATACCATTTGACGAGTTTGAGACTCATAGACTAATTTTCCTTCCTCGTTTATCCCTGCCCTTTCCTTCCTTGCTTTCACGGGCTCCTCCTCACACAGTCGAAATGGAGGATGGAGGGAGATCGAGCGGGCATGCTACTTTCTTGATGGAGGGAGATCGAGCGGGCATGCTACTTTCTTTGTCTACTACATCTACATTAACCTCAGGCTTTCCATCGAGCCTGAAGAAATTATTATACAATGTTAGAAACCTATCGAGTAAGGTCACTGTGTTAGCTTCCTAATATGAGTTAAAAGAGTACAAACATTGAAATAAATAGAATCATACCTAGAAATGAGGTCACTCCATCTACAGTTCATGAGGATTTGGATTGCTCTTTGTACATAGCAAATCCAACCATGGAAGGTAGGGCACAGGCACGCATGGAAAGGATAGCGTGGGGAATAGTGCTCAGAAGAGAGAGTGCACGGGGAGAGGCAGGCCACCGTGGGGGGACTAGCCGTGGGAGACGTGGGCCGCTAAGGGGGAGCTCGCTGTGGGAGAGTACGTGCGCAAAGGGCGGAGGCAAATGAGGAAGAAAAATTGATTTTTGAGTCCCAAACTCACCGAATGGAATTTTGGCGGGTTGATTGTGTTTTATAGTGGTGACCTAGCGAAATCCAATTGTGGGATGGCAATCCAGTAAAGTCCACTTCCCATAATGACTAAATTCAAAAGAGCTCCTCGACTTTTAATTGAGGGAGAGAGGAACCCACACCCCTCTCAACCCTAGGAACTCCACCTCCTTTGTAAAGTGTGCTAACACCAACAAGTGTCCACCACAAAAGTGCATGTGTGTTAGCTTTTCATAAATATTTTCAACAAAGGAGTTAAGTTAGCACTTTACTAGATCCTAATGCGTATGCTTAAGATATGGACCTAGTAGCACTTGATTCGAGAGATGACCGTGATTTCCCCTCTTGATAGTCGGCTATCTATCCTAAACCCGATCAATCACTTCTCTACTCATCTTAGACCGGCAAA
>Ga0182004_10002402_pt1 | contig 14527 bp, 16 predicted proteins | sample Sormic07211540_1_FD_120479 | JGI IMG/M metagenome (GOLD analysis project Ga0182004, IMG submission 120479) | Endophyte microbial communities from Sorghum bicolor roots, Mead, Nebraska, USA - 072115-40_1 MetaG | ecosystem: Host-associated > Plants > Roots > Unclassified | place: USA: Nebraska...
ATAAAACAAAATTTTTTTTTTGGGGGTTTTTACCAGACAATTTTATGTTTACCCTCCTGATTTTTGACGAAGCAAGGGGGTGCCCCCCCCCCCCCCCCCCCCCCCCCCCCCTTGGCGGCCTTCATCCTCGCTGGCTCTCCTCCATCCACGCCACGCCACGTCACCCTCCTCACCTGCTCCTCCTATCTTCTTCTCCAGCGGCCACATGAAAAAGAAACAAAAAAAAAAAACACGCAAAGACAAATTCGCCGTCCACCAACCACACACTAAACCCGAAACGCACCCGGGCCCACCTGTCAGCCACAGCACGGCCCGCCTTCCTAATCTCGGGTCCGCGACGCGAGGCACCAAAAAGATCCACGAATTTTGTTATTAGTCCCCAAAAGGTCTCTTCGGCGGCGGCGGCGGCGGTGGCGATGTCTCTCCCCCCGGACGGCGGCGGTGGCACCGGCGACGACTGGTTCCTCGACTGCGGCATCCTCGACGACCTCCCGGCCGCGGCCTGCGGGGCCTTCCCGTGGGACGCGTCCCCGTCGTCTTCCAACCCCAGGTCCGCCCACCCGAATTGACCGATCGATTCCTCCCTCCCCCTCCACGCCCCCTTTCTAGTTCCGAAAGGCGCGGATGCTTTGTTTAGCGTAGGTTCCTGGCGATCGGTTCCTTGGCCGCTGCGTTCCGTATCTCTGCGATTAGTATCGTGGAATCTCGACGGGCGGATGAATTATTTTTTTGGGATTTGGGGGCGTCTATCTCGGGTAGTAGATGCATGCGCCGGGAGGCATCTGATCCGGAGAGGTGGTTGCTTTATGCTGCAGATCTTCCGGTCTGTTATTCTATTTGTGCTATAAACTTGCCGAGGCTGCTTTTCTATTGGTTAAATTAGATTAGAGTTCCCAAAAGACAAAAATGGTTCCCTCAAAAAATAAGGCTGCTGAGTTTGCGTGCTGCAAGATAACTTGTCTTGGAAGATTTGTTCTCGTGTTTCCGCGACTATGTTTATGCTGTGCAATGGATGGATCATATGTGATGATGACCAGTGATTTGCCCAAACAATTGAGATGGTCTGCTCTAGTGTACACTGTTTTATGTTGGCGACTTAATTGATGGGGGATTGTGTTACCAATCTGATGACGAGTATGAGTGCGAGCGATGGGGTGTGATGCTGGGTCATGGATGGAATCGTAATACACCACTGCAGAGCCAAAGATATAGTTTCCTGTCTGTCATGTATATGCTGATGCTGCTACGATGTTAATTTGGGAGTAATTTGCAGTATCATGTTGTTTGACCCCTTTTTGCTTTACTGAAAGCAGCCTACTCCATATGGGCAGAGTTCAATGCCTTACATTTAGCTAGTTTTCTGATTATTACTTTCATCGATGAATGATGTTCGGTTATTTGGTTGAAATTAATTAGGTACTTGCAAATGGGGAAAAAATAAGTTCATGTACAATTGGAACTGCTAATTGATCTTCCCCTTATTTTACAGTGTGGAAGTGGGCAGCTATGTGAACACAAATGATGTCTTCAAGGAGCCCAATGATGTCTTCAAGGAGCCTGGCAGCAATAAACGGTGTGTCTGTTATTTCACTCTACGGCTTAAAAGAAGTATTCATACTGTCTTGCTGTATGCAGCCACCATTGTTACAATTGTAACTCTATTGCAACTTGCAGTTTAAGGTCAGGATCCAATGATGTGCCAACATCTAAAGCTTCTAGGGAAAAAATGAGGAGGAACAAACTGAATGATAGGTAAATCATAGACATAATTTTGCTGACACTGTAGTATCAAAGATGGATTGCCATGTCATTGACATACGTTTCAATTGTTTCTTGTGGTTTATAGGTTTCTTGAATTGGGGTCTACATTAGAACCAGGGAAGCCAGTAAAAGCTGACAAAGCTGCTATCCTAAGTGATGCTACTCGCATGGTTATTCAGCTTCGTTCAGAAGCACAGCAGCTCAAGGAAACTAATGGTAGCCTTGAAGAAAAGATTAAAGAACTAAAGGTTATTCAGCTATTTTTTGTTAACTCACATATAATACATTGTCCTTTTATGGTGAGAGCATGCCTGTGTTATTCAGGAATCCATAACATTTCCCAGTAGTACTCTTATGTTCATCTATATGAGATCTTTATCTAAGGCTGGCAATGCTTTATGGTAGCTTATGGCCTGTACATGAATACACTGTGATTGCTCTTGCAAAGCTCACCCAAGACATTTCCCAGTAGCTTACACCAAATCAGCCCCTGGCTGACAACAGACTACATAACTAGTTACCTATATGTTGATTATCCACAACTGAGCACAAAGTGTGAATTGATCATATAAAGACTTCTAGACCTGTCAATGGGGAGGGTATGAACACACCCAGGCTTACCCATGCCACATTTAGCACTACAGGTTGTGACTGTTATGGAGGGGACGTGTGTTTCCTGTGATATCTCTGAGAAACAACTATGTTGGAAGGACACAAGGAAAGGAGAGGAGATTACGGGTAGAAATGGGGAGGCCCGTACCTTACCCTTGATCCTAGGGGTAGCAAGCTACTTACCCATACCTGACCCAAATCACATGGGTGTGAATTTGGGGGAACATGTTAGGGTATCCAATGACAGGTCTAAACCCTTCATTTTTTTTTATGATGGATACAATTTGCTATCATACTTTTGAAATATCTGTAATTCTGGGAAATTCACAGTCCATGATAACCCTTTATATAGAGTCCGAGTTTGTTATTAATTTGATCAGACTGTTGATTATATTATACTGTTCAATGTAGCTGCTATGGCTCAACTACTCTCAAGTACTCAGCTGTGGAAAAATATTCTTGAGGCCACAAAGTTATTTTTTTTCCTATGATCAGACTGTTCTTGTTTCTTTAAATTCCAGGCTGAGAAGGATGAGCTTCGTGATGAGAAGCAGAAGTTGAAATTAGAGAAGGAGAGTTTAGAGCACCAGATGAAGCTTATGACCTCAACTCCAGCCTACATGCCTCATCCGACCCTGATGCCAGCGCCTTTCCCTCAGGCGCCCTTAGCACCATTCCATGCCCAGGGGCAAGCTGCAGGGCAGAAGCTGATGATGCCCTTTGTCAGCTATCCGGGGTACCCAATGTGGCAGTTCATGCCGCCATCAGAAGTTGACACCTCGAAGGACAGCGAAGCGTGCCCTCCTGTTGCGTAATTGCTTCGGTCGACTGGCCACGCTTGCACCATGTGAATTAATCACAACTGAAGCCCCCCCCTAGTCGTTGATCCATTGATTGGGTATAACTATTTGTTCTTATGTGGTAGTTCATTGGTAACGAAGTAAAGCTGCTGATGTAAGCGTCCTACTATATAGAGGCTACTACTGCTGCCCCTTCAATGGCTGTACAATTTTTGTGGAGAAAAGAAGAATGTTCGTTCTTGTTCTCCATAGCAACAATGTGACGCTATCTATATGTCATATATATTTCATATTTAACGGTGTCGTGACTTGAGAGTCATGTTTGTGATACATACAAGCAAATTGTCTGGCATGAATATTTAGAACAGAGACGTTATTCGTTATTATTTTTGTTCAACAGTACTAAGAGATGCTGCATGGTTGAATGCCATGAAATAAAACAGTGAGCTAGGCAATGTCGACCAGTGATGCTTGTGCCCTCACCATCACCTTAATTCGACGCTGCTAGATGATCTTGAATGGATGGAAATGATTGGCTAGCTGATACTATGTTGATCTATGAGAGTTGATATGATTTTCTTGTTGAACAAAAACTAGACCCTAAAGCTTCATTCTTTCCCTGGCGGAGGAAGTATAATATTTGCAAAATCAAATAATTCAGCATGCTTTCAAAATACTTGTTAGAGCAACTCTAGCAGGGTTTCTATTTTGATGAGTCCCCATAGCTAAATATGAGTGTCTAGGCAAAAATAACAAGCTCGCAAAGTCCCTACTAGGGCCCCCAATTTGGGATGGGACCCAAATCTCCTCCCTTGACATGATTCCTGTAGGTCCAACAAGTCGGCCCCCATCTGCACGGGCACTAGTCCTCTCCCCTTTGTGCGTGTTGCCTCCGCTGCCCTGCGGGCTCTCCTCCCAAGCGGCCACGCGATATCGAGCCGCTCCTTCCCTGCAATCCTCTCCTTGGGCACCATGCAGACGAGGCGGGCGGATGGAATCCGTCCACCAGTTCTCTCTCTTCCAGCGGTCCCATGCTCCCTCTCTCCTACGGTGCACCCGCATGCTCCCTCTCTCATTCGGCAGCGCCGCACGGAGCTCCAGTGGAATGGATTCATGAAGAACAGCAATGGCACCCTCCATTGCCAAAGTCTCAGTGACAGACAGATAGGTCTTATATGTCAGTGACTATTGGAAGGAATTTGTGGGTCCTTTTTTTTTGTATGCTACTGCTAGAGTGGAAGGAGAAATTTGAACCAATAAAAATAAGGATAAGACACCTAAATAAAAGATAGAGACCACTAGAGTTCCTCTTAGGCCCTGTTTAGTTTTCCACCCAAAATTTTTTCATCCATCCCATCGAATCTTTGGACACATGCATGGAACATTAAATATACATAAAAAAAATAAATTAATTACACAGATCGGTTAAAAATCACGAGACGAATCTTTTAAGCCTAGTTACTCCATGATTAGCCCCAAGAGCTACAGTAACCCACATATACTAATGACAGATTAATTATACTTAATAGATTTGTCTTGCAGTTTCCTAACGAGCTATGTAATTTGTTTTTTTATTACTTTCTAAAAACTCATCCCGACATCCTTCCGACATATCCGATGTGACTACCAAAAAATTTTCATCTCCAATCTAAACATGCCCTTAGGCCTTGTTTAGTTCCCAAAAAATTTTGCAAAATTTTTCAAATTCTCTGTCACATCGAATCTTTATACGTATGCATGAAGTATTAAATATAGACAAAAATAAAAACTAAGTGCACAGTTTAGTCGGAATTGACGAGACAAATCTTTTGAGCCTAGTTAGTCTATGATTGGACAATATTTGTCAAATACAAACGAAAATGCTGCAGTGTCGATTTTGCAAAAAATTTTGGAACTAAACAACAGAATAGCAAATTTTCAAAACCGTTGGGAGAGAAGCCTTTTGGTTTTGGGCTCTCGGTCAATCAAAATTCAAAAAGCCTGGACCCCTGAAGCGAACGTACGGAAAGGGTAGGGATGAGTGGAAAGTGACCTCCAGCTGCCGGTCTATCGCTGCTTTTCTCTCTCTCTCCTCTCCCCCAGTCCCAGACAGTCTCCCCTCAAGTACAACCAGCCAGTGCTCGCCTCGTCTCGGATCACTCATGGCGCCCCGAGGCCGCAAGCACCAAACCCTAGCGTCCTCCGCTGCCGCTTCCCCTCGCCCCCGGGTGTTGGCGCCTGCACCAGCGATGGAGACTACGACGACGACGACGGTCGCCGACCTCACGGACTTCATCCTCCAGGCCATCCTCGTCCGCCTCACGCCCGCCGACCTCCTCCGCGCGGCGCTCGCCTGCCACCGCTGGCGCCGCGCCGCCACCCTCGCGCTCCCACGCGTGCCGCCGCTCCTCGGCTACTTCTTCCACCCCAAGGGCCCCTCCAGCCCACCCCCGATGCCGACGACGGACAAGACCCACCACCCCGCCGTCTTCCTCCCGCTCGACGCCGCCGCCGCCGCCTCCCCGCGCCTCTCCCTCGACCTCACCAAGGGCTTCGCCAGCACCCTGTCCATCCAGGACGTCCACCACGGCCTCGTGCTCCTCACCCCTCACTCGCGCCCCAAGTCGCCGCTCCTGCCCCGCATCCTCGCCGTCGACCCGGCGTCGCGCCGCCGCGTCCTGCTCTCGCCGCCGCCGCGCGACGCGCTGCCCGAGCGCGGGGACCTCTGGCGCCGCGAAAGGTGCGTCATTGGCGTCGCCGTCCTCGCGCGCGCGCACCCGAGCAGCCTCACCTTCGACGCCGTCTGGCTCACCGTCGACGGCGACCGCCCGCGCGCCTGGGTCGCGTCCGTCCGCGACGGCACCTGCGACAGCTGCCGCGTGCTGCCGAGGGCCGAGGGCGTCGTCGTCGACTTCGACCCGTGGTGGTTCGAGGCCCGCTGCGTGCACGCCGCTGGCAACATCTACTGGCACATCTGCAACTCCAGCCGCGTGCTCCAGCTGGATCCTCGCACGATGGACTTGTCCTACATGCCCGTGCCTGCCGTCCTCGGGGATCGCTTCAAGAAGTACCGCGTCGGAGAGACGCCCGAGGACGGCCGTCTGTGCATCGCGTCCATCGTGGACGATGTGAGTCTGCAGATCTGGGTGCGTGGAGGAGGAGGAGAGTCCAGGTGGAGCGACAGGGGGTGGTGGCTGCAGAGGGAGATTTGCATGACCAAAGTGCTCGACACCGTGCCTGGGCTACCCAAGGACAGGATGATGCGGATGCTCTGCACCTGGCTCAGCGACATGGACTACGCTCGCACCGGGAAGGTGTTCATCTGTACATGGGGATATGGGCGCTACTCGTTCCATCTGGAGACCGGCAAGCTGGAGCGCTTGGTGATGAAAGATGGCAAGGAGCATGGAGACCCTATCTATGCCTACACCTTGGCATGGCCGCCTCAGTTCCTCGCTGCTCCAAGAAACTGACTTTCTGGTGATTTCCACAGCTTTTTGTTTATAACAACCTTTTGCTTGATCAAATTATGCTGCATTTATTGTTTTTCATCATCTATGATTATCTGTATGCTCTGATGCATGCATGCATATTTTGTCATATAGCATCAGTAGAGTGTGCATATCATTTTCTTTTTGGATTTGTTGAACAGTTATTACTCTCACTTTACTCGCAAAATTTTAGAACATGGAAATTAGCACATACTCTAGTCGTATATATGTAGAAAGCTTGATGGTCATCAGTTTGGTGAATTGTAGTGTTCCTTCCGGTAGCTGTAGGATGTGGTGTATACTTATATTTGGTATTGACTAATTTCTCAATAAGTTCTATATACTTAGGTACCAAATTTGAAGTTTTTGTTGGACATCACAGTATATTCAACACTCCAGATTGACTTCCTTTTGAATTGTTGGTAATAGTTGTTACCAGGCGGTGAATTTAAGGAACTACTTTGGTTATTTCATTTCTCAATTGTCAACTTAACTTCACAAATTCTGAGTTTCGTGTACTTCAGGCTTTGTTGTAACTTGCACTTGTGCAATTGAGCCTTTTACGGGTTATATATACCTTGTGTATCTAGATACTAAACCTGAGTGTTCAACACAAATGAATACTATATATAATTGAAACATCACATTCTGTAGAACTCCACAACAAGAAGCATGGGGCCCCATCTGTCCAACTCCTTGTCCTCGATGCCTGTGTTCCTCGTTGATTTTTTGTTGAGACAGTCCTTGGCTTCCATGTACATGTCACTTGTTTATGCGAAGTTGCTTGATCAAATAGAGATCAGTTTTTATGTGTTTGTGTCCTGGGTGTGTAAGCTGGTTGCAGAATGCAGTGAAGGCGCTAACATATTCCCTTGTTTCTGATAGTTATGATCTACTGGCTACATAAATGTGGTGACGGATCTTTGTATAGTAAGAGCCTTCGAAATTAGAATGCCATAATGATCTAGTGTATTTTCCAGGCATCTATTAGAAGGATACTTGATGATCCTACGTTTGATGTGTTATGTGCCTTGCAGTGACTTTGGTAGTCTGTATTATATTTTTAACAAACAAAATGCTTTTATTTCGATGTCTTTGTTTTGTGTTTAGGAACCTGTTTAATACGTTGCTTTTACATAGCATTTTTGTTCCCTAGATTTCTGTTTTCCAAACAAAAAGAAGTTCTATGCTTACTACTAATAGCTTTTAGGCTAGGTTTTGAATCTGCAGATCTGTTTGATTGTTGCTTGAATCCAAGGAAGGAGTTGCTGTTTTTAGTTTGTTTGCTCTGTTTCTTAAATAGTTAGTTTGGTGAGGTCTAGTTTTAGTTTAAATCTACAACTGAGCCTCTTTGCTTATGCTAATTTAGTTAACCAAATTTCACAATGTTTAATAAACACAAGCAACAAAACTTTATATTCTTTAGGATTGCTAGAATAGATAACTATCTTAGACCTGATTCAGTCTTGCCAACTTCATATATTTGCTAGCATAGTTTCAACTCTCGTGTGATATGTATGCATTTCATGCTTATATATTTTCAGGAGTTTTGTAGTTTGAAACAGTACTTTTGTACCTTTTATTACGTATCAGAATTACATGTTGACATGTTAGACATTGTCACCTAGCATTTAATAATTTCTGTCATTAATTATAATGGAGGATATATTGCCACCTTAGCGTTTAATAATAGTTAGCCACAAATAATTGTGAATCCTTCCATTTCGTACCTTATTGTGTTTTTGTTTGCCTTCTTTTTGATCTTCTTTCAGAAAGTTAGTTCAGCAATGCCCATTTTGAGCTGGGACTTAGAAATCGATGGTATTTACACAAAACTAGAGAATCTATGTACCAATTTTATGATTCTTAAGCTATGACTGATTGCTCCTTCAATTTTAACACGAGTTACGGTTCAAATCTCTTATCTTTGCAATTGATTAGGACAATGGTGCTGGCATTTGACTAATTTACCAATTTGGTTAATTAGATGGTTTTATTCTCTTATCTTTGCATGAATTTCTGCTGATGAAATGAGTACTAGAAAAAACCTCTAGACCTATGAAAAAGTATACTGTGAACACTGTTAAGCACTTCTGAACTTTAAACATCACATATACCTGGGATCCATTTTCTAGTTGCAAGCCAGTTTGGCTTGTTTACCAATTACATTTGGTATTTTATCATCAAAATCCAATCTATTTGATTCCTAGGCAGTTGGAATTGTGCTAACAATTATTTCTTGTTTTGTTTATATGATTCAGGTTGTTGACCAGTGAGAGAAGATAACAGTGACGCATACAAATCAGCTCACCTCTTTGGTTCTGGGGGTTACGAGTGCCGTTCACTAAGCTCTTTGTTCCGTATGAGACTGAATTAATGTTGAACTTGTCTTTTCGCATTTTCGGATTAGATGGCATTCTGAAGACCGTAGTAGGGTGTGCCACGTACGTTATGCTGGTTCCTGGCAAAACATTTCTATGCTTGCTTGTCATGAGATATTTGTCCCTTTAGACTAAGATGCCATTTTGAAGACATTAGGGTGGAATGTCTCCCGTGGTGCTGTTTCAGCTGCTGAACTGTGGTTTTGTTCGTCACAAGTACCATCTATCATTTTCTACTCAAATGATAACCTTCCTCCTGTTTTGCGTATCATGTTCATCATTTTTTTTTAACTTTTTGTGAGTGAATCCATCATTTTGACGTTTGTGGTGCCACTCTGGTTCTTAACATGCTCTCTTTATTGGAGCTGCGATTCATTACTGCATACATTTTCTAGATTAAACTGGCATGAATATTTAGAACAGAGAACATTATTATTCGTTCAACAGTAGTACTACGAGATGCTGCATGGTTGATGAAGGAAATGAAACAGCGAGCTAGGCAATGGTGAGGGTGAGGCCAAACAGCAGGGACACAACGGTGACAAGTAGAGAGCCGAGACCGGCTGCAGAAGACCCCGGCGCCGCGCCGCCGAGGGGCACATTTGAAACAAATGGTGTTGCCGCTGCTGTCGTTGCCGGTCTGGTGGGTGCCGCCGGCGACGGGGCTCGCTCGCCGCCGATCGAGCAGGAGCTGTAGCCGGCCTGGGTCACCTCCACGACGTCGTGCGCCGACGCGTCGTACTTGAACACCAGCTGGTCGCCCGGGTGGAAGTCGATGGTGGACGCCCAGGCGGTGAGGTTGGTCTGCAGGTCCCACGACCCACCTGGCTTGCCCACGGTATAGCTGCTATCGCCGCCACAATGATCGCAACCGCGGCGACCAATCTCTACCTGAATGTGTCTCTTTGCAGAGTGTCAAATGGGTCGGCGAGTGTTTTTTTTGCACTCGGCAAAGAGATAAAAAAACACTCAGTAAATAGATTTCTTTGTTGAGTGTAAAAAAAATACACTCGACAAAGAAAATCTTTGCTAAGTGTTTTTTTATACTCGGCAAAGACCTTCTTTGTCGAGTGTCAACAAAAAAACACTCAGCAAAAAAAATTTTAAATGGAATTACAAGCAAGTATGCTAATGGGTATAGATATGTACTCACCAGGTAAGTGGATACGGATATGGGAACATAGTACACACACTCATACGCGTGAAAAATCGTATGCCATTGATATAATGTTGTAGTGGCTAAATCCAAAATAAGGGTTCAGAATAGCCCAAAAAGAAAACCCACCTGAAAATAAGGGGAGATAAGAGGTGGGGTGGTGGGCCTTTGCTACGGAACGTTGTTGAATGACTGGCAGATTTGGCTGATAAGTCCAAACGTACTGCTGAATGACTGACAGTGACTGATAAGCTCAAGCGAACAGAGCCGAGCTTGAGAGGACTTGAGGTTGTCGAGGTCCACATATCCCTCACAAAGTCCACGTGCTCGCCATTCACTGAGAGCAACTCTAGCAGTAGCCTTTAAAACAGAGCCTCTACTTTTTATTTGAATGCTCCTCCTATTTTTTGAGGTCTTGTTTTTTTACTGAACTCCAACAATAACCCTCAAACACAAAGCCCCCTATTCTTAATTCCTCTATTCCCCCACACATATGTGCATATGTATTTGAGAACATTATATTATATAATAATTTATTTAAACTATATCAATAAAGCACCATGCTAAAATTAATAAATGAAAATCATCTGCAATCATCAGTAAACACCATCTGCAATATCATTGTCGCATATTAATTTATAATTTCAGCAACACAATTTGGACAAGTACATGAAAATAGAGAGCCAGCGATATGGCTCAAACTGTAAAAAAACATCTGCAGCAAGCCAGTTTAATTTCAGCAAATGAATTATTTTGCTGGTAGCTGGCGACTCTCCCATCGAAGCTACTAGCAGAAGTGTACATAATTTATAAGCTGAGCACCCAACTGCAATACGGCCAAAAAAAAAAAAATCAGCGATACTTGAGAACCATATGCATAATATCATGGAATCTGTCCAAATAAAAACAAAGAGCTATTTCATTTACAACAATACAATGATCCAAAATAATTCACACAAGTGCTACACAACAATAATGCATAAGTACACTACTAATTACAGTTCAGTCAGATCAAATCTGAGGATTCAGTCTAAAATCTCAAAGTATAGAGTAACTGACCGTGGAGAAGCAGCAACTTTAATGATTGAAAAAGAAAAGAAAGACCCCAAGCTATTTTTCAGAATTCCAAACAAAACTGACATGATATGTACCTGCACTACTAATTAAGAACAAGCAAGCAAGAACAGGACAGAGTACCTACACTACTGACCACACGGCTGCCTGGATTGGAGTGCTCACGATTGGGAAGACAGCAGGAGGTGATAGAGCTGATCTTCCTCAGCGTCCGTCTTCAGAGCGACCGGCCTTCAGTGCCGTAGATCTGGCAGCGCGCGCTTCACGGCCTTCACGCGACGTGGCTGAGCATCCGCAATTCACAGGTGGCGGCCTGGAGAGGAAGGGTCGAGAATAGCTGTGGACACAGGATAGGAGACTCATGCGCCGCCGCGCGTGGACGTGGGGCAAGCCCTGGCGGCACGCGACAAACCCTATAGCTGCGTCCGGGTGGGCGGAAGGGGCCGAGTTGGAACGAAACTGTCGTTTCGGGGCCTCGTTCTATCGGGTCAAATTGGGGGCTCGAGTTGAGGCGGTATTGGAGCTGTGTTTTTGACCTGACATCCATATTTAGCTATTGGGACTTAAGTGGCCAGTGGTGAAAAATTTGGCTATGGGGTGTGGTGTGTGTGCGCGTGCGCGCATACGTGTGTTTGGAGGGGGAGGGGGGCAGTGATGAAGATAATGATCACATGTGGGTTCCTCTGCGACTTATTGCCGATGTTAGCAAAACCACGTTTCAATAGTTGGATGGTCAGAGATGTGACTCACGGCCGCTGTTTGACAGCCTGCTACTACTAATTTCTTGGATGTTATAGAAGGAACACAACACGAGGGTCTTTGGCCGCGTACCGTCTTCTGTGCGCGACGTTGTCGCCGCGATCACCACTGAGGGTGAGGAGTGGGCGACCATAGGTTATGCGCTACTGCTGGCTCTGCAAGCACTCTGGTCGCAAAATCAGGATCATATGTAATCGGCTTTTTTGTATTCTAGTAGCAATAGGTCTTCCTTGCGGGTGTTAGGCTGCTCGCCTTCGCCTTACTCGTGTCAGGCTTCAGGCTTGTGTACCTTGTTTGCTCTTCCTCTTAATGAAATACGGGCACAAACCCGATCGCGAAAAAAAGTTGGATGGTCAGAGATTCATGGTTTTCAAATTTTGTGGATAAAACGACAGTAGTTGAATGTCAAAAAATGCCCTCTCCCTTCCAAATTTGGGTACAGTAAAATGAAAACAGAGGTGTGTTCTTTTATAAACAAGCTGAGATGGAGAAAAAAACAGGTGCAATTTGGAGATCAAACCGTTTTGATGATTAGGTTTTCAAAACTATATGATGAGTTCTCGTTCAAAGTTATATATGATCAGTTAATGTATAATTAGTCTATTCCAGTATATCGCGAAAGAAAATGTCGATTTGATCAAATAATAATCAGTCTATTGCAATTTCGAAGACACACATATATTGTGGAAGAAAACATGGATTAAATCAACTTGGGCGACGACCATTTCAAATTATCAATGAACAAAAGTGTTGCATGTACTCCAATTGGTAACTGAATTGATACACAAGATCCAAGCAACATATAGTTGTTTTATTTAAACAGATATCGATACTGTAGAATACCCACACAGAATAACACTGGATCCAAGAAGAGTGAAAGTTGCTTATTACTGCTGGATCACATGAATTACGTACCGGTTCTGTACAGGTACTATATAATCAACAAACCTTACCTAACAAGCAACCAACGTGTGCAGAGTGCCTGTGTATGCATGTCCACCACCGCTTATTACACCAATAACAAAGTAACCACATGCATGTTAGCTGCAATAAACAGCTAGCTTGTACCTGTGGGAAGCAAAGCACATATATTCTTGCACCTTGGTTTACTCGTCTATTTTCAGATAGTGCTCAGTGTACACATGTTCTTGAATGCTTTCGTCACACACTTTGCAAAAAATATTGCTTGGATATACAACCCCCAAAAGCGTGTGATCCAATGAAAGCATTTTTTTTTAAATAAGTCTTGTTGGACTAACTATTAGTACTGTACCTAAAAGTAAAACCAGTTGATCGATCGAGTATTGCTTCCAATAGCAAGTCTCTGGCTGCTGCGACGTAATCCCTCCGTCCCAAAATAAGTGTTGTTTTCGTTTTCCGAGAAATAACTCTAACTAAATATATAGCAAAAAATATTAATATTTATAGTACATAATTAGTATTATTGGAACGATCTTTAAGTCTAGTTTTTTAACAAATTTATTTAGAGATATAAATATTTTATATATTTTCTACAAATCGAGTCGAATTTGTGGCACAAAAACCTAAAACGACACTCTTTTTTGGGACGGAGGGAGTACCGTATAATTCTTCAGATCAGTCGCCAACAGCAGTTCTTCACCTAATCTGGCCAGACCATTCACTACTCATGCATGTAGGTCTTAAACTTCATGAACCAATATTACGTGGAATAATCTGCAGTTCCGCACCCAAATATTCATTCAACAAAATCTAAAATCACCACACTTGTTTGTTTGGCTGATTTGTTGTGAGAGTAAAACGCTGTTGAATGACTCGTAGATTCGGCTACATTACATGCTTCTCACCACGAAAACCATCACACAACAATGCATGGTTACACGATACACGCTACATATAGCACATAATTAATTGAAACCTCACTTCTCCTTCACACACACACAGGACAGTCAGTAGTCCTTACGGATGGCCACCGCCGCTTCCGGTGCCACCACCGCCGCCTCCTCCATAGCCGCCTTGGCCAGAGCCAGCTCCACTCCCTCCACCGCTCCCTGTTCCACCCCTTGCATCTCCAGAGCCATGGGCACTGCCCACAGCACTGCCAGCACGTCCAACGCCGGTGCCACTGCCGGCACCGCCAACGCCCACGTCGGCACTACCGCCATGGGTGACGGTCACCCCGTCGGGGCCGAAGTGGATTCCGACGCCTTCTCCACCTCCAGCGCCGACACTCGCGCTGCCGTTGCCCGTACTGACGGCGCCACCTCCGGCAACACCGATCGCCACGTCCACTCCACCCTTGCCGATGCTGATGTCGACCCCAAGACCAGCTCCGCCGCCGGCGCTCGAGCCGCCGGAGCTGTTTGTGCCAACGCCGCCGCCGATACCGCCGCCGAATCCGATGTTGGTGTACGTCCCGTTGTGCGAGATGGTCCAGCCGAACCCGTGGCCGCTCCCTGAGCCATGGCTGCTGCCGGAGTTCTTCCATGGTAGCAGTGGCCAGGAGAACTTGCTGCTGCTGCCATTGATCATGGC
>Ga0182004_10002403_pt1 | contig 14527 bp, 13 predicted proteins | sample Sormic07211540_1_FD_120479 | JGI IMG/M metagenome (GOLD analysis project Ga0182004, IMG submission 120479) | Endophyte microbial communities from Sorghum bicolor roots, Mead, Nebraska, USA - 072115-40_1 MetaG | ecosystem: Host-associated > Plants > Roots > Unclassified | place: USA: Nebraska...
ATCCATACATACCATTCCGAAAGAGCCTCTGTACTTTAGACTTGTAGCATTGGATAAACCACCAAGAAGCACGCACCCATCTTTCTTCCACAAGACAGCTTCATTACAGCTAGGGCATAGCCAGTTGCCACATGGACCGGTAGAACAGCTTCTGTCATCTTCAAACGAGCAGCCGAACCAAACAGACGCAGCTTGCAGCGATGGCATGCGTTCAAGCACAGGAGGCAGACCATCACAGCGATCTATTTTGAGCCAAGTGAGACTTGGGGCAGAAATGCGAGTGTGGTTATCGTTATGCCGACCATTGACAGCACCAAAACTGCACTTCACCATGCTCAGCCGTCTCACAGATGGTGGGCACCTAATCTCACAGAAGTCGGGTTCACATACGGAGAACTCGACGTCCTCCAGCGCAATGCAGCTCGAAAGGTCAAGAAGAATATAGCTCTGGAAGTACACACTCTCAAGACGCAACACCTTCAAGAACCTGGAGACGAGGGAGCGGCTCTCGAGCACAGTGGTGTACCTGACGTCCAGCACGCGAGCCTGCAGCAGCAGCGCGTGACGGATCCAGATCTCGACGTAGTTGGTGTTGGCCAACTTGCATCCACGGAGGTCGAGCTCGCAGTGCTCCACGGCGGATCTCGGGTCACGCAGCAGCAGCAGGCGGTTGACGAACATGTGCTGCGTCTCGGCGCTCCAGAGCGGCTTGAGGGCGACGCGGAGGCGGTGCGTCGACCGCCAGAGGTTGCTCCAGCGGGTGCCGAGGACAGACGCCCGCACGGCGTCCTGCGCCGGCAGGAAGCCCAGCACGTGCTGGAGGACGGCGTCCGGCAGCGCGCTGATCCGGTCCTCGTCGTCGACGCACGGCTCCTCCGTCGACGCGCGCTTGGCGGCCTTCTTGCAACCACGCGGCGGCATGATGCGATTCGTGCAGCAGGTACGCGCCCTAGCTTGGTTTGGATCGGCGAGGAAGAAGAACTCGGAGGAGAGAAGATCGAGCAGGGAGCTGGGGTTAGATTCACATGGCGGCGGCGCGCAGAAGAGGCGGCGCAGAAATGGAGCGGGATGAGGTCAGACACCGATCAGGGGTAAGACGTTTGGGCTAGCTAGTAGTAAAATATATAGGGTTTCCCATTACAGCACACCGAAGAATCAGAACCGTATGATTGAAAATTGGATGGACAGGTTGCTACAGAGTCTAGCTACCTACCCACGCTGCAGCCCTAGCTAGTCAATAGCTGTACGCGTAATAACTGTTTGGAGCTGGAGCTTGGGAAACAACCCAAGACCAACAACCACCGTTCCACGTCGCCGTGCCTATATGCTCCAGGTCATGTACTAGTTTTATAAGCCAGCACAATGTGTAGCACTCAAGGTTGTGTTAAGATAAGAAATAGTAGCTTTAGATGGTCAAATGGACCTATCACGACCAGTCGGTCTAGGCCCAACCCGATATGAAGTCTATAGTGCTAGTGCCGGCACGAACATGGGCGTGGTGCTGTGTTTGGGCACAAGTCTAACCTACAATGTTGATATGGGCACGACATAACTAATGGGTCATCAGCACTATGCTGACCCAATCATCCTCTACCATTGGATGGTCTCAAATACACTAGAACGTTTAGATGTGTACAGAAACAAATCCCTCAAACCCTAGCTCCTAAATTCTAATCGATCCCGCAGCGACAATTCGTGGATTGGTTCTTTGGAAGCACTAGCATGTCATGTTGTCATGCACAGTGGCAAGTCACGTCACACAACTAATGACCTATAGTGTCGTGTCTAGGTCACGACCTGGGCAAGACACGACTAAAACACCAAGCCTAATAGTGCCTAGCATAGCCATGCTAGTGCCGTAGGGTCCATTTGGCCATCTCGCTATATCTTAGCAAAAAATGTTCTAGTGTAGAGCATCTTGGTGGGTATTACTAAAGCATCTCCAACATTTTCCTAAATGAACTTGCTATTTCTTGTTTATTTGGCAAAACTAGAAAATAGCCACTTCAATAGTTTGGTAAATGCGTTGTCATCTTTTGGCAACTTGCTATCCAGCAGCATCGCGCGTCCATATTTGTCAACTTGCTATCCAGCAGATTAGTTGATTGTGGGTCTTCTTTTTAATTTATCAAGCCTAATTGTCAAACTGTTGGAGATAGAAGAAAATCTCACTTGCCATATATTTTAGCAACTTGTCAAATCACAAGATTTGGCAAGTGAGATTTACCAAACTGTTGGAGATGCTCAATATAATAAAAAATTTCTCTCTTTTCGCCAAACCAGTCATTGTCTTTTTCGTTAAGTTCTTCTCTCCCCGCCAACTAAAACAATTTTAATTAGAATACCGGATGCAAAGTTAGGAACCAGGTGCTAGGGTAGCACCTCATGCAAGTTCCCCTCTAGTGTATTGCACCCTCACATGCTCTTTCTCTCCCTTGGTAGCACCCACAAAACATACCCACTTGAGCTGCCCTAAGCTGGAAAACGTAAAAGAGAGGGACAACAACAATTATATCGAGAGAAAGGCAACGTAAAACGTGTGATAAGATATATCTTTTGACATAGCCTCTCTATCTTTTGCCCTATTCAGTTAATATAAGATTGATTCAGCTAACTCTAAGGTAAAACCATTGGTATGCACCAAATAAATGACCACCTCTGTAATTAATTAACAGATGTGGGCCTCCTAAAAGGTCTATCTCCATTTTCAGAGGTGAGCTCTTGGTCTGTGCAGTATACAAGTCAAAGATATGGGCCAAAGGGTACCCACCACCCATATATAACCATCTTTAAGCTATCGGCCTAGCAACCATCAAGGAGGAGGTCTGCAAGGGCTGATGCGATCAACCAACGTGGAGATCAAGGCAAAACAAGGCATGCGTATCTGGACGATATCTAGGATCTATCTATTATAACAAAATAGGAACACAATCTGTTAATATTACCCGATCGCTCTCTATGTAACACTACCCATCCTACCCATGTAAAGGAGGGTATGGACTCTGGGTTTGGGATCCATCATCAACTGTTCCAATCTACCTCGTAGCTAGGAGCAAGAACCCCTATAGTTGAGTATACAAATACAAGAGCAACTACACCACTGGAGTAGGGATTAGCGCACACCATGCCCCAAACCAATATTAATCCTTGTGTCTGATGTACTATCATCTAGATCCGTCTACACAATCATGTTGGTAGGCATTGCCAAAGCTAAATAATTTGACAGTTGACACGATAGGTAGGGGCCTTCCATGTTGATACTAATCATGTGTTTCAGATGGGAGTCATCTTCAACATCAGCGACGAACCAGAGCAAGAGCAACCGGGCAAGAGGATCACCTTCGACAAGCTCAACTTCATCACCGACCAATTCTGGGACCTGTGCCTCCATGAACCCGAGTCAAACGAATAAGGAGAATCGTCCCTCTAGTTCCGTGCTTTCACTCCTGGGCTAGAGGAGGTTGTGGACACCAGACCGGATGCACTCCCGGCATACCTGAAGCGTTACACTCATCTTTTTGTCGAGGATGGGGGGGAGAAAGGTGAGGTCGTCCCCACTTTTCACATTAGCAAAACCACGGATCTTGACTCTACTTTAGATCCAATACCAATCCCCCACTGTCACACCCCCAATCTTCAACAACATTAGGGCCACACTCTCGCAGGCTGTGGTGGGACCCATCGAACCTCCCACGCATGAACACCAGGTGCTCTAGAGTCGACAGTCTAGAACAACGATGATGGCACCCTGATCAACAAGGTTTGCTTGGATGACGGAGCCCCCTTATCTGGACTCATCGATCTAGAAGCTTTCCACTGTTTACTCTACAGCTGCGAGCAGCTACTCAATGACTCAAACTCTGATGGCAACTACGATGAAGTCATCCCAGGTGCGTTAGGCACTAATATCGGATTGTCACCGGGCAAGTAGCAGAAACTCAGACAGTCCCCACCGATGACAGGGCAAAACCTTTTTCTCAGCCAGAAAGCTTAACGGGCAGCACGGTCGATTACTCGAGCGCTAACTCGGCTTCAGGATACTCCCGATCCTAGCTACACGCTTGTATCTGATGGCTAATGGCCATGGGTAAGAAGGGGCTGTCATCCCTCCTCCGGCAAAAAGGGAACCCCTATTAGCCAACAGATTACCAAACAGAGAACTAGGGGAGCCCGTGCAACCAGTAGCACCTCCAAAAAAAGAGCAAGGTCACAAACTCCACACGAGTTAGCCTACACACATAACTGTGGACTGCACGAGTCGTCTTGTCATGTTCTAGCCCACCAAAGGGTCCGACCACCCTCAATGCACCTGTTGTTCGGGAGCAGAGACCTAAACGGATCTCCCATCATCGACAAAGAAGCTGCCCTCAGGATGGGCAAGGGTCATAAGGATGGAAGAAACAACATCACCTCCCTCAGCCTCGGACCCAAAGATGACTCTCGCCCCTAAGGACGCAGCCTGGCAGCAAGAACTCGGCAGGTATCAGGATGATAGTTAGCAATTGCCAGTTATGTCTAATTCACCTTTATTGTTTCACGTTTTTCTCGTTGCATTACATTCTGCAAGAATTTACATATATCCATTTGATTCGAAAATGTATTGGTACCTCCCGGGCACCTCGAGGAGGATATCCCTGAATCACTCGGGGGCTGGCCTGTATCAAACTGACCTAGTTGCAAATACCTATAGTTGTTATGATCGAAGGTTATACTAACCTACCATTATGAAACTGCAGAGGCTATCCTACTGACCGCACACCTCCCCTTTTTCTTTTTGCCGATTGACGCCTCATAGTTAGGCCTTTAAATGATATAAGTGACTTAACAAGACCTTGCAGACTCCACCATGATATTACGTTCTGATCAAATAATCCCCAGGTAGTTGGTCTAAAAGCTTAAACCAGCATAAAAAACTAAGGACAAAGAAAGACGAGAAATGAAACAGTCTGTGCAGGCTATGCCGAACATAAGTTTGCTTGAAGCAACATCGTTCGGCTCCAAACAAATTGGGTGAACCACCCGAGCACGATAGAAACTCACTATGGACCAAAGCTCCACACTCTCCCACCAGATTGTGTAAAGCCTTGGTCCCACATGAAAATACCTTCAAGCACCCTGACACTATCGGCAGAGCTCACTAGCATAATAAAGCTCTATACTGGCAGTTCCAAACATATTTCCACAGACGTTTTTCAAACCCGCCAGCGGGCCAGTAGAAATGAAAACTTTGCACTGGCGGCTATCTGAGAACCGCCAGTGGAAATTGATTTGCGCAGGTGATTGGCTAAGACAACTGCCTATGCAAATCCATTTCCACTGGTGGCTATCTGCTAGGTTTTTAACTCTGTTGGTTGTCCTTTTGGGTCTTCTTTCGCTTCTTTCCAGAGGTAGCACGCTGTTCCTCTCTATAGTCTTTATTCGTCTTGTACCTACTTACGCCACACTTTGGATAACTCTCCAAGTCCTTATAATCATCACCCCGATATAGAATATAATAATTTCTACACGCATGGATCTTCTCGACACCCATAGTGAGTGGACTGATTAGCTTCTTTGCATAGTATGTGTTAGCAGGCACTTTGTTCTCCTTTGGAAGCATGTCAGCGATAATACTCAAGAAGCCATTGAAACCAACATCAGACAGACATATCTAGCTTCCAATACCAACAACTTTAGTACAGACCGCAGTGTTGTAAACTCTTTGGTATAACCCTTAGACCCATCGTATAAAGGCTCTTCTGCAGCCTTCATCAGGGCCTCCATACCTTTCATTAACAACATATTAGGATCCGTATGACGACGCGACATTGCCTCTAAGAATTCTACATCTTCCACAGCCATAACATTTGGCACAACATATTCGCTATGGGGAACAGGTTGTTGTGTCTTGTGTACGAACAGAAATATGTTAGCAATCATATCTGGACCATCGGCGTCGATGTCTCAGGGTTTCTAGTTATATAAGGTGCAGAGTTACCCTCACCATGCTTTGTCCAAATCAAGTAATGCTTCATAAATCCTCGACAGACCAGGTGAGAAGTGATTTGTTCAGTGTCATCAAATACAACAATATTTTTGTAGTCTATGCATGGACAATATATGTGCTTCGTCTTTGTTCTCCAAGCATGGGTCTTAGCAGCATCAATAAACCTATGGACCTCGGCTATATATGATGGATATAGTCTTGATAAATTATACATCCCTAATGACCTCTCCATCATTACGTACCTAAATAAATATAATGAATTAATTATAATCAATGCAAAACAAGTATGATCATTCAGAGATATTTATTATGTAATCTTTTGATCACCAAGCTTCTTCGAAGAAATCAAGATAAAAACCTCTCACTTATATATTTTCCAATTTGAAGACCTCAAAACAATGTTCGCTAAAAGGTAGAAGAATGATATTAACACAAAATATCTTTCATATTGTTTATTAAAAAACATTAAATCTATTTCATATATAAATACATAGTGGATAATTAAATAATGGATAATTATATTAAATTGAGAAATGAAAACACAAACTACATAATTTTAAAAACATACAAATTGAAAAATGTAGATAAAAACTACAAAATTTAAAAATTTAACAAAGATAACAACTATTTCTCTCTCCACATAAATGCACAAGAACACATAATTCATGGAAATACCTACATTAATCTTGGATAAAATAAAGTGAGGAGCAAAAATGAAAAGGGAGAGAGGAGAGATATAATCTAACCATCTTAAGCAACCTCATTTGAGCAAATAAAGATATTAACCTAATTACTCTTCTCTCTAACACATGGTGAAACTCTAGATCCAATAAGTGGCTCAAATTGAGCTACAATGAACAAAAAAGAGGCGAGAGAGACATAAACTAACCTTTCTTAGCAACCTTCTTCTAGGAAATGAAGATCAAAACATCTCCTCTTGTATTTAGTGAAAACTAGACCTTCAAAATGGCCTCCTATAGAAGGTGGCTGCGAGAAACAGCTCTGCTTGGGGAGGAAGAAGGGGTATTGTAACAGAGATTTCACTAGCGGCTGACTTAAACAATCGCTTGTAGAAATCCATTTACACTGGCGCTTGACTTAACATAACCGCTAGTGTAAATGCCTGATTTCCACTAGCGGTTCATTAAGCCGACCGCCAGTGTAAATCCATTTTCACAGGCGGTTCATTGGCGGTTTTGTTAAAAAAACCGCTTGTAATAATTGGTTTAAACAAGTGGTTGATGAGTCGGGCTGGACGTTTTTTTTACTAGTGCGTGATAACGAAAACTAACTGTACAAATTAGACATAACCGCCGCCGTTGAGCTTTTTTGTACCAGTGGCTACGCTAACGTTAACCGATCAGCATGCCACCTGAGGTGCGACAATGACAAGTCAAATGACGTTCAAACAAAACACTTGGGGGCTATGCGTGCATGACAATACTTGTCATAAAATCAATGGCAGTTCTATGGGTTCATGATGATCATGATATGACTCCAACCCATGGGTGTATCACGCTGACCCGCCCTAATGTTCGGGGGCTACATATTATCACACATAATCACGTTGCACAGAGAAAAAAAACTGCAAAGAAGTCTGAATTTAATTATACCTTCTTTTACATAGAAGTACAGAATCTACTTCTAAAGGGGGTGTCCTTGATGACCTGTTCCACATCAACAATGATGGTAATCACCTCGGCATAATTGCTGAAGTCACCAATCAAGTGATGGATGTCAATATCGTATGGAATCTCATCCGCTGTCGAGAACCCAGGCGCCAACTTGCACAGATCCATCTTATGACTAAGACGAAGATGAGCTGCGGTCAAGGCGCTTGCGGCCCCATTGCGTACTCCATGAGCCACATTATGAAGCACCAAGTGTTGCTCACTGCTTTCCGCTCACAGGCAGCCTAGGAACGTTCACCTCAGCTGCCCGCCTCTATAGTACCTCCGCCAACTGCCTAGCCAGACCTTCGCTGCCGGCCGCAACATTGCCACCTCAGCTTGTGTGGCAGCTAGTTGCACCTAGAGAGAAAAGAAAAAAGAAAAAAAATTGAGAACCACCCCCATCTTGAGCGGATAAGACTCGAAGAAGTCGGAATCCATCTTACCAGCGAGTTCTGCCTAGGTCACCGCTGCCGTGGCCCAGGCTTCGCCAGCCTCCTCATTCATGGCATCAACAAGCTCCGCCCTTGTGACTGAGATATACTCTCTCAGTCGCCTCTCTTCCTGAGTGACATCACGAAGGGCTTCACGTACCATGTTGGCCTGCTACACCATGGCAAGAATGCCTTCGCCGTCACCATGTCGTCTACTTGCGATGACGACGGAACACTCCCATCAATGAGGGGTTTCAGAGCAGGATGCGCCGTCGAGACCGCCCTACAATGGATGACCCTCGTAGATCCCTCTTCCTACCAACAAGAACAAGAGGCAGATCCATACTTACCCAAGTCACACTAACACCTCGTGGTGAAGAACGGGACCTTGGAACACATGCTTCCCGGCGGTCTCCTTCTCCTCCGTCTCCACCCTCTCTCGTTTGTCGCTGGCCATGGGTGACAAACAATGGCCCAAGGAAAACCACGACAAGCAATGGAAGATAAGAATATGAAAGGTACAACCCATGGTTTCTAAACCTTCTCCGCTTGCTCTATTTTTATAGACACGGGACGTACATAGCCAATGGAATTCCAATAATCTCTTTGAGTAGTGGTGCCGCTGAGGTCGCACCAAGACCCCATGATTTCTGGAGGGATGCCGCCCGAGAGACGTACGTGGGGAAACAGACCGCCGAGACCAACACCTCGGCTTCATCGAGAAGGAATCCATCTCTACAACCACGGAAATCGTGGGGCCTAATGACCAGAAATCCGATACACTGTCACCCGAGCCATTGCAGACAAGTGACCTGGCACTCGGATCGGGTACTCGGCCTGGCTTACCCTCGCAGCTATTGTAAGTACGGTAGTGACACATTCACTCTCGATCCTGCACCTTTAAGAGTTAAGAGTTATCCCCGGGGGGGTGGGGGGGTGGGCCGGGGGGGTGGGGGGCTTGCTAGTATGATCCTAAAACCTCGGAACTCAGTGTCACGTTAAATCCCTCAATACCCTGATGAGCTTGAACTACCTTATTTCAGCAGATGTGTGCCACTGTGTGGGAAAATGGAAAACTGGTACGGTTGTCCCATGGTTGTAACCAAAGCACGGGCTCCTAGAATCTAGAAAAAGAGTTTTATGACATGCCCCCGCTGGTCAGGCAATCCTGCTACTTCCTTTCAGTGATAACGAACATTCACTCGTTGTACCCATTACCAGCTCGAAGAGTAATATGCACAAGCGCCCACTGCTGCTCACACGTTCGTCACTCACAGTGGTGTCCAGCCCAGATAGTGTTATATTGGCCTTAGGGATTCAAGACATTGTCCTTGCTCCTCCACTAATGAGGCTCACAAAAATTCAAATCACATTACTTGATGAGTCTCAAAGAAAACATGACGCACTTAGCTTGACCTGCAACAGGTCACTCTAAATAATCAACTAGCTTAGTGACGCGTGGGCGATGGAGGTGCACCTACCCCATCCTCATTATTGTTTTACGATTAGCACTTAATGATGTGCAATCACTATTTATACGTTGGAATACATCAGGAATCAACTTCTCGAGTAAGCGGTATTTTTACCCTAACCTGGCATCTATGATGTACTAGAGCCTACGCTTCGGGTATACAGTTGGTGTACCACCCGAATGTGACGATGACAACATCCCGAGAACTACACCAAGGAAACTACGTTTCCCGATATAGGGTGCACCACCACACACACAAATGCTAGGCAACAACATTTCTTGATATATGGTGTATCACCGGCTCACTCGATGCTTGAAGAAGATTTTTGCTACCCGAGAAATGCTCTTGGTAATATCTAATTGCATTGCTCGTAACTTCGGCACTTGAAGATGCTCAGTATGTAATTATAGTGCACATAACTTACAGGGGAGATTGCGATGTCTCGAGGGCTTAGAGCTGCATACTAGCTTATCATTAAGTCTTATGGCGGCGCTTGGATGGGCTCCACTGGCTCATCAGTGGGCTGTGTGGGCTTTGTCCATGGGGTTGTCCTTTTTATTCTTTTTTTCTTTACCGAGGCGAGGGTCAAATCACCTCAAAAAAGGTCTCATTAACCATGACCTTTGTTCCAAGGTGGTAGGCTTGCCCGCCTCGTAAAAGCCATTTTGCCTGTCTCGGAAAAATTTTTGTTGTAGTCCGAGGCGGGCATTCCAACCGCCTCAGTAGTTCTTTAATTAACTGAGGCCTTTGATTAGAGGCTAGTGGAATGCCCACCTCATATAACTGTTTTTGACTGCCTCGGAAAAGCTCTCTGTAGTAGTGATAACTATCTATTATTAGAAGGTTTCAAAGTTATGCTCATAATTTTGCACATAACATTTTACCGGATGAAAATGATGTAACAACAAAAGTTGAACATGTCATCATCTTGCTTAGTGATCATCCATAGTATCATGCCTTGCATTCACTAAAAATAGTGTTAATTTATGGCAATGCAATGCATATGTCAGATGTAATGAACTAAAACCAAAAATCCTTGTATGGTACTTGGTGACCTTCTATTTTTGAATTTCACTAAAATACTTGAAATTATGCCATAAGAAACTTTGACGGTTAAAGTGTGTAGTTTACCCTAGTGTCAAGTTTGGTGTATGAATTCAAGCCTAACCCATTAAAATTTGAGCTCCAAATTTGAATGGAAATTCAGCAGTCATATTGGGCTGTCCTGGAAATCAGTAATTAATTCAATTTTGTGGGGTTTATTAAATGAAATTCAAGAATAAGCATGTTTAAAAATTCAGCATCATTTCAAAGTATAGATTTTGTACTATGTAATGGTGCTATTGGTTGAAGTGTTTGATCTCTAATTAATCACTAATTAATTCACCAAAGTAGCCAATCTAACTGCTTTCAAAACCCTAGCTGAAAGTTCAGAAATCCAGTTTCCTTCTACCCTTGATCTCTAGCTTAGATCTTTTAATCCAGTTAGAATTAGAAGATGAACCTTGAAGAAAAGTTGGAGATCTCACTTAGAGGAACAATCCAAAGTAAGGAAGATTTTCACGTTGTTATTTGAAATCTGGAGAAAAAGGAGGAGAAACATCAAGCATTAGACTACACTAGTGCTCATCGCCGGTGAGCTGCTCGCTTGCTTACTCGCCGCCACCGCCAAACGGTTGTGCCGCCCTTGTGCACGTGGACATGCACCTGCTTCGACAGCCCTATTGCAAGCAGCTGCATGCAACACGAGCCGACAGCCTTGCTTTTTTCTTGTCTTCCTGCCACCATCAGCCCTCGGTTCGCCATCGATTTCTCCACCACCGCTTGCTGCCAACTCGATTGGCCTCGCAACCAAGCTCGCCTCATCATTGTGCACCAATTGCACCCATCAGCGCTAGCTCTACCCGCCTGAGTCGCGGAGGCGCCATCATCTTCTTCCTCAGCGTCCATGCATCACTGTGGCCTGGCTGCTCCAGTGAGTCTCTAGGAATGCTCTCTCATGTGCCAACTCTATCTTGATGCCCTGATGCTCATTGACTCCACCATTTTACCTCTATCATGCAGAACACATCGGAACGCCATCGCCATCGTCAGTTCGAGCCGCAGCCATCACCTTCGGCACCAGCTAACGATCTCCGATCTGCCTCTGCCTCAACCAGCAAGCGTATCAAAGTCGCGGTGAGCCCCTAAGCCGAATTGCACAACCCATTTAGCCTCTACCGGGTTCTTATGGCCACAACACCGTTGTGGCGGTGCTGTGTTTCGTCAAGCTGCCACGGCTACGGTTGCATAGATTCCTAACTACTACATGCCCAAAAACCCCTTGGACGTGTGTGCATGGACGCTGCGAGCATGCCGGTGACTGTTACATAACCGGAAGTCTCGGCATAAGCCGTCACAGTTGCACTGGAGATCTGCTATGCTGCCATCAGTGGCAAAGCAAGAGCAGAATGGAGTGGGTGCGCTATTACCTATTACTGTACCAAAACTATGGCTATGCATATGATTTCATATGTTTTTCTAAACAAGCATGCATTTAGTTTGAACTTAACACAACAAAAATGGTGTAGTGATGATAGTTTACAAAAAAAACCTACTTAATAATATTTTTATTATGATAATGGAGTGAAATAATAGTTCAACCTAGCAAACAAGAGAATAAAAATATTTTTAGACCTGATTTGGATGTTGAAGTTTCTTTTAAAATAAAGTATTGAAATACAATAGTTTCCAAAACAATGATACTCTCTCTGTCCCTAAATAACCCAACTTTTAAAATTGTCATAATTCAGACTTTTATAAGTTTGATCAAATTATAGAAAGGAGTATTATCATTTATGTCACCAAATAACTACGATATAAAAATATCTTGGCATCTATGATTCTAATTTTGTGTCATAAATATCGGTGGTACTTTTCTATAAATTTGATCACATTTGTCAAGGTTTGACTTAGGACAACTCTTGAAGCTGATTTAAAATTAAATATTTTAAAAAGGTCTCTGAGATATTGGTATATAGATGATGGGGACGCATATACATCATGTAACGGTTTAGTGTTTAACTTCTTTGTGCTTGTATCTAGATGCAAAGCATTGATCGGAACTAAAATTAGTGAAATATAATGATTTGAAAGAAGAAGAAAAAAGTGGATAACAAGGAAAGCATGCTGACAAGCAACGGAGCAACATGTCCATCATTTATTAGTAGTTATATATCCTCGTGAATCAACCATAACATTTGGGTAAAGTCTTTAATTGCACCCATGGACTAGCTATCGACTTCTTGTTTTGCCTGGCAGCTTAGCTTGCTGTCGCCGCCAGCATGCCAGAGTATTACTGACGACCCACCAGAGCCGCAATCGCAGTCGCCGCCATGCTCAATCCGTTCAACCGTCACTGCCAGGAGATGCGCGCGCGAGGAACCGAGAAGTCCAGACAGAGCAGGTCTTGTTGCCAGCGAACTCGCCGTCACCGAGCACCTACCGGTCAAACGGCCACCGAGCTTAGTCAGCACAGGCGCAACCAAGGACCAGCTATCGGTGAGACAGGGTAGAAAGAGGGCGGGTAAAAAAGGTTTCGTCCCTTTTTGATTTTCAGAAAATGCTAATTATGTGTTCAAATTGATTAATTCATAACTAATTAATCCGAGCTGATAAAATTATGAAAACTTTTATGTAGCCTCTTCATGAGGTGCTCTGTCCAGGAAAAAAATAAGAAATGGTGAAAATCAATAGCTTTTGAATGCTTTAAAATCACCTTCCATGATTTTTATAGACTAAAATAATTGTCCTAACATCATTTAAATTTTTGTATATGGTTTACACATGCTTAAACTAGTCTTCACAAAAAGTTTGGTACTGTTTCGATGAAAAGTAATTGTATGCTTAATTTAAATCTCTTTTATGGATTAATAAAGATAACAAAATGATTTCTATAAATTCCTATTGGATGATGTGTTTATTAATAATTCAAATGCACTTCATTATCAGCACAGCACATAGTTACATTTTGAGACTAATTCGTGGTGATTTATTCATACGCATCTTAATTTGCTTTAAAAGGAGAATTGGATGGTGCCAAACATTTGGCAAGTTAACTTCTGTTGGACACACCAGGTGCACATTATTCCTACTACTACAAGATTTTCTTTTGCATCTGCGGAAAGACTGACACAATGTCATGCCTGTTCCAACTTCCAACGCATCGAGAGCCTGTATTCTAATCTTGCATTTATCAAACACATGGTGGTTGATCTTTTCTTGTTCATTGGAAACACAAGAAGGTGCTGCCAACGCCAGAGTCTGATCCACAAGATATCATGCTGATTAAAGTCTGGAGCCGGCTTCTGAAGCCCAAAGTGAAGCCTATTGCGGAAGAAATGATCCTTGCATTGTCAGCTGGGTTGCGTCTGTGTAGTCCTTTCTTCCATCCAGCTGGTTGTTACGTCTCGTTAGTCTCTGCCAGCTTTCCTTGTTTTCTGATAAACTGGTGTTTCTTTGGTCTGCTCAGCCAGAGGTGTTGGTTAGTTCTGTGGAGTGAGTTCTTTTGCTACTTGATGTCCTTATCCTGTAAGATGGTATCCCCAGCATCGCAACTTTGGCTCGTTAAGCTTCCAGTCACTGCCCCACGTTCGGGCATTAGTACCAGTCGGGAAGGGCCTGTTGCCCCGGTTTCCGAGCCGGTGTTGCCCTTCCGGGACTAAAGGCCCACCCTTTAGTCCCAGTTCGGAGAATCGGGGCTAAAGCCCCCCCTTTAACACCGGTTGGGATCCTGCCAGGCCTGCCACGTTGCAGGACCCTTTAACACCGGTTGGTATTTCCAACCGGTGTTAAAGGGTTTCTTTTTTTTTGGTTCACTTCTTCGGTTCTGTTTATTGTTTTTATATAATAATAATAATAATAATAATAATAATAATAATAATAATAATAATAATAATAATAATAATAATAATAATAATAATAATA